>Ga0335070_10000553_pt1 | contig 41927 bp, 37 predicted proteins | sample Lox_Sample_13_FD_206722 | JGI IMG/M metagenome (GOLD analysis project Ga0335070, IMG submission 206722) | Soil microbial communities from Loxahatchee National Wildlife Refuge, Florida, United States - Lox_Sample_1.3 | ecosystem: Environmental > Terrestrial > Soil > Wetlands | place: USA... | reverse complement strand
GCTGCTGGTGAACCCGGCCAGGCTCGTGCGCCAGGAGAAGCGGCTGGCGCTGCGCGCCGGCGCCGCCGTCTTCGAGAACACGCCGGTCACGGAGGTGATCGCGGGCCCGCGCTTCGAGCTGCGCACGCCCGGCGGCCGCGTGCGCGCCGAGAAGGTCGCCTTCACGGTGAACGCCTACTCGCATCTCTTCCCGCAGCTGCGGCGCAAGCAGATCAACGCCTTCACCTACATGATCGCGACCGAGCCGCTCGCGCCCGAGCGCCTCGCGCCGATCGGCTGGTACGGCCGCGAGGGCGTCGAGGACGCGCGCAACCTGATCCACTACTGCCGGATCACGCCCGACGATCGGCTCGTGCTGGGCGGAGGCCCGGTCGGGCTCACCTGGGCGAACGACCTCGACGCGGATCGGAGCGAATCGGCCTGGCGCCACCTCGAGGCGCACATGGCGTTCCTGTTCCCCTCGCTCGCGGGCGCGCGCGTGACACATCGCTGGGGCGGCCCGATCTCGGTGACGACGAGCCTCGCGCCGGCGCTCGGGACGCTCGGCGACGGGCGCGCCGTCTACAGCCTCGGCTGCATCGGCCATGGCGTGTCGGCGAGCCACCTGAACGCGCAGGTGCTGCGCGACCTCCTGCTCGAGCGCAAGACCGACCTGCTCGACTGCCCGTTCGTGAACCGCCGCGTGATCCCGTGGCCGCCCGAGCCGCTGCGCAGCGGCGTCGCGTACGCGCTCCGGGGCGCGCTGCAGCTCCAGGACTGGGCGCGCGAGGGGTCGCTCCGCGGCGCGGGCCAGGGCGCGTAGCCGGCGTTGCTGCGCCGCCCGCGCGCGGCGGTAGAATGGCGCCCGGAGGCACACCCCCATGGCCCAGACGGCACAGCTCCGGCGCATCGAGCACCCCGCGAACGAGGCCCAGCGCATCTTCCAGCTGCAGCGCGAGGCCTACCTCGACGCTCCCTTCCCGAGCCTCGACGAGCGCCGCGCGCGGCTGCGCGCGGTCGAGGGCGTGCTGCTCGAGAACCGCGACGCGATCGCCGCCGCCATCCACAGCGACTTCGGGCACCGCTGCACCGAGGAGTCGCTGATGCTCGAGCTCTTCACCTGCGTCGACGGGATCCGCCACGCGCTGAGGAAGCTCCCGCGCTGGATGCGGCCGCAGCGGCGCTCCGTCTCGATCCTCTTCGCCACCGCGCGCAACCGCTTGGTGCCGCAGCCGAAGGGCGTGGTGGGGATCGTCTCGCCGTGGAACTATCCGCTGTTCCTCACGGTGAGCCCGCTCACCAGCGCGCTCGCCGCGGGCAACCGCGCCATGATCAAGATGGCGACCCACTCGCAGACGCTGTGTCGGCTGCTGCACGAGAAGCTCGGCGCCGCGCTCTCCGAGGACGTGGTGGCGATTTTGCCGGGCGTCCCCGCCCGCGACTTCTCGACGCTGCCCTTCGACCACCTGCTCTTCACCGGCTCGGCCGACGCGGGCCGCACCGTGATGCGCGACGCGTCCGAGAACCTGACGCCGGTGACGCTCGAGCTCGGCGGCAAGTCGCCCACCATCGTGTGCGACGACTTCGACGTCGACGAGGCCGCGTCGCGCATCCTCTACGCCAAGCTCGTGAACGCGGGCCAGACCTGCCTGGCCCCGGACTACCTGTTCCTGCCCGAGGCGGCGCGCGAGCGCTTCGTCGCCGCGGCGCGGCGCATCGTGCCCGAGCGCTACCCCGACACCAAGGACCCGAGCTACACCTCGATCATCGACGAGAAGTCCTACCGGCGCCTACGGGCGACGCTCGAGGACGCCGAGGCCAAGGGCGCGAGCGTGATCCCGCTGCTGCCGGGGGCCGCGTTCGACGACGATCTGCGCAAGGTCCCGCCGCACCTCGTGCTCGACGTGACCGACGACATGACGATCATGCGCGAGGAGATCTTCGGACCGCTGCTCCCGGTGAAGAGCTACCGCGACCTCGACGAGGTGATCGCCTACGTCAACGCCAAGGACCGCCCGCTCGGCTTCTACGTGTTCACCAACGACAAGGCGCGCGAGGAGAAGCTGCTCTACGCCACGCTCTCGGGCGGCGTCTCGATCAACAACTGCATGCTCCACGTGGCGCAGCACGACCTGCCCTTCGGCGGGGTCGGCGCCAGCGGCATGGGGCAGTACCACGGCTTCGAGGGCTTCGTCGAGTTCAGCAAGATGCGGCCGGTCTTCACCAACCCGCGGCTCTCGCTGCTGCAGCTCTTCTATCCGCCCTACCGGCCGCGCCACCGGCGGCTGCTCGACGCGCTGCTCCGCTGGGGTCGCTGACGGGGGAAAGACGTCGGCAGCAAGGTTGGCGGTCGCCCTCGGGGCGCTCGCGCTCGTCCTGATCGGGATCCCGCATTCCGCCGCCGCGCTCCAGACCGGCGACCTGCTCGTGGTCGCCGGCGGCGTAGTGGAGCAGCTGAACCCGGATAATGGCCTCGTCCGGGACTTCTCACCGCGCGCTGGCGTGATGCCGGAGCGCGCCGGGCACGCTCGCGCGTGCCCGGCGCTCGCCGTGCTACTTGCCGATCTCCTTGCTGACCGCGTTCTCCTGCTGGTTCAGGACCTTCTGCTCCGGCTTCGTGATGTGGCCGCCGTTCTGGCTGGCCATGGCGCGCTCTTCCTGCCGGATCTGGTGATCCTGCTGGTGCAGGCCGGCGGCCTGCTGCTTGGTCAGCTCGCCTTCCTTGACCTGCTGATGGATGCGCCGGTTCTGGTTCGCCAGGCGATGGTTCACCTGGGTCCGGCGCGGGTGGTCCTTCTGCCACTGCGTCTCCGCGGTGGCAGTACCGGCGAGGCTCACTGCGAAGGCAGCCGCGAAGGCGATCACCGCGGCGTGGCTCAGGTTTCGAATCTTCGACATCTCGATCCCCCTTCATCCGTCGGCCCGGAGGCCGCTGGCTTCCGATGCAACCCGCCGCGGGCGACCCGGTTGCGCCGTGCCTCGCGAGGCCTCATCGGCTGCCGCGAGCGCTCGGCGTAGCCAGCGAGGCGGGTCCCCGGAGATCCTCGCTCGCGCGACTCCCTGGTCCCCGCCGGGAGCGACGTCGGACCGGCCGGGCGCGCGCCTGATCCGCCCAGCGCGCGCCGGCCCGCTGCCTACTCCCGCTTCCGCCTCCGCACGGCGCGCCGCAGCACGTTGATCGGACGCAGCTCCTCGAGCCTCTCGAGCACCGGGTGCGGGTGCTCGCGCGCCAGCTCGTCGAGCGTGCGCTGCATCACGCCGGTGATCTCCCGGTAGCAGCGCCCGAGCACGCGCGCGTCGCCGGCGGCCTCGGGGCCGTAGCGGCTCCAGTCGAGCGGCTTGCCGAGCTCGACGGTGACCTTGGCCGGGAGCGGCAGCGACGGGACGTAGGCGGGCGTCAGGCCGAAGGGGATGTTCCAGATCAGCGGGAACACCTTGACGTGCAATCGCTCGAGGCCCATGCGCTGCGCCAGGGCATGGCCGCGCGTCAGCACGAAGGTGGACTGGTGGGCGCCGTGGATCGTCATCGGCACGACCGGGACGCCCATCTCGAGCGCGATCTTGATGAAGCCCTTGCGCCCGCCGAACTCGATCTTGTTGCGGTGCGTCCAGGGGCGGAACACCTCGTAGTCGCCGCCCGGGAAGTCGATCACCACGGCGCCCTGCGCCAGCGCCTTGCGCGCGTGCTCCGGGCTCGCCGGGAGCATGCCGAGCTTCGGAAAGAGCTTGCCAACGACGGGGTAGGCGAAGAGCAGGTCGTAGGTCAGCCCGTAGATCGGAGCCTCGGGCCCCTTCTCCTCGACCCAGCGCACCATGAAGAAGCTGGGGTCGCTGGTCACGGCGCCGCCCGAGTGGTTGCCGATCACGAGGTAGGGCCCCGCGGCGGGCAAGTTCTCCCAGCCCCGCACCTCGCCGCCGAAGTAGAGCGACCAGGCCTTCACGAAGGGAAGCAGCTCGCGCACGAGCGCGGGATCGCGCTGGAAGGGATCGCGGTGGACGCTCTCGACGAGCGCGTGGTCGAGGGCATCGACGATCGGCTGCAGCCAATGCGCGACGCCGGACTCAGCGTGGGACGGGGCGGCGCGCGGGGTCTTCGGTCGGCGGCGAGAGCGCTTCCCGCGTGCGGTCTTGGCCTTCGCCATCCAGTCAATCTACTTCGGTCGGCCGCAGCCGGGCAGTCCGGGGGTGGACAGGACAGCGCGGTTCTTCAGCGATCGACGAGCCGGCCCTTCGCGTCGCGCGCCTCCGGTCCCTGCACGCGCGCTCGCCCATCGCCAAACTGCGCATCGCGCTGCTTGAACGCCTCGCGCAGTCCGTGCTCCTCGACGCGTCGGAAGAACTCCAGCGTGCCGGGCGCCAGGTGTGCGCGCGCGTCGTTCTCGGCGGCGAGGCGCTGAAGCGTCCGCGCCCCCATCAGCTCGAGCCCCAGGTTGACGATGCGCTTGTTCGCCGCGAGCAGGTGGTGGTCGATCTTCGCCAGGCGATCCAGGAGCTGCTCGACCTCCGCCTCGAGCCGCTCGGCCGGGACGGCCTTCAGGGCGAGACCGATCTGCGCAGCCTCGGCGCCGGTGATGGTGTCCCCGGTGAGCAGCAGCCGCTTCGCCCACTGCGGACCCGCGTGATAGAGCCACATCATCGAGGGCGTGGCGCCGAGGTCCCGGGAGGGCGGGAATCCGAGCGTCGCATCGTCCGCGCAGATGACCATGTCGCAGAACAGCGCGATCACCGTCCCGCCGGCGAGACAGTGGCCGTGGACCTGGGCGATCACCGGCTTGTGGACCTCGAACGGCGCCACGTCGAGCCGCTGCCCGCGCTCGATCTCCCAGGCGTCGTCGTCGAACGTGTCGCGGCGCCGGCCGCGGCCTTCGGGCCGCTTCTCGTAGCCGCTGAGGTCGAACCCGGCGCAGAAGCTCGGCCCGGCGCCCTTGATCACGATGGCGTGCACGGTCGGATCCGCGTCGGCGGCCCACAAGGCCTCGTACAGCTCGCGATGCATGCGCGCGCTGATGGCGTTGTGCTTCGCGGGTCGAGCGAGAACGATGCGAGCGCGCCCGCGCTCCACCTCGAAGACGATGTCCTGGTACGAGGTCACCCATCTCGAAGCGTACCGCAACGATCGCCGCGGCGTTGAAGCCGACCGGCGTCCATGGTCCATTCCGGGAGCGGTGTCAGGCTTTGCGCGCGCGCTGGACGTCGACGACCGCCCAGCCGGCCCCCGCCTCTTCGAGCGCCGCTGCCCGCGCCGCCTCGGGGTCGGGAGCGACGACCAGGATCGTGCGCGACCGCGAGCCTCCCGCCTGGGCCACCTGGACCCAGAAGCGCAGCCCTGGCTCGGGCGAACGGGCCTGCTGGGCGGTCCGACTCCGGCCGGACGGAACAGCGCGGGCCGCGGAGTCCACGAGCCCGAAGTAGTCCTCGTCCGCCTCCGAGAGCACGAGTCCCAGGCGACACGTCGGCCCGGGAAGGTGGGCGCGCCGCACGACGCGCGTGTTCCAGACGATCGCGGTGAGCTCGATGGGCGGCCGGCCGTGCGGCTTGAGCGCGAGAGAGAGCGAGTCGCCCTCGGCCGCCGCGCCGAGCGGCGCCTCGACCGCGAGACCGCTCTGCGAGATGTTGAGCACCGCTCCCTCGAACGACTTGCGTCCGACGCTCAAGCTGCACGGAACGCTGAAGCGAATGCGCGGGGCCCTGCGCCGCTCCACACCTACCCCCTGCAAAGGGATGCGTCGTCTTCGTCGTCCGTCCAGACGCTGCTCTTTAGCAGCCAGCGTCAGGGCTGGCGTCGAACCGTCGCCGCACGCTGCAGGGCCACGCCCGCTGCCATCGCCGCCACGAACACGAAGACGGGCGGCGAGCCGCGCGCGAGATCGGCGAGGGCCGGACCCGGGCAGAGCCCGACGAGGCCCCAGCCGATGCCGAAGAGCGCGGCCCCGATCGCGAGCGGCGCGTCGACGTCGCGGCGCGTCGGAATCGCGAAGCTCTCGCCGAGCCAAGGGCGCGCGCGCCGCCGGGCGAGCGCGAAGCCCGGCGCGGCGACGGCGAGCGCGGCGGCCATCACGAAGGCGAGCGTCGGGTCCCAGCGTCCCGCGACGTCGAGAAAGCCCAGCACCTTCGCCGGGTTCGTCATGCCGGAGAGCGCGAGTCCGCTGCCGAACACGAGGCCACACAGCAGCGCGACGAGCGCCTGCATCAGGACGCCGCGAGGACGTGGCGCGCGACGAAGGTCGTGGCGGCGGCGGTCAGCATGAAGACCAGCGTCGCCACGAGCGAGCGACGCGAGCCGCGCGCGAGCCCGCAGATGCCGTGCCCGCTGGTGCAGCCATTGGCGATCTGGGTGCCGATCCCGACGAGCAGGCCGCCGGCCACGAGGCGAGGCAGCGAGCTCGTGATCGCGAGCGCCCGCGTGGCGGGCGCGAGCGCGCCCGTGAGCCAGGCGCCGAGCGGAAGTCCGAGCAGGAACGCGAGTCGCCAGGCGAGATCGCCAGCAGCCGGAAAGAAGCTCCGCCCGAGGATCCCGCTGATCCCCGCGATGCGTCCGCTCGCCAGTAGCAGCCCCGCGCTCGCGGCGCCGATCAGGACGCCGCCCGCGAGGCCGCTCAGAGGGGTGAACGCCGTCTCTTCCATGCCGGGTCCGTGCTCGTCGCGCGCGGCGCGCGCGCCAGCCGACGATAGCCGATCGCGACCCGCGCGCCCTCGGTTCGAGCCCGGGGACGCGCTAGCGTCGCGTGCGCGTGGGGGTCGTTCCATACCGGCAGTGGCGTCCGCAGCGCGCGGGGGGTCTCGATGCTCCGCAGGCTACCCATCCTGGTGTTGCTCGTCGCCGCGCAGGCGGCGCGCGCGCAGGTCCAGGACGTCACCTTCGCGAACCAGGTCGTCGTCAACTCGACGACTCCGATCGCGCTCGCGACGCTGGCCCTCCCGATCGGCAGCCTGGCCGACGTGGCGCTCACCGCGCACGTGTACCTCGAGGGCGCCGGCTTCGACTACGACAGCTACGTGATCAGCATCTGCAAGGACTCCGCGAGCGGGAGCGAAGTCGGCGTCGCCGTCTGGACGCCCGGCGACAAGACGCCGGCTTCGGGAGTCTTCGAGGCCGATACGCTGCTGGTGACCGGCTTCGAGCGCAACGTCACCCTGCCCGCGACGTACGTGGTCTGCGCCCGCAAGGCGAACGCCACGTCGCCCGACGTCACGGCATCCGTGCGCGGATTCGATGCCGAGGTGGCGCCCGCCGGCACGTCGCTCGCCGGCCTCGAAGCGCACGGGCTGGTCGAGGTGCAGGTGATCGGCTCCACCTCCTGGACGGGGCTCGCTACGCTCAGCGTCGACGCCGGGGCGGGCTCGGACCTGCTGCTGACCGCGCACGTGGTCGTGAGCGGCCTGGGTCTCGGCGGCGGTACCCGCTACCAGTTCGGGATCTGCAAGGAGACGGCGGGCGGAACGCTGGTCGGAGAGACGATCTGGCGGCCGCAGCTCACGGCGAGCGCCGGCGCCACGAGCGGCGACACGATCTCGCTAACCGGCTTCGACGCCGGCGTGAGCGGCACCGTCCACTACGTGCTCTGTGCGCGCAAGTACGATTCGCTTGCGCCCACCATCTCCGCCACCGAGCTCGGCATCCATGCGGTGCGCAAGCCGGCCGGGATCGCCGCCTACGGCGTCGAGGCGATCGGGTTTCCGACGAGCGCGACGCTCGACTCGACGAGCTTCGCCTCCGCGGCGTCCATCGGCGTCGACGCCGTCACGGCGCCCTATGACGTCCGGCTGACCGCGCACGCCCACCTGGAAGGAACGGGCTTCGATGCGAACTCGATCTACGAGATCGGCATCTGTCGCGGCTTCGCGGGCGGACCCATGGTCGGGCGCACCTTCTGGCGCCCGGTCCATCAGACCACCGACGGCAACTACATCGCCGACACCATCGCGCTCACGGGCTACGACGGCAATCAGGCGGGGCTGACCAGCTACGTGCTGTGCGCGCGCCAGTTCGGCTCGGCCATCCCCACCGTGACGATCTACGACACCGGGCTCGTCGCGACCGTGCCGGAGCCGGCTGCGACAGCGCTGGCGTTCACCTCGCTCGGGCTACTCGCCGCGCTGCGCGTGCGGCTTCGTCACTTCGCCAGCACCTGAATCGACCACAAGCCCTCTCCCTCGCCGCTCTCGTTCCACCAGCCGACGAGCGTGTTGTGCTCCATCAGCAGGAGGTAGCTCCAGCCTTCGCCCGGACGCTGGCGCTCGAGGAAGTAGTGCCGGCCGTGCCTCTTCCCCTTGTAGACGCTCCATTGCGATTCTGGCTGCTGCGGGTCGTCGGCGTAGCGGACCGTGATGTTCTCGCCGTCGAAGCTCACCTTGCAGCGATCGTTCGGAGGGTAGACGTGGTTGTTGTGATCCCGCTTGACCGAGACCGCGTAGGTGATTCTGGCGTCGTGCTCGACCATGACCGCTCTCCCATCCGAGGATGGTCGACAGGGTAGTCGAGCGTCGCGAGCGGCTCACGTGCCGCGCAGGATCTGGACCTCGAGCGGCTGGAGCGTGACGGCCACGGTGCGCAGGGGACCGGTCCCGAGGGACCCGTCGACCTCGCTCACCGAGACGCTGCCCGCCGGCCGGTCCTGGACCCGGCCGGGAGCGGTAGGCGCGGTCTTGTTGCTGTAGAGCAGGCGGAACGCCGCGTCGGCTTCGTGAAGCGCGTGATCGACGATCACCTCCACACGCAGCGCGTCGGTCGCGTGGGTGTTCGCCACCGCGAGCACTTCCTGGTCGTTCAAGATGCGCGAGAAGGCGATCGGGCCCTGCGGGAAGGGAGAGACGCCGAAGCTCCGGCCATCTCCCGACACGGGGCGGAAGTAGGAGCGCCCGTAGCGGAGCGCCGGCTGCTCCGCGCGCGTCGCCGCGATCCTCGAGACCTCCGCGAAGAAGAAGCTCTTCTCGTCGAGCCCGGGCCCTCCCCAGAGCGCCTCGCGCACCGCCGCATCGCTGCCGCGCCCGTGGAGACCCTGCTCGGTCCCGTAGTACAGGCAGGGGATGCCGGGGAGCGCGTAGAGACAGGCCAGCGCCAGCGTCACCTGGTCGTCGAAGCGGTGCTCGTCGCCGGGCTCGACGAAGCGGAAGCGCTCCTTCACGTCGTGGTTGTCCACGAAGGTGACGAAGTAGCGCGTCGCGTCGCCGTGCGAACTGAGCACGTTGCGCTCGAGCTGCTTCCGGCGCTGGTACATGCTCGTCAGCGAGCTCGGCGGCGCGAAGCCCTTGACGACGGCCTTCAGGTTGTCGAAGAGCGGATAGTCGAGCGCCGCATCCACGCCCACCAGCTCGCTCTCGTCGCTGGTGGTTCGACCGATGAAGCGCGCGATGTCGTCTTCCGCCGTGCGGTCGAAGACCTCGCCGAAGGTGAAGAAGTTCTTCTTCCCGATGCTCAACGCGAACTCGCGCATCGAGTTGCCGAAGAGCCGCGGCAGGTCGCCCTTCAAGTAGCGCAGCGTATCGATGCGGAAGCCGTCCACGTCGTAGCGCGCGATCACGTACTGGTAGGCGCGGATCAGGAATCGCTGGAGATCGGCGTCCTCCGTCCGCATCTGCTTGAGCGAGGCGAAATCGCCGACCGTGTCGTCCCCGTCGCCGCGAGGCACACCCTGGCGCCGGAAGAAGTGATCGCGCTGGAGCTCGCGAGGCCAGACCAGGGCATCCGCGGGCGGCTGCGCGATCCCCTCGGCGGAGGGGAAGCTCGGCGTTCCCGTCGCGTCGCGCCAGCTCACCGCCTGGGCACGATCGTGGAAGCCTGCTTCCGCGCCCTGGCTGTTCTGCCAGATCGGATCGGCGGGATCGGGCGGGTAGGCGAAGACGTTGCCGGTGTGGTTCAGGACGATGTCGAAGATCACGTAGATGCCGGCGGCGTGCGCCGCATCGACGAGGGCCCGCAGCTCGTCGTCGGCGCGCTGGGGATCGTCGGCGAAGCGCGGCTCGGCGTGCAGGAAGTCGTGGATGCCGTAGCCGTGGTAGCTGCCGGCCTCGAAGGGCAGGTTCTTCAGGACGGGGCTCAGCCAGATGGCGCCCACGCCGAGCGTCTTCAGGTAGGGCAGCGCCGCCCGCACGCCCGAGAACTTGCCGCCCTGGAAGCCCGAGAAGCCCGGGTCGTCGAAGGGCGCGTGCGCGGGCGGCGACGCGGCGTTGAAGCGGTCGACCACGAGGAAGTAGATGCACTGATCGCGCCACTCCTCGGGTGAAGCGAACGCACGAGCGGGAGCCTCGTCGAGAACCGACTGGAAATCCGGCGCGAAGAGGGAGGTCGTCACACGCGTCTCCTTCGTTGGGACATCGGGGCGCACCGATGAAGACACCCGGGGAGCGGCAGCGGGGGATGTCGAGGAGCAGCAGGATGGAAGCAGAAGGCGAGCTGATCCCTTCTACACCCGCGCGTCGCGGCGAGTCAACGTGGCAAAGAGCGTCACGCGGCCTCGTACCGCGGGGGGACTGGCGTACCGGGGATCGCCCGCCTCGGCTGGTCGCGGCCGATCGAGCTTCCGCATACTCAGCGACATGCCGCAGCGACCGCAGGAGCCCGGCACCGCTCCCACTACCCGCCCGGCGCTGTCCGTCGTCGTCCCGGTGTTCGACGGCGCCCGCGTGCTGCCTCGCTGCCTCGAGGCGCTGCGTGCGGACGCCGGCGCCGACGTCGAGATCCTCGTCGTCGACGACGCGTCTCGCGACGGCAGCGCCGGAGCGGCGGCGCATCTCGCGCACCGCGTGATCCGTCTCGAGCACAACGCCGGACCCGGACCGGCCCGCAACGCCGGCGCGCGCGCGGCGCGCGCCGAGGTGCTGGTCTTCGTCGACGCCGACGTCGCGGTGCGTCCCGGTGCGCTCGCGAGGCTGCGCCAGCATCTGGACGCGGAGCCGCGTTGCGCAGCGGTGTTCGGCTCGTACGACGCCGAGCCCGTGGCGCCGGGCCTGGTGAGCCAGTACCGGAACCTGCTGCACCACTTCGTCCATCAGCGGGCAGGCGTGCAGGCATCGCACTTCTGGGCGGGTCTCGGCGCGGTGCGCCGCGACGCCTTCTTCGCCGTGGGCGGCTTCGACGAGGGCAGCTACGCACGCGTCGTCGAGGACATCGAGCTCGGCTATCGGCTGCGCGCGGCGGGGCACGAGATCCATCTGGACAAGGAGGTCCAGGGCACGCACCTGAAGCGCTGGACGCTCGCGAGCATGCTCCGCACCGATCTCGGCGTGCGGGCGATTCCGTGGACGCGCCTGCTCTTGTCGCGCCGCGCGCTGCCGAGCGATTTCAGCCTGGACGCGGGCTCCCGCTGGTCGGTCGTGGCCGCCTGGCTCGCCGTGGCCTGCGCGGCGGGCGCCGTCTGGCAGCCGCGGCTCGTGCTCGGGGCGCTGCTCGCGCTCGGCGCGCTCGCGGCCCTGAACCGCGAGCTGCTGGGCTTCCTGGCCGCTCGCCGCGGCGTCGGCTTCGCGGCGGCCGCGCTCCTGCTGCACGCGCTCTACGCGTTCTCGAACGGGGTCGCGCTGCTCGCCGGCCTCGTCAGCTGGTGGATCACGCCGGATGCGGAGCGGGGTCTGCCGTGAGCGGAGCCGCTCCCGCCATCGGACTCGCTGGCTTCGGACGTCTCGCCCGGGACTACTACCTCCCGGCGCTGCGCGCGCTCGGCGCCGTGGATCGCCTCGCGGTCGCGGATCCCGCCCCCGCGGCTCGTGCCGAGGCGCGGGCGCGGGTCCCCAGCGCCGCGCTCTACGAGGACCCACGGGAGATGCTCGAAGCGCATCGACCGGATGGCCTCCTGGTGGCGTCGCCACCTTCGACGCACCTCGCGCTGTGGCGGGCGGCGGCGGCACGCGGGATCCCGGTGTTCATGGAGAAGCCCTTCCTGCTGCCGCACGAGCTCGACGCCATCGATCCCCATGATCCCGCGTGGGCACGGCTCATGCTGGACTTCAACCGCCGCTTCTGGCCGCCCTACCGCTGGCTGCGCGATGCCGTGCTCTCGGGGCGCGTGGGCCGCGTGCTCCGCGCCCGCTTGACCCTGTGCGTCGACGTCCGCCCCTGGTCGCGCGCAAGCGACCACCGCTCGCTCCCGGCAGAGGGCGGCGCGCTGCACGATCTGGGCTCGCAGCTCCTCGACCTGGCAGCGACGCTGCTCGGTGCAGCGCCCACCCGTTTGCGCGCGGCGCACGCCGATCCCGCGGAAGCGCGCGGACGAGCGCGCATCGACCTCGTCTTCCCGAGCGGCGCCTCGGCCGCGCTCGAGCTCGGCTATACCGAACGCACGCAGGAATGCGTATGGATCGAAGGAGAGCGAGGCCGGCTGTATCTCGACGACCCCAACTACCTGCCGCATCGCGAGCGCCGCGGCGCCCGCGCCGTGCAGCGCCCGCTCGATTGGGCCGCGCTCGGCTGGCGGGGCGCCTTCCGCAGCCGGTCGATGCTGCGCTACACGGTGCGGGCGGCGCTCGCCGCGTTCCTCTCGGCGCTGCGCGACGGAAGGGGCTTCGAGCCCGGCTTCGACGACGCGCTGCGCGTCGCGCGCTGGCTGGCGGCGGCCGAGCGATCGCTCGCGAGCGGCGCGGAGCAGGTCCTGGCCTAGGGGGCAGCTGGAGGCGAGGTGTCGTCCACGAGCAATCCGCGTCTCGCGCTGATCGGGCTCGACGCCTGCGACCTCGAGCTCGTGCTCGCGCACCGCGCGCGGCTGCCGCATCTCGACGCACTGCTCGGCGCGGGTGCGCTCCACCGCCTCGAGACCCCGTCGAGGCTGCTGACCGGCTCGGTGTGGCCAACCTTCTACACGGGCACCACGCCCGGCGAGCACGGCATCTACCACCACCTGCAGTGGGACGCGGCGGAGATGCGCCTGCGGCGCGTCACCGGCGACTGGCTGCCGTGCGTGCCCTTCTGGCACGAGCTGGCGCGCAGCGGCGTTCGGGTGTGCGTGCTCGACGTGCCGATGACCTTCCCGAGCCACCTCGAGCCTGGAGTCGAGGTGATCAACTGGGGCTCGCACGACCAGCTCGGCCCCTTCCACGCCAACCGCCCCGAGCTGGCGCGCGAGCTCCGCGGCCGCTTCGGCCGCCACCCGATGGGCGCCGAGATCCCCGTCGACAAGACGCGCGCGCAGCTCGAAGCGATCCGCCGCCGGCTGGTCGCGGGCGCGCGCCGCAAGGGGGAGCTGATCCGCTGGCTCGCCGCCCAGGTGCCGTGGGACCTGCTGCTCGCGGTCTTCGGCGAATGTCATCGCGGCGGGCATCTGCTGTATCCGGAGGTGGCGGCCGACTCGGCGATCCCCGCCGAGGCGCTGCTCGACGTCTACCGCGCCGTCGACGACGCGATCGGCTCTCTGCGCAGCGCGCTCGATCCGAGCGTGGCCATCGCGCTGTTCGCGCTCCACGGCATGCGGGAGAACACCTCGCAGGAGCACTTCATGCCGGCGATCGCCGAGCGCGTGAATGCGCGCTTCGAGCGCCCCCCCGCCGAGGTCTCGCCCGGCGAGCAGCCGGCGGGGCTGGTGCGCCGGCTGCGGCGGAGCGTGCCCGCTCGCCTCCAGAACGCGATCGCGCAGGCCGTCCCCGTCCGCGTGCGGGACTGGGTGGTCGCGCGCGCAACGACCGGCGGGCTCGACTGGAGCCGCACGCCGGGATTCGCGCTGCTCGCCGACGACAACGGCTATCTCCGCTTCAACCTCGCAGGGCGCGAGGCGGCGGGCCGGCTCGCGCCGGGCAGCGCCGAGCAGGAGCGCTACGCGCGTCTCCTCGAGGCGAGCCTGCGCGAGCTGCGCGTGGTGCCGGGCGAGCGTCCTCTGGTGCGCGACGTGCTCGCACCCGCCGAGGTCTTCCCCGGTGCTCGCGCCCGGCATCTGCCGGACCGCGTCGTGAGCTGGGCGGACGCCGAGCCCGCGCGCCAGGTGCAGAGCGAGCGGCTCGGCAGCATCAGCGCCCGCCTCGACACCGGGCGCGCCGGCAACCACCGGCACCAGGGCTTCCTGTTGCTCGATGCCGCCGCCGCGCGACGTGCGGGCGCGACGCCCTTGCGCCACGTCCTCGACCTCGCGCCCTGGGTGCGCGGGCACTGGGGCCGCTCGTGACACGCTGGGTCAGGGCAGCTCCACCAGACGGCCTGCCTCCCAGCGGAAGGCACGCCGCCCCGGAAAGCGCGCGCGCAGCTCCTCGTCGGCGGCGCCGAGCTCCCGCGCGCACACCAGCCGCCCGTCGAGCGCGGGCGCGTTTGCCGCGAAGCAGGCGATGCGCTGCGCCGGCGGGACATCCGGGGCGAAGACGAGCACCTTCTCGGGGCCGCGCTGCTCGACCGCGCGCACGATCGCCGGATCGCTGTAGCCGGCCCGCACCTGGCGGGCGCGCGCGACCAGCGCCACCGGCCAGAGCAGCAGCACGCCGGCGAGCGTCGCGAAGGCGAGCAGGCGCCGCCGCTCGGGTCCGACCGCTGCGCTTCGGAGCCACGCGAGCGAGGCGGTGAGGCCGCGCGCCGAGAGGATCGCGAGGGCGGAGAGCCCCTCGAAATAGAAGCGCGGACCGAGGTAGAGATCGACTGCCGGATACGCCGCATAGAGGAGCACCAAGCTGGCGAAGCTCGCGCCGAGCGCGACCTCGAAGCGGCCGGGGCGGCGCAGCACGAAGGCGGCAGCCGCCAGGGCGAGGCCCGGTAGCGGAAGCTGGAAGAGGTCCTTCTCGAGCGCGTTCAGGTGCATCGCCGTGTGGCGCGCGGCCTCGAGCCAGCGCTCGATCCCGCCGTGGGCGATGCCATAGCCGGGCGTCCTGGCGATCCCCTGCAGGCGCACGTAGCCGAGCTTCAGCGGATCGCCCGTGGTGGCTGCGTCGTAGAGCGCGAGGCCCAAGAGGGGTGGCGCCGCGCCGAGCAGTCCGGCGGCGAGGGCCCCCCACGCGCGCCGCCGCAGCGCCGTCGCGAGAGCGCTCAGCGCGAACACGAGACAGGCGCCGACGGCGCTGAAGGGGCGGATCGCGAAGGCGAAGCCGCCGGCCAGCCCCGCGGCGAGCAGCGAGCCCGCGCCCGCGCCCTGCACGAAGGCGGTGGTGGCGAGCAGGAAGGCGGTGACACAGAACAGAGACGACGCGTGGCTCATGAAGTCCGAGCTCACCAGGATCGCGAAGGGGGAGAGGCCCGCGATCAGCGCGGCGATCCGCGCGTCCGCCTCGGGCGCGAGGCGCCGTCCCAATCGGTAGACGAGCACGGCGTCGAGCGCGGTCAGCACGGGGTTCACGAGCCAGGGCGCGCCGAGCAGGACACCGAGGGCGAGCAGCGCGGGATAGCCGAGTGGGTACTGCGGGTACCAGCGATCCGGCTCGAGGATCGCGTACGGGGTGCGGAAGAACTCGGCGATCGGCGGCGGCGGCGCGACGAGCCGCCCAGCCGCGAGGGTCTTCGCGGCGAAGAGGTAGAGAGCGCCGTCGAATGCGCCCGGCGTGCGCTCGAGCAGGAAGCTGGCGCCGGCGGCGCAGAGTGCAAGGGAGACCGTCGCGAGCGACACGCAGAAGACGGCGGGACGCATGCCGAGCAGGCGGGCGGCGCCGGCCGAGGCGAGGCGCTCGAGGCCGCGGTGCACGGCGTCGGCGCGGGGCAATCGGGCGAGCAGTGCGCCGGCGGCGAGACACGCGAGCGGCCCGCCCGCGCACCAGGCGACCGCCGTCCAGGTGTGGCCCACCGGGACGAGCGTCGCTGCGAGCACGCCGCCCGCGACCAGGGCACGGCTGCGGCAGCGGGGGCGCAGCTCCAGCGCCTCGGCTCGCGAGCCCACAGCCACTTCACGGGGGCGAGCGCTCGGCGCAGGTCGGTGCATCGGGACCGCCATCCTGCGCTCGATCGAGCGCGGAGCTTGACACGCGACGGCGACGAAGTGTACCTGCGAGGTGTTCGGACGAGCAAGCGGGGACTCGGGTCCGGGAGCACACAACGATGAGAGCGGGCCTCGACGCTCGCAGCGGCGAGCGCTGCGTGATCGTCGGCGCCGGGCCGGCGGGTCTCACCGCCGGTCTCGAGGCGCAGCGCCTCGGCATCCCGGCGGTCGTGCTCGAGCGCGACGAGGTGGTCGGCGGGATCTCGCGGACCGTCTTCCACCGCGGCTACCGCTTCGACCTCGGCGGGCATCGCTTCTTCACCAAGGTCGCCGAGGTGCAGGCGCTCTGGAGCGAGATCCTCGGCGCGGACCTGCTGACGCGGCAGCGCCTCTCGCGTATCTACTACGAGGACCGCTTCTTCGACTACCCGATCAAGCCGCTGAACGCGCTGCGCGGGCTCGGGCCGGTCGAGGCGCTGCGCATCGTGCTGAGCTACGCGGCCGCGCGGCTCTTCCCGAGCCCGGAGGAGCGCAGCTTCGAGCAGTGGGTCTCGAAGCGCTTCGGGCGGCGCCTCTACGAGATCTTCTTCAAGACCTACACCGAGAAGGTGTGGGGGCTGCCGTGCAGCGAGATCGGCTCGGATTGGGCCGCACAGCGCATCAAGAACCTCGACATGGTGGCCGCGATCAAGAACGCGCTGCTCGGCTCCGGCACGCGGCGCGGCGAGATCGTGACCACGCTGATCGACCAGTTCGCCTATCCGCGCCTCGGCCCGGGCATGCTCTGGGAGCGCACCCGCGAGATCCTGGAAGCCAAGGGCGTGCCGGTCCGGCTCGGCCACGAGGTCGTGCGCGTCCGGCACGACGGGCGGCGTGTGCTCGCGCTCGAGGTGCGTGATCGGATGGGCCGGACGACGCGCGTCGAGGGCGCTCAGTTCCTGTCCTCGATGCCGATCCGCGACCTCTTCGGGGCCCTGGACCCCGCGCCCCCGCCCGACGTGCTCGCCGCCGCCCGACGCCTGCGCTATCGCGATTTCCTCACCGTGGCGCTGGTCGTCGATCGCGCCGAGCTGTTCCCCGACCAGTGGATCTACATCCACTCGCCGAACGTGCGCGTCGGGCGCATCCAGAACTTCAAGAACTGGAGCTCCGCCATGGTGCCGGACCCGGGGAAGACCTCCCTCGGGCTCGAGTACTTCGTCCAGGAGGGCGACGAGCTGTGGAGCGCGAGCGACGCGGCGCTCGTCGAGCTGGCCCGCCGCGAGGTCGAGCAGCTCGGACTGGCGCGCGCCGCCGACGTGATCGACGCCGTGGTGATGCGCGTGCCGAAGGCGTACCCGGTCTACGACCACGACCACCGCGAGGCGCTCGCGATCCTGCGCGGCTATCTCGACGGCTTCGCGAACCTGCAGCTCGTGGGACGCAACGGACAGCATCACTACAACAACCAGGACCACTCGATGCTGACCGCCTTGTACGCGGTGCGGAACCTCGCCGGCGGCGCCTTCGACGTGTGGGACGTGAACGTCGAGGGGAGCTACCACGAGGAGGTGCGCCTCGCGCCCGGCGTCGCGTCGCGCCGCGTGGACGAGGAGGCGATCCGCCAGGCCTTCGCGCGCTACGACCCCGGGGCGCTCGGCGGCGCGCTGGCTGTGGTGCTCGGGGTCGCGGCCTTCCTGGCCAGCGCGGTGCCGTTCCTGCGCGGCAGCGAGGCCATCGCGCCCGCGCTCGCGCTCTCCGGCGCGGGGCTCGCGCTCGTGGAAGCGGCGATCGCCGGTCTCGGCCTCGGCGTCGGGCTCGCGTGGACCATCAACGCGGTGATCGGCTGGCACGAGGCGGTGTTCCGGCGCGAGGTCGAGCTGGCGCGCAGCCTCGAGGCGCTCGATCGTGAGCAGCCGCGGCCATGAGCGGTCCCACCACCCGCGGCACCGACGCCGAGGCGCGCGCGCTGCGTGCGGCCGTCGCGCGCCTGCGCGCCTCGGTGATGGCGGTGACCTTCGGCCTGCTCGGGGGCACGGGCCTCTTCGTCGCGACGGCGTGGCTCTTGATCCGCGGCGGGAATCCCGTCGGCCCGCATCTCGCGCTGCTCCGCAACTACTTCCCCGGCTACTCGGTGAGCTGGCCGGGCGCGTTCGTGGGCTTCGCGTGGGGAGCCCTGGTCGGCGCCATCACCGGCTTCTCGCTGGCCTGGCTCTACAACCGCATCGCGGATCGCTGAGGAAGCTCGAGGGCCAATTGCGCCGGGCGAAGGTGCGGTGGACGGCGTTCATGCCTCGGAGCGCCTCCGCCTCCCGCGCAGCCACGCGAGCAGCGGCACCAGGATCGAGAGCTCCGCCCCGAGCCCGCAGCTCCGCGTGACGGTCTCGAAGTCGCGGGAGGGTGTTCCAACGCAATCCACATCGGGGGCGCCGAGCGCGACTCCGTGGTTGGCCGACGCACCCCCGTCGAAGTCGATTCCGCCGTCGCCGTCGTCGTCGATGCCGTTCTGGCAGGCGGGGCTCTCGGTCGCACTCGTGGCACTCGCGCAGCCGGGATCGTTCGGATAGTCGATGAAGCCGTCGCCGTCGTTGTCGATCCCGTCCTCGCAGTCGAACCTCTCGCTGGGATCGGACGGCGAGGAGCAGCCGGGGTCGTCCGGGTAGTCGACGAGGCCGTCGCCGTCGTCGTCGACTCCATCCGAGCAGGCGGGAGTCAGGTTCGCGACCCACGCCTCCGGCCAACCGCTCGGGTTCGTGCCGATACCCGCGATCGTCCGACCGTCCGCGGAGACGCCGATCGCGCCCGTCAGCCTCCAACCGGTCAGGTCGAGCCCGAGATCCTTCAGCGCCTGACCGACAGCGCGGATCCCGGTGGTCGCGTTCCAGACGAACGCCTCGTCGATCGACCCGTCGGAGCTCGTGCTCTCACCGACGACCGTCGAGCCGTCGGCGGAGACGGCGTTGGCGTAGCTGTAGCTCGCGCCCGCGACGACGCCCAGGCCCAGCATGCCGCCGGCCTGCGTCCACCCGAACGCCTCCTGGATCGACCCGTCGTAGCGGTAGCTGTTCCCCACGACCGTCGAGCCGTCGGCCGAGACGCCGATGGCGTAGCTGGCGCTCGCGTTCGGTAGCAGACCGAGTCCGACGATCCCGCCGACCTCGGTCCAGCGGAACCCTTGGTCGATCGACCCGTCGGAGCTGTAGCTCTCGCCCACGACGCTCGAGCCGTCCGCGGAGACGGCGTTGGCGTAGCTGTAGTTCGCGCCCGCGAGGACACCCAAGCCCGCAATGCCGCCGCCCTCCGTCCAGCGGAACCCCTCGGCGACCGACTCGCCAGAGCTCCCGCCTGCGACCGTCGAGCCGTCGGCCGAAACGCCGATCGCATAGCTGTAGCTAGCGTCCGGCAGGAAGCCGAGTCCCGCCATGCCACCGGCCTGTGTCCAGCGGAACGCCTCATCGATCGAATCGCCATAGCTCTCGCCCACGACCGTCGAGCCGTCGGCGGAGGCGGCGTTGGCGTAGCTGGAACTCGCACCCGCGAGGACGCCCAAGCCCGTCATGCCGCCGGCCAGCGTCCACCCGAACGCCTCATTGATCGACCCGTCGTAGCTATTGCTATTCCCCACGACCATCGAGCCGTCGGCGGAGACGCCCACGGCGTAGCTGTAGTCCGCGCCCGGCAGGAGACCGAGGCCCAGCATGCCACCGGCTTCTCTCCAGCGGAACGCCTCATCGATCGAAGCGCCAGAGCTCTCGCCCACGACCGTCGAGCCGTCGGCGGAGATGGCGTACGGGTAGCTGCTGTCCGCACCCGGCAGGAAGCCGAGCGGGGTAAACGTCGCGGCCTGCGCGTCGAGCGCGGCGTCTACGCGGCGATGCCAGAAGTCCGGCTGTGGCGGAGCGCAGCGGCGCAGGGGAAATTCGTCTCACACCTGCGAGATCAGTAGACGATCTCCATGCGCAGCCCGACCGCGTCGAGGGGTGGCGGCGCAGGAAGCGTCAGCGCGGAGCCATCGGCGACGCGCGCCGCCGTCCAGAGCGCCGCGATCGCATCCAGGACATCGTCGTCGCCCACATCCTGCGCCCGATGGTTCTTGCGTAGGACGTCCAGAAGACCCGGGCTGAGCCACGCCTCGACGAGCCGGAGCCTGGCCTTCTTCCCATCCGGAGTCTTCTTGCCTGCCTGAATCGCCCGGCCCTCGTTCCAGGCCCAGAACGAGACTTCCGGGTGTACCTCGCGCAGCCGCGTGCGCGCCTCGCTTCGCGACGCGAGCAGCTCGTCGACGGCTCGGATCTTCGGATGGAGCGCCCAGGCCTGCGCTCCCACCCGCCGGCCATCGGCGCGCTCGGTGATCCGGCTCGCCTCTTCGCGAGTCGACGCCTTCAGGGCGGGGCGGATCGGCGCCGGGAACACGCTGCTGCCTCTCGGCCGTCCCAACAGCCGGCGCGCTTCGCGGTCGCACTCGCGCCCGCCGCAGTCCGGGAGGCCGATCGGAATGTCGATGCACAGGACCTCGGGATGGTGTGGCAGGTCGAGCAGCGCCGCGGCGCTCGCCATCAAGTCGAAGCGCAGCTCCCCTGTGCTCGTGTTGCGGGAGGCGCAGATCCATCCCGCCTTGCAGCCATCGATGCCCGCGAGCCACATCGCCGGAGTCAGATAGCAGCGCGCCAGGCGGTGCGTCAGCCGCTCACGCGCCCCCGGGGCGCGGCGGTTGGCCGTCGTGGAACCGACGGGGCCTGTGAAGACTTCGTGAATGCTCGTTTCGACCCTGGAGCGAGCTGCGGCCGGGCGTACCGTGAATCCTCGGATGAGTGGCCCTCGCGAGCTCGATCGACTGACCCGACGCGTTCGCGAGCTGCGCGACGGCGCGCTCGCGCTCGAGGCGCAGCACGCCGACGCGCTGGCCGCGATCCCGGCGGAGCGCCGGCCGAGCGCTCGCAACCTGCTCCACTATCTGGCGTTGCGCCGGCACGACATCCGCGGATTGCAGACCGATCTCGCCGAGCGCGGACTGAGCTCCCTCGGCCGGCTCGAGTCGCACGTGATGGCGGCGCTCGAGGTGGTGCTGAGCGCCCTCGAGCGGCTCGACGGCCGTGAGCCCGCTGCGCCGCCGGCCCCGCCGCCGATCGCGTTCCGCGAGGGGCCGCGCCTGCTGGTGGAACGCACGGCCGCGCTGCTCGGACCGCGCCCGGCCGACCGCGCGGTGCGCGTGATGGTGACGATGCCCAGCGAGGCGGCGCTGGACTACGCGCTCGTGCGCGACCTCGTGGCGTCCGGCATGGACGTGATGCGCATCAACTGCGCCCACGACGACGGCGCGGCCTGGGCGCGCATGGCCGCGCACGCGCGCAAGGCGTCGGAGGAGGTCGGCCGTTCTTGTCGGGTGCTGGTGGATCTCGCCGGCCCGAAGCTGCGCACCGGTCCCGTCGCGCCGGGACCCGGGGTCTGCCACTGGTGGCCGCTGCGCGACGACAGCGGGCGGCTGCTGGCGCGGGCGCGCGTCTGGCTCCACGACGCGAGCGCAGGCGCCGCGAGGCCGGCCTGCATCAGCGTTCCGCTCGGCGACGGGCTGATCGCCGCGATGCAAGCCGGCGACGAGCTGCACTTCGCCGATGCGCGCGGGCGGCGCCGCATGCTCTTCGTCGTCGAGGCCGGCGACGGCGGCTGGTGGGCGGAAGCCGATCGCAACACCTACCTCGCGTCGGGTGTAGTCGTGGAGCTGCGGCGCACCGAGCAGCCGGTCGCGCTCGGCCACCTCGGCGAGCTGCCCCCGCTCGAGCAGGCGCTGCGGCTCGCGGTGGGCGATCGACTCGAGTTGACCCGCGACGACGTCCTCGGCCAGCCCGCCGAGCTCGACGCCGACGGCAAGGTCGTGCGGCCGGCGCGCATCGGCTGCACGCTGCCCGAGGTGTTCCGCAACGTGCGCGCGGGCCAGCGCGTGTTCTTCGACGACGGCAAGCTCGGCGGCGTGATCCGCGAGGTCGAGGTCGATCGAGTCTGGGTGGAGATCACGCAGGCGCGCTCCGGCAAGGCCAGGCTGCGCGGCGATCGCGGCATCAACCTCCCCGACACGGACCTGGCGCTCCCGGCGCTGTCTGCGAAGGACCTGCGCGACCTCGACTTCGCCGTGGCGCACGCCGACCTCGTCGGGCTCTCCTTCGTGCGCCGGCCTGCGGACGTCGAGCAGCTGCAGAGCGAGATCGCGCGGCGCGGCGGCGGCGAGCTCGGGATCGTGCTGAAGATCGAGACCCGGCGCGGCTTCGCGTCGCTCCCGCGGCTGCTGCTCACCGCGCTGCGCAGCCCGCGGGCGGGCGTGATGGTGGCGCGCGGGGACCTCGGCGTGGAAGTGGGCTTCGAACGGCTGGCCGAGGTGCAGGAAGAGATCCTGTGGCTCTGCGAGGCAGCGCACGTCCCGGTGATCTGGGCCACCCAGGTGCTCGAGACGCTCTCCAAGAAGGGCATGCCCTCGCGCGCGGAGGTCACCGACGCCGCGATGAGCGGCCGTGCCGAGTGCGTGATGCTCAACAAGGGCCCTCACAGCGTCGAGGCGGTGCGCTTCCTCTGCGACGTGCTGCGCCGCATGCAGGGTCATCTCGACAAGAAGCGCGCGACGCTGCGACAGCTCGGGGTGTCGCGCTTCGCCTGACTCAGGATCCGACCGCCGGACGCCGGCGCCGCACCCGCGCGACGAGGGCGAGCGTGCCGAGCAGCACGCAGGCGCTGCGCGCCGCGGGCGGCTCGGGCACCAGCGCAAGGCCGAGCGTGTCGCCGAAGCCGGGGCCGCTTCCCACGGCGGACGGGCAGCTCGCGCCGGTGCAGCCCGACACCGGGGTACGATCGCCGGTCGCCGGGTCGATGCGCAGGATCGCCTCGAGGCCTCCGTCGGCGATCAGCAGCTCGCGGTCCGGGTCGAAGCGGATGCCGAAGGCGTCGACGAAGGCCGGCCCCGACCCCACCGTGCTGGCGCATGCGGCGTCCACGCATCCCGACACCTGCGTGCGATCGCCGGTCGTCGGGTCGACGCGGCGCAGGGCACCGAACGGCGTGCCCTCGATCCGGTAGCTCACGTAGATCGAGCGATCCGCGGCGACCGCGAGGTCCGCCGGCTGGCCGGCGAGCGGGCCGCTCCCGACCGAGCTCGTGCACGCCGCGTCGACACAGCCGGAGACCAGCGTGCGATCGCCGGTCGTGGCATCGATGCGATAGAGCGCCTGGCCGTCGACCGCGAGGATTGCGCCGCTCGCGTCGAGCTGGATGCCGAAGAGCCGCCCGATCGCCGGCCCGCCGCCCACCACCTGCGTGCAGCTCGGGTCCGCGCAGCCCGAGAGCAACGAGCGGTCGCCGTTGGCGGGGTCGACGCGCACCAGCGCGTATTGGCCGGGACTCGAGCGATCGGCCACCAGGATCGCAGCGGGGCTCCGCACGACGAAGCGCGGGGCGAAGAAGGCGGCTCCGGCTCCGACCGTGCTCGAGCACGCGGCGTCCGCGCAACCCGACACGACGCTGCGATCGCCGCTCGCCGGGTCGACGCGCATCAGGTTCCGCGCCGGTGGGTTCGCGACGAGCACGCTGCCGTCGCGGTCGAGCGCGAGGCCCTCCGGGCTCGCGAGAGCGGGGCCGGCCCCGCGCAGGCTCGAGGAGACCACCGCGCGGCTACCGCCGGCGGGGTCGACCTCCATCAGCTCGTCGCTCGTGAAGTTCGTCGTGACGATCCAGCCGGGTGCGCGGGGCGGCGGAGCCGGATCCTGCGGGAGCATCGCGACGGTGAGCTGGTAGTCGACCGCGCCGCCCGTGGCGTTCACCAGGGCGTACCAGGTGCCCGGCGCCGGGCTCGAGATCTCGCAGTACTCGAAGCTGTCGATGCCGGTGGAGCTACAGGCCGCCTGCGGCGGAGTCGGCGGCACGCCGGGATTCAGGTAGAGGTCCGCGTTGCCGGCCCCGGCGCCGTTCAGTCCGACGCGCAGCACCTGGGTGCCCACCGGCACCTGGAAGCTCCGCTCGTCCTGCGAGCTGGCCGTGCCCGTGAGCGCCAGGGACGTCACCGCGGCGTCGCCGAGCTGCGCGCCGTCGCCGCAGCCCGTTGCATCGAGCTCGACGCCCGCCTGCTGGCGAATCCAGTCGCGCAGCACGAAGACGTCGGTGTCGAAGCTGTAGGCCGCCACCTGACACGTGGTCGCGTCGCCTCCGGTGGTGACGCCCGCCAGCGTCGTGCCGGCGCCGAGGTCGACGAGCAGCGGTCCTCCCGAGTCACCCTCGCAGGTGTTCGAGTAGGGCAGCGCGGAGTTCCAGCAGATGTTGGTGGCTTCGGGGACGCCGTTCGGCAGCGCGCACGAGGTCGTGAGCACCGCGCCGTCGCGGCGGATGCCGAAGTCGCCGGTCTCCGAGAGGCCGAAGCCGACGATGATCCCCGGCGTGCCGAACGGAGGGCGGGCGAGCTGGTTGATCTGGCGCGGGCGGATGCCCCTGAGCGGAGCGCCGAGCTCGAGCACCGCCGCGTCGCCCTGCTGCGCGAAGACGAAGCTCGGCGGGATCTGGATGGCGTCGACGCCGAAGAAGCCGGCCTGGGGGAAGAAGAGATAGACGCTCGCGGGATCGAGCACGAACTCGCCGCCTCCGCACGACGCCCCGGTGCCGGTCGCGTCGCACACGCAGTGCGCCGCGGTGAGCGCCGTGCGGCAGCCGATCAGGGTGGCCGAGCACTCGCCGAGCGGCGTGAAGAACGCGCCGACCTCGGGCCAGGCCGCGGTGGGGTTTCCGTTCGCAATGTACGGCACGGCCGCGGGTGCCTGCGCGCGCGCAGGCGCCGCCCCGCTCCCGAGCAGGAGCGCGATCGCGACGAGATTCGTCTTCCTCACGCAGCTCCGGCGGCCGCCCGCGTCCGGGCACAAGCGAGAGGATAGACGCCCGCGGCCCGCATCCTCTTCGCCGCGCGCCGACCCATTCGATGCGTCATCGCTCGATCCGGTTGGCAGCTCGAGCAACAGTCGGAGCATGTGGTCGCAGGACCGCGCGAATCCCGGGTGGAAGAGAGCACCGCGTCGGGCTCCGGCTACCGCGCGGCGACCACGATGTGCCGGAGCCCTGCCCAGCGCCAGCGTTCGAACCAGTGCAGCGAGATGGCGCTGCGTGCGGCCCATGCCGTCGCGTCGGTGTCCGAGAGCACCCGAAAATCGCGCGCCGCGAGCAGCGCCGCGAAGCCGGCGGGCGAGATCGCGGAGCGAATCGGCTCCCCGATCGTCGCGAGCACGAGGTTGCTGAGCCAGCGCCCCAGGCCGGCCCGCGTCGTGTAGTTCGCGACGAGGCGGCTGCCCGGCGCCGATCGCCGCGCGACCGCGTCGAGCGTCGCCTCGATCGCGGCGCGCGAGAGGTACCGGATGACGCCCTCCCAGATCCAGACCGTCGGCGCGCCGGCGTCGTGGCCGGCTCGCGCCAGGGCCTGGTCCAGCGAGTCGCACTGGAAGTCGACCGGCACGAAACGGACCTCGCAGGCCACCGGGCGCAGCGCCGCCGTCCGCTCGCGCTTGAAGGCCTGCGTCGCGGGGTGATCGACCTCGAAGACGATCGCGTCGCGGAGCTCGCTCATGCGCCAGGCCCGCGCGTCGAGACCGGCGCCCAGGATCACGAGCTGGCGGAGAGTGGGGGCGCTGCGCACGGCATCGTCGATCGCGACGGTCCGCAGCGGGATCATGCGCGCGACGCGGCGCACGATGCGGAGCGTCCAGCGATCGCGCGCTCGCGGCGGCGTGCGCCCGGACACGTAAAGATCCACCAGGCGCTGGTAGTGCGCCGGAAGCAGCTCCCGCGCGATCGGGTCCGAGAATCCCCGCACCCGCCCCTCGGCGTGCGCGATGGCGCGCCCCATCGCGACGTAGAGCGCCGTGGTGCTCGGCTGGCCTGCCCTCATTGCCCTTTTACCTTCCTTGCATGGCTGCTCGATGATGCGACACGAGCGGACCGGCGGCTCGGGTCATTGCCGCCTGTCCTTTCGAATCCCGGCTGGAACGGTGGCGGGCGACGGCCCGCTCGTCGTATGCTGGCAGCTGAGCATCCGGGCGAGGGGGAGTCGTGATGAGGGTCGCGTGGTCGGTGATCTTCGCCGCAACGATGATGCTGGTGGGAGGCGCCGCGTCGGCGGGCCGGCCGCGCCAGGCTCCGCTCTTCCCGCTGCAGTTCAGCGCAACGGGAACCATCCTCTACGTGGCCGGCTACAGCGTCGACCCGATCGCCGGCGTGACGGGCGAATGCGACTACAAGTGGACGCATAGCGGCTCCGGCCGGGGCGGCGGCTACAAGACCGTCACCGACTACTACCAGGGCGTCTGCACCTGGGATCTGCGCGGGAACCTGCTCACGAAGACGTTCACGATCTTGCCCCAGGCGCCGGTTCCGAATCCTCCCGCCCCAATCTCGGTAATCGGCAATCGGACCACCTACGGAACGGACGCCGAGGGAGACTCGACCGGACAGACCGCGACCACCACCGGCTTCGTGATCCACAGCACTTCCGACTACGTGTGGACTCCGGTCGCGCAGATCACCACCGACGCCCAGACGCCGGTGTCCTTCCAGGCGACCCTGACCAGCACCGGGAACCTGAACCTCGACGTCATCGGCTCGAGCATCTACACGAGCGCGGGCGGGGCGGTGACGGTGCTCGACGACGGCTGCACGGGGCAGACGATCCTGGTCGGCCAGAGCTGCACGATCACGTTGAATTACGACCCAACCGGCCTCGTCTCGGAGCTCACGACCGTGCTCGACTCCGTGCAAGTCGACCTCACGACGGACGCGGGCGTCGAGCATCCGTTCGCGCAGCCAATCACCGTCACGGGTGTCAGCGACTGAGCGGCGCCCACGGGCTTCCGCATCCAGGGCGGGCACGGCCGAGCTGCCGGACCGCGTAGCACGACGCCCCAGCAAGTGGGGCGGTCGGCCTCCCGCGGCGTGGGGAATCGGCGTCGGAGCCGCCGTGCGTGCCCGCCCGTCCGGCACGTCGGATGCAGTCTCCCCGAGCCATGGAGCTTCGCCTCGTCCGCACCCTGTCGCTGATCGGTGCCTTCGCGCTGGGCGCCGCGATCCCCGCAAGCGCCTTCGACTACGAGCTCTACGGCAACGTCCGGATCCAGGGTCACGACTTCGATCCGCTCTACGACTACGTCGATCCGACGATGACGACGAGCCTCTCGCGCGAGGGCTCGCGCGTCGGCAGCCTCGCGGGCAATCAGGCGGAGGCGCGCTGGACCGCCGACCTCGCCCTCGGCTCGATCAGCGGCTACGCGCACGGCGCCAACGCGTTCGCCGATCCGGTGCTCGGCTGGCGCTATGCGAACGGCGATCTCCAGGCGTGGATGAAGGACACGCTCACGCTGCAGCTGCCGGCGGGCGACTATCCGCAGGGCGCCAAGGTCGGCCTCTCCGGCTTCGTGAACGGCTCCCTGAAAAGCAGCGGGATCGATCTGTTCGCCGACGCCACCGTGCGCTGGAAGATCGAGCTGCAGCGGCTCGACGACTATGGATACGACTCGGTCGAGGACTCCCGGCAGGCGGCCAACGGCGAGATGATGGACGTCGCCGAGCCCTTCGCGCCGGCCTTCCAGGTGCTCTCGCCGGGCTCGTCACTCGCGACGCCGAAGAGCGTCACGTTCCGCTTCCTCGCCCAGCTCCAGGTGATCACCGACACCTACGACTCGCTCGCCGACCAGCATCTCGAGGAGACCGCCGACTTCGAGGACACCCTCCAGTTCTTCTCCGTCGACGCGCCGCCGGGCACGACCTGGACCTCGGCGTCGGGAGTGTTCCTTCCGGAGCCGGTGGCCGCGGCGCAAGCGGCCACGGCGCTGCTCGCGCTCGCCGCCCTCGCCGGACGGCGACGCCGCACCTGAGGCGCCGGCGGCGAGGCGATCACGCGCGCGAGCCGTCGGGGTTGGCGCACGCCCTTCGCTGCCACCCTTGCCCCGAAGAGTCCACCTTTCCGTTGGGCGACGGAGCACGGTCCGAGGGGGCCGACGCCGCGGTCGCACCATCCCAATCCAGCGGAGGCGAGCCATGCGCCGAACACTCTCCGTCCGAGGCCGAGCCGGTTTCACGCTCGTCGAGCTTCTGGTCGTGATCGCCATCATTGCCGTGCTGATCGGTCTGCTCCTCCCGGCCGTACAGAAGGTCCGGGAGGCGGCGAACAGGATGATGCCGAATGCCAACCTCGCCGGGCTCGCGGAGCAGCTGCGGGGGTTTGCCGACGGGTCCGTCAGACTCGAAGACGACGCGTGGCGCGTGGTGTCGGCCACGACGACGGCGAGTGGCGATGCGACTGGCGATGTGGCGCTGAACCCGGCGGGACTGCAGACGTTGTACTGCGACGTCGTCCAGAGCGAGAACACCCTGGAGGGCTTGCTGAGACAGGTCGACGCGCATCTCGGCGACGCCCATCCGCGGGCTGAGGCGCGCCGCCATCGCCCGGACGACGGCGACCGAGACAAGGAGCGCAAGCTGCTCCTGGACGCGGAGAGCGGCTTGACGCAATACCAGGCGGGCCTGCGCAAGCTGAAGGACACGCTCACGAGCAAGGTGGACGTGAACGGATGCAACGCGTCCTAGCGCGAAAACCTCGGTCGCCATTCGAAGGAGGGAGTCCCGTGAGTCTCAGCCGATTCCTGACCGCTCTCGCCGCTGCGTTGGTCCTCGCCTCGCCGGCAGGTGCCGAGGAGGCCAAGACGCCCGGGAACGCACCTCTGGAGATGAAGGCCAGCGGGACGCCGGGCAAGGTGGTCGGCTCGCGCAGCCACAAGGTCACCGCGAGCGTGACGGCGCTCGACGTCGCTAAGCGCGAGATCACGATCGAGGCCGCCAAGGGCAAGCCCCAGACCTTCCAGGTCGGGCCGGACGTCCGCAATCTCGAGCAGGTGCACGTCGGCGATCGGGTCGTGGTGGAGTACGTCCAGGGCCTGATGATGCAGATGCAGGCGCCGGGCGCGGCGCCGGTGGAGCCGAAGGCCGCCATCGAAGCCGAGCGTGCGAAGCCCGGCGAGAAGCCGGCGGGCAGCGTCGCCGCCACCGTCCAGGGCACCGTCACCATCACGGCCATCGACAGGCAGAACCGCATGGTCGTATTCAAGGGACCCGGGGGCGAGCTCCACCAGGTGAAGGCCGGTCCCGATGTGCATCTCGAGAAGGCCAAGGTCGGCGATCAGCTCGTCGCGACCTACAGCGAGGCGCTGGCACTCCGAGTGGAGCCCGCCAAGGCGGCTGCCTCTGGCAAGAAGTCAGAGCCGCCCAAGAAGTAGTCCAGCACCGCAATCGCTCGCGCGTGAGCGTTCCGTGAGCCCGGGGCGCGAGCAGCTCAGCCGGAGCAGGCGGCCCGCGTGGCTCGCGAGCCTCTTCGCGCGCAGGCCATCGCCGTCAGCCCCGCGCCGATCAGCGCGAGGGCGGAAGGCTCCGGGACCATCGAGAAGCTCAAGACCACCGGCGCGCCGTTCGGAACGAGCTCCGTGACCTGGAACTCGACGGCGGTGGGGTCGCCGAACTGCAAGGCGATGCCCTCGAAGCCGATCTTGGGCGGCAGCGGCTGCGGGTTCAGCATGACCCAGCTCGTGGGATCGACGGGCCCCGGTCCGACGTGGAACGAGACGTCGAACAGCGGATCGCCGCTGGCCCCGCCGATCGTGAACTGCGTGAGACCATTGGCGTCGGGAGCCGGGATCGAAGTCGGGAAGATGAGGCCGCCCGAAACGTCCATCCACCACTGCAGCTCGAACTGGCCGCCCGCGTCGCTGTTCGTTGCGATCGGACCCGTCGGGTCGCCGAGGTCGAGCGATAGGCTGTTGGGATCGGGGGTTGGCGGGAGGGGCTGCGGGTTCAGCCCGACGAGGACGCCGGGGTTGATCGGCGCGCCGGCAGCCGTGCCGACCAGATTGAAGCCGAGCGAACCGTCCGGCAGCGTGATGTTCGGGGCCGCGACCGCGGTGATCGCCTGCGACGGCGCCGCTGCCGCGACGAGGCCGGCGATGGCCGAGAGTGCAATGGCCCCCCGAGCGAACCCGCGTGAACACGACATCACCCGCACCTCCCGGTTCTCTTTCAGGGTGGCGGCCGCTCGCGCGCAGTGGCAAAGCCCGATTGCACTCCGTCATCCGGTTGCAGCGCCATCGACCCTCATTGCGCTCGCGACGATCGTGTCGGAGTGTCCCGGGACCGCGCGGCAAGTCTGGAGCAGGCCGTAGGGGGAGCCGTCCATGCCGGGTCCGCGAGCGTCGAGCTTCGCGCAGCGCGCCATGGAGTCCGAGACCATCGCCCGGGTCTACGAGAGCCGGCTCTGGCGCCGCAGCCTGCTCGCCCGGCTCGCCCTCGGTCTCTCCTTCGAGGACGAGCAGGCGCTGATCCAGGGCGCTGCTCGTCTCGATCCCGCCGCGCAGGTGCTGGATCTGGCGTGCGGGTCCGGGATCTACGCGCGGCCCTTCGCAAATGCGCTAGCCGGTGGGACGGTCGTCGGCCTCGACCTCTCTCCCGCCATGCTCCGACACGCGCGGCGGGCCGCCGCGGCGGAGGGCATCGACAACCTCTACCTCGTGCGCGGCGATGCCATGGCCCTGCCATTCCCGGCTGCGCGCTTCGATCACGTGAACTGCTGCGGCGCGCTTCACCTCTTCCCCGATGCGGCGCGCGCGCTCGCCGAGATGCACCGCGTGCTGCACCCGGGCGGCCGCGTGACGCTCGCCGTCGTGCAGCGCCCGGGCGGCCTGCTCGCGCCGATCGCGTCCGTGCTGCTTCGCCTCGGCGTCGAGTCGTTCCGCCCGGCCGATCTCGAGGCGATGCTGGAGAGGGCAGGCTTCGACGACGTGCGCTGGCACCACGTGCGGGTGCTCTGGGCGGTGGCAAGCGCGCGACGTTCCGGCCCGCCAGGTCGCTAACTCCTGGCCTTGGCTACGGTTTCCGACGGCGCCGGCGGCCACTTTTTTCTGCGCAGCGCTCCATGGCGCGTGTAGAATGGGGCTCGCACCGCCCCCCAGCGGCGGGCAGAGAGTCCGCGGCGGATCGTGCGGAATCAGCCGCACACGAGTCGCAGCCGCGTCAGTCGGCGACCCCCGGTGACGACGACGCTCTCCTACGATGCAACGCCGCGCGCCCGCGGAGCACTGCGCCTCCGGCAATTCGCACGGCGCCGCGGCAGCCTGGCCGTATTGCTCTGTGCCCTGTCCCTCCCGTACGCCGCGGGCGCCGTGGCGCAGCGAACGAGCAGCGAGCCGAAGACCCTCCGACGGCTCCACGACCCCGTCGTCATCCATACTTCCCTGCTCGGTCGCCTCTCGGATCATCGGACCTCGAGCTATCGGCTCTACGCCGCGCAGAGCGGTGACATCGAGCCGATTCCCTTCCAGTTCGACGAGCGCGGTCGCGACGGACAGCTCGTCCTCGCGAACGACGGCGCCGACGACGAGTTCACGTTCGACGACGACGACGAGCTTGCCTTCATGGCGAAGGACAGTGGGGATCGCGTCGACGCCGATCGACTGCCAGGCGACGCCGCCCTCGAGATCGAGGTGGCCGACGCCGGGCGCGGCGAGCGCGGGTGGGCCTATCTCGTCCACTTCTCCGGTCCCGCGCCGCCGCGATCCCCCATCCGCTATGCCGTCTTCGACGCGGCCCGCAACGAGGTGCGCGCGCGGTTCTACGAGGTCTGCTACTCGCGTGACCAGGGCAACTTCGTGACCGGCCTGAGCGTCGCTGCGGCGGCGGGTGGCACGGGCCGGAGGCTGGTCGATCGGATGCGGATCCGCATCAGTCCGACGTTCTCGCTCCTCTTCACCACCTGGACGCTGTCGCTCACGGAGAAGAGCTTCCTCGTCACGAACGAGGCGGTCAAGAACGGTCCGGTGCGCGCCGTGCGCCGCGTCCGCGAGTCTCTCGATCTCGGGAGGTTCCTGCCCGATGTGCCCAACGGCACGGTCACGACCTACTACTACTTCAGCTCGTTCGTGACGCCTGCGACCTTCTCGATCCCGGCGCTCGCCCTCCAGGCGCTGCGCCACTTCGACCTAGAGACCATCGACGAGTTCGGAGCGGAGGCCGCGGACGTCCGATACTCGGACGAGGCCAGTCAGGGATTGCGCCTCGGGGGGAGCGATCCTCCGAAGAGCTCCGATCGCGATCACGATTGGTGGGTCGCGAGCGGCTCCGCCGGCAACTTCCTCCACGCAATGATCATCCCGAAGCAGTGGCAGTCATGGGGCATCACGCGCGGAGCGGCCTTCGCGGGCGGCGGCGGTCCGGGCGCGGGCTACAGCCTGGTCGGCATGACGAATCTCCGGCGTGCGGGGACCTATGAGATCAAGTCCGCAGTGATCGTCCTGCCGCGTGCCTATCAGTCAGGCGACGAGACCGAAGCCCTCGCGATGCTCCGGCAGCCGCTCCAGGTCCACGTGCGCGCACTCTCCCGGTCCTTCCTCGAGACGCGCCTGTTGGGTCCGGCCGAGCGCTCGCGATCCGACGTTGCGGGGAATTGAGGCGCGCGCCCGGCGAGGAAGGGTGTGATGCCGCGCGAGAAGGCGTCGCGGCGGAAGCGCCCCCACCCGCGCGCGCTCGTCACGGGCGCGTCGGCCGGCATCGGCAGCGCATTCGCGGAGCGCCTCGCGTGCGACGGCTTCGACCTGATCGTGGTGGCGCGCCGCCGGGCGCGGCTCGATCTGCTGGCGCGCCGGCTCGAGCGCGCCCACGGCGTGCGCGTCGAGGTGCTGGCCGCGGACCTGACGCAGCCCGCGGGGCTGCGCAGCGTCGAGGCGCGCATCGCGCGGGATGCGCGCCTCGAGCTTCTCGTGAACGACGCCGGGCTCGGCGAGTTCGGGCGCTTCACCGAGCAGGCGCGCGAGCGCGAGGACGCCGAGATCCGGCTCAACGTGCTCGCCTTGGTGCGGCTCACCCACGCGGCGCTGCCGGGCATGGTGCGGCGCGGCCGCGGCGCCGTGATCAACGTGTCGTCGACCGCAGCCTTCCAGCCGTGTCCGAACTTCGCGATCTACGGGGCCACGAAGGCCTTTCTCAACAGCTTCACGGAGGCGTTGCACGAGGAGCTCCGGGGCAGCGGCGTGGGGGTGCAGGCGCTCTGTCCCGGGCTGACGCACACGGAGATCTTCGCGCGCGCCGGCGCGGACGTGGCCCGGCTCCCGGCGTTCCTGTGGATGGAGGCCGACGCGGTGGTCGATGCCTCGCTCGCCGCGCTCTCGCGCGGTGAGGTGATCTGCGTACCGGGCCTCGGCAATCGCGCGATCAGCTCGCTCGCGCGACTGCTGCCGCGCACGCTCACCCGCCGCGTCTTGAGCGTGCTCGGCACGCGCTTCGTGGACGCCGAGTAGATCGGCTCGAAGCGCGCGCCGGTGACGGCGCCCGTGCGCACTCAGTCCTCGCGGAAACCCCCGAGGCGCTTCCCCTCGCGCGCCTGCGCCCGCGCCCTCTCGACGATCTCCGGCGGAACCGGGTCCATCCAGGCCAAGCCCGCGCGCAGCAGACCCGGGAACAGCAGGCGCAACATGCGCGCGAACGCCAGCATCGGGCTCCGCTTGGGAATGGTGATCTCGTAGGCCCGTCTCTCGATCGCCTCGAAGATCGCATCGACCACGACCTCCGGCGGGTGCTTGCGCCCCTGGTACGCGGGCGGCTCGTCCATCTTTCGCCAGATCTCGGTGTCGATCGGACCGGGATGGATCAGCGCGACGTGGATGTTCGAGCCCGCGAGGTCGCACCAGAGCCCCTCCGTGAAGCTGCTCATCGCCGCCTTCGACGCCGCGTACGCCGCCTCGCGCGGCGGGGAGACCTTGGCGGCGAACGAGGATACGTTGACGATCGTGCCGCCTCCTTCGCGCAGCATGTACGGGATCGCGGCGAGCGTCGTCCATACGCACGAGAGGAAGTTCACCTGCATCACGCGCTCGATCTCTTCGGCCGAGGTGTGGTAGATCTGCTTGTGCTTGGAGATGCCGGCGTTGTTGATCAGCACGTCGAGGCGGCCGTGGCGCGCCACCGTGTCGTGGACCACGCGCTCGGCGAAGCTGCGCTCGCCGAGGTCGCCCGCGATGTAGCAGCAGGCCGGCTGATGGGCGCGGCACTCGCCGATCAGCTGCTCCAGCAGGTCCGCGCGGCGCGCTACGGCGGTCACGATCGCCCCGCGCTGCGCGAAGGCGCGGGCGGCCGCATGGCCGATGCCCGAGGAGGCACCCGTGACGAGCGCGACCCTTCCGCGGTAATCCACGCCGATTCCCTAGTGCACTCCGCTCGATCGCCTGCGTCTGAGGACGAGCAGCGCGGACCCGGCCACGAGCTCGAGCGAGTCCGCGTGCGGCTCCGGCGTGTAGACCGCGAGGCCGGTCGCGTTGCTGCCTTCCGGAAGCGTGGCGGCTACGTGGTTGACGCCGGGTTCGGTGACCTCGACGATGCGCGGGGGAATCGAGCCGACGTCGACGACGTAGATCGGAAAGGGGGCACCGGCGAGCGATCCGGTTGCTAGGTCGGAGAGGGCGATCGATCCGGGACACGCGAGGTTGCCGCCCGTCTGGATCACGCTGACGTCGCCGAAGCCGGCCTGCGGCGGCGTGAGGCCGTTTCGTAGGTCGAAGTAGAAGACCCCGTTGAAGTCCGAGGGACACGACACGTACTGATAGGAGAAGAACAGACGGTCTCCGTTTCCGTACTGATCGAGCGGATCGTAGCCGAGGCCCTGGAGCGTGGTCTGCGGCAGCGTCCAGTACTCGGTCATCGGGCTGCTCGTGTAGAGAAGGATCTTGGCACTGGTCGCGACGAAGATGTCGAGCGGATTCGGGCCGCCCGGGTCTCGGGCCGCGACGAAATTGCCGACGGCGGATTCGTTCGGCGACGGGTAGGCCGACAAGTTCGTCGTGCTTGCGGAGCCGAAGAACGGCCGATCGACCTCGAACAGGGATCCCGCGCAGGAGACGAAGAGCACGCGAGACGAGAAGATCGAGGGCGCGCGCGGGCTCATCGTGAGCCCGGTCGGTTGCGCGCCGAGGAGGAGCGACTGCCCCACGGCGAACTGATGGCGCGTCGCTGGGTCGATCGACACGAGCTGGGGGTCGTTCGCCTGGAGCACCACGATCTCGCCCGTATCCGGATCGACGGCGATCGACTGCGGAAGCGACAGCAGGTTCCCAGCGGTGAACTCCGTGACCGATCCGTTGTTCGGGTCGACGCGCAGGATGCGATTGTTGAGCTGGTCGACGACCAGGACGTCGCCGTACTGGAGAGCCGCCGCGCCGAGCGGCGCGAGGAGCAGCAGGAGCAAGCACGAAGCCGGTAGGCCGAAACGGGACGGCATGCAACAAGTTTACCTCAACCTGTTCGCGGCCAGACGTACCCGCGCCGACTGCCTCGAGATGGAGTTGCTGCTAGGCTTGGTCATGTTCCGCCGGATCCTCGTTCCCCACGACTTCTCGCCCCACGCCGAAGCAGCGCTCGACCTGGCGATCGAGCTGGCCGGTTCCTCGAAGGCGCGCATCCACCTGGTGCACTTGTTCCACATCCCGATGGAGATGCTCTCGCCCTACGAGATCCCGATGCCGCCCGCACTGGTCGAGGAGGTCCGCGCCGCGGCTTCTGCGCGCCTCGAGGCCGCCCTCTCGCGGGTGCGTGCCGCCGGGCTCGCGGGCGACGCCGAGGTCGACAGCGGGCTCGTTGCGGAGATGATCGTCGAACGCGCGGCCGCGCTCGGCGTCGACCTGATCGCGATGGGCACGCACGGGCACTCCGGCCTCAAGCACCTGCTGCTCGGGAGCGTCGCCGAGCGCGTGCTCCGCACCGCCCCGTGTCCTGTGCTGACCGTGCGAGGTGGGGCGTCCGCAGCGCCCGACGGAGCGCACCTGCGAAATCGAGGCCGGCGGATCTTGACATGACGTAGGCGTGTGGCCCTATCGCGCGCTTCCGCCCCAGCGCCGCGTCGGATCCGGGCATCTGCAACCCGAGCCTGAGTGCATACCGGGTCAGCCGGCAGCCCGCTTCACTCCCTTGCGGTAAGCGGTGGGGAACAGGGCGCGGGCGATGGGAGCGAGGCGTGCCACCCACGTCGCGTCGATGTCGATCCTTGGACCCCCGACTCGCGACAGCAGGAGCTGCGAGACCTGCTCCTCGGTGCGGCGGACCATCTTCGGAGGCATCGGCATGCCGTCGTCCACGGCTTCCGTTCCCATGGGAGTCGGAACCCACCCGGGATAGAGGACGTGTAGATGGATACCGTCGGTCTCTGCCTCGAAGGCCATGCCCTCGGTGAATGCGCTGAGTGCAGCCTTCGACGCCCCGTAGGCCACCTCACGGGGGCTAGGAGCCCGACCGGAGTCAGAGGAGACGTTCACGATGGCGCCGGAGCGACGTGCTCGCATGCCAGGCAGGACCGTCAGGGTCCCCGCCACCGCGGCGAAGTAGTTGGTCTCCATGACGCTGCGGTACGGAGTCAGGTCCACCCGATGGTGGTCGCCCTGGGTACGGACCGCTCGAGGCTCGCCGATCCCGGCGTTGTTCACCAGGACGTCGATGCGACCGTGTCGGCCCTCGATCTCGCCCAGGGTTGCCGTGAATCGGTCGATGTCGCTCACGTCGCAGACTACCGTCGAGGACTTCGGGGAGCTTCGCTTCATCTGTTCCCCGAGTGACTCCAGAAGCTCCGATCGCCTCGCCAAACCGGTGACGACGGCCCCGGCACGAGCGAGGTCGAGGGCGAAGCGCCGCCCGAGTCCCGAAGAGGCCCCCGTGACGACCGCAACCTTTTCCCTCAGATCCATCGTTTCGACTCCTCTTGGCCGCGCAGTCGCCCCAAGCCCATCAATCGCCATCGTCGAGAGCGTCAGAGCACGCCGAGCCGTTCGAGGTGAAGGTCGATCGCTTCGACGATCCTTCCTCTTCCGAACGGCGCGAGATGTCCCCCGCTGAACCAGTGAATCGAGGGCCACCCCCAGTGCTCCCACAAGGCATGCGGGTGCTCCGGCGGGACGATCCGATCGCCGCGGCCCGCAACGATCAGCGCACGCTCGCGCGGAACGCGGAGAGGATGCGCAAGCGGCGAGTGGATGCGAAACGACGCGCGCAGCTCCTGCTGCGAGAAGGCGGGCGGGAGCCCGTCGCGGTAGCGGCGGCTCATGAGGAAGAAGCGCCACGCCAGGGCGCCCATACAGACGGGCGGGACCATCGGGACGACGAAGTCGAGGTCGTCCCAGAGGCTCGCCGCGAGCGCGGAGAGGTAGCCGCCGAGGCTCAGACCGAGGAGACCTACTGGCGCGTCGGTCGTCTCGCGCAGCCAGTCGACAAGGAGGCGGATTTCGTACATCGCCTGGCGCACCGCTTCGGCGAGGTTCGTGACGTGCGGGACTGCGAAGCGCTCGCCCGAGAAGCGCGCGTCGGCGGGCGTGCGCGCGCCGTGGTGGGGGAGGGTGAGCAACGCAACGTCGAGACCCCGCGCGAACCATTCGTTGGCAAAGAGGACGAGCGCGTCGATGCGCGGCCGGCCCATCGCGAAGCCGTGGAGGCCGACCAGGGTTCCACGCGCCGGCTGGCGCCGGTGTACCCAGTGCTCGAAGAGGATCCACTCGTCCGTGACGCTCGAGGCCCCGACGCCCGCAGCGTCCCACGGGCGGTAGCCGCTCCGCAAGGCGCGCCCGACCGCATCGCCCCCGGCGAGCCTTCGCCAGTCGTGGTCGACCTTCGCGAAGGGCCTCGGCGGCGGCTCGAAGGCGAAGAAGCGCGCGGGCTCGCGTTGGAGCGCGGGATCGAGTAACGGCGACGCGGACGCGCGGAGCTCGTCGAGCCGCTCGGGCGGCGGCATCAAGAGCGCGTCGACGGCGATGCGCATTGCGCCGAGGACCGTCGCGTCGAGTGCGGTTCCGGCTTGCGTGAAGAGGCTGCTCGCCCAGGACTCCGGCGGGAGCTGCGGGTCGGGAAGCGAGGCGATCTCCGGCGCGCGAGTCAACGTGTGCCAGCCTTCGGCGCCGAGGATAGGCGACCTCGTCATGATCACGAAGAGCACGCCCGACTGGATCGCGTGCCAGAGGACGCCGACCAGGTACGGCCGAACGCGTGGTCGAAGCCCGCGCCGGGGATCCTACGGGGCTGCCCGCACGGACCGACGTCGACGTGTTCCCTCGAGCGGCGTCACCGACGGACGTAGCGCCTTCGGCTACATCGTCTACCTGCGGCCCGAGGACTCATCGCGAAGGCCGAAGCGGCGCTCGGTCTCTAGGTTCCCGACGCCGGTGACTGCGTCGCCTCGCCTAGCGGCTGGCGGTTCCCGCGCCGACGCCGGTCTCCCGAGCCTCAGTACCCGGGGATCTTGATCGGCCAGTTCGAGTCCACGGTGCCGCCGTCGATCTCGAACACCTTGCCGGTGACCCAGCTCGACGCGGGCGATGCGAGGTAGAGCACCGCGCAGGCGATGTCCTCGGGCGTGCCGAGGCGGGCCATCGGCGTGAGCGCCTCCATCTGCTGCTGGAGATCGCCGGCCTTGAGGAAGGGCGAGAGCGCGTCGGTGATCGTCGCGCCGACGGCGAGCGCGTTCACGCGCACGCGCGGCGCGAACTCCGCGGCCATGAGCCGAGTCATGTGCGAGAGCGCGGCCTTCGCCGTGCCGTAGGCGACGAAGCCCGACTCCACCATGTGCCCGAGCGCCGACGAGATGTTGACGATCGCGCCGCCGTCGCGCTCGAGCATGGACGGGATCGCCTTGCGCGATAGCCGCATCGCCGACGTCACGTTGAAGTGGAAGGCCGCCTCGAAGCTCTCGTCGCTGAGCTGCAGCATCGGAGTCGGCGGCGTGCCGCCCGCGTTGTTCACCACCACGTCGATGCGGCCGAAGGCCTCGAGCGTCCGCGCCACCAGCGCGTCGAGCTGCCCGCCCAGGTTCACGTCGCACGGAACCGCGAGCCCGCGGCGGCCGAGCCGCCCGATCGCGGCGACGACGGCGTCCAGGTCCTCGCGACGGCGCGCCGCCACGGCGACGTCGGCGCCAGCCTCCGCGAGCGCGAGCGCGCTGGCCCGCCCGATGCCGCGCCCCGCGCCCGTGACGATCGCGACGCGGCCCGCGAGATGGAAGCGGTCCAGGATCATGCGTGCCTCCCCGATTTGCGACTCATCGGGCCGGGCGCTCTTCGGGATCCCCGGCTCACGAACGGGAACTGCTCCGGCTTCTCGATCGACTCCACCGCGAGATCGATGTCGGGGCGCGGCCAGTACAGGTGACCTGGACCAGCCATCTCAACGTCGAGGATCTGAGAGACCGGTGCGTCCTCGAACCAAGGGAACTTCGCGAAGGGCAGGAAGAGCTCTCGAGCCCCGATCAGGATCCAGAATCCGTGCCGCGAGACATTCGTGACTTCAAGCACCGAAGTGCGCCTGCCACGCCGCGCGGATCTCATGCTCTTGCCTCCGCAAGCCGGGCAGAACTCACCCGTGATAAATCTCTTCGTTGTGCCACGCTAGGAACGCGACCGATGGCGCCAGCTCAGGGCGGATCGGTCTGCGGAGCGGCTGGCCGTGGAACGCATAGTACGCGCGTCCATTGTCGAACTCCTGATGAATTCGGCGGCTCACCTCGATGCGTAGGCTCGGCGTCACTGTGATGTATCCATCATCGAATAGCCGATGCAGGTCGCTCCTGAGGAGCACGCCGTTGTCGACCTGATGGGGACCGTCGAGTCGATAGGGCCGGATGTGCGCCGCCTCGAGGACAGGCAAGACCTTCTCACCCGTGATCGCGCACTTGCGCTCGTAGGCGTCGGTCACCAGCGCTCGGAAGAGCCCCTGCCCGAGGCGCGGCTTCACGAGAACCGGCTGTCCGAAACGCTCACGCGGGTCGGCCGGTAGATCTCGGGCGAGAGCCGGCCACGTGGGATCGCGTGAAGGCAGTTCGAGAGCCGCCTTGACTTGGGCAAAGAGTGAGAGACCGGGCTCTGTCGTCAGATCGTAAGCCTTGCCCGAGACGATGTTGGGCTTCCAGTCGGGCGGTGCCGAGATCCATGCGCGTTCGGGGAAGAAGAACGGTTGCGCCAGTAGGATGCAGCCGATCGTGTAGTTGTCGGAGGGAGCGGCGGCACTCTTCCGGTTGGCATCGATGAGCTGTTTCATCTCCTCGCGCGACGATGCGCCGTTGGCAACCCCGAATGTCTCCCATGCGAGGCTGATCGGAAGCAGCGTGGAATGAACGAAGAAGCCGCCCCCAGCGATGACGTTCTTCGGATACTTGAGCTTGAAGAGAAATAGCTCGCCGGGAACGAGGGATGTGAAGGCTCGTGTCCCTCCCGGCTGCCAGAAGTTCACTTCTTCGAGACCGTCGTGCGCAGCCAGGAACCGGTACCAGTCCGAGTCCGTCACGCCGACCCATGCCCTCAATGGAAGCCAATTCTACACGGAGGTGGAGACCGGTGGGGGCAATGGGGCTTGCCAGGGAAGGCGGCGCGCCACTGACCAGCGAACTGCCCTATAGTCGGGCCGAAATCGCGCTCACCAATTCCTCTGCCAAGCCGGGGGCGAGGGGCTTCTCCCCGCCAAGATCCGACCAGGGCGATCGGCCCGGAACTGCACGCGTCCGGCGGAACACGATTGCGGAGGCCACTCATGGCGATCTCGATCATCCTCGCGCTCTTCGAGCAGGCTCGATCGAGCGTCGGGAGATCCAGGTCCAACGCAGCGGCGGCCACGCGTATCTCTGAGTGAAGCTCCATGGCTTCCTGTGATGATCGCGAGTCGACGTGTAAGAACCGGTCACGAGCCCAGGACACGGCTGTCCTTTCGGCTGTCACGAGAAGGATTCCGAAAGGAACGCAGAAGATCCGGGAGCTTGGATGGGCCCTCCTGGATTCGAACCAGGGACGACACCGGTTATGAGCCGGGTGCTCTGACCGCTGAGCTAAGGGCCCGTCAGCGCAATATCTATCCCAGGCGGCCGCTCAGAGCCATCCGCAGAGAAATCCCGACAGCTCCGACCGTCGTTGGTGTCGAGCCGAGGATCTGTGAGCGACCAGAGCCGGCATCGGCCTCAGCCAGCTAGTTGCCTATTTCGCGGGCGCCGAGCCGCCCCCGGAGCCCCCGTCCCCAGAGTCACCACCGCCAGAGCCGCCACTCGGTGACGGCTTGGGAGAAGGCGACGGGGACGGCGAAGGCGAAGGCCTCGGCGAAGGCGACGGTCTCGCCTGTTCTACGACGCCGAGGGCACCAACGTGCAACGACGAAGGGCGTGATTGAGAGGGATAGCCGAGTACGACGCAGATCGCGATTGCGCAGCCGAGCTTGAGCAGACAGAACGCGTTCTTCCTCTTCATGGGTTCCTTCCTCTGGATTCGGCACCGATGTGCCGGTGAGCCTCTTCTCTCGTCACCGTGCTCAGTGAATCAGGCCGGCTCGAAGTAGGACTGGATTTCGAGCCCTCGTCCTCACCGAATAGGTTGACCGTTCGCGTCTGGCCGGCGATCTCGGCCTGCGGCTTCTCGAGGGTTGCCCAGAGCGCGCGCGTGTATCGCACGTTCAAGACCTCCTTCGATGCCCACCGCAGATTCACTCCTCGTGCACGCTCGCGGTGCATCGGTTCGTAGGCACGGGCGACCTCGATCCCCTCAGCTCTGGGTACGCTGACGGAGGACAAGAAGACCCGGTAGCCCACGGACGCGCTTTTTGGGCTGAGCCTCTTGAAGACGACAGCGTCAACTGATCCATCCGGCGACCGCACACGCATGACCTCCGAGCCGCGCGGGTTCACCGACTCATTCGAGAAGAACTGGGGCTCCGAACGCGTGAGTTTCGTTACCTCGAAGGCCTGGTTGACGTCGACAAGAACAACGACCTTGAACACAGGTCCCTCGCACGGACAGGCGTTCTCCTTGGCGACGACACCGCTGTCGTATTGCTGCTCGCCGGCGCTGATCCTGAGTCGGCCGGACCATCCTCCGAACGAGCCGTTCTCTACGACAAGTTCGACTCGGTTGCTGCCGACCTTCAGATGTTGGGTGACATCGACCCAATCCGAGTCGTTTCGAAAGAGCACGGTCGCGACCTCGGCCCCGTTGACAGACAAGTGACCGATGTCATCGATCTCGGAAACGCGAGCCCATGTGTCGGGAATGGGACGCTTGAGTTCGACCATCGCCAGGTGCCGGTCCGGAAGCTGAGGGCTTTGAGCGATTCTCTCCAGCT
>Ga0335070_10000552_pt1 | contig 41966 bp, 31 predicted proteins | sample Lox_Sample_13_FD_206722 | JGI IMG/M metagenome (GOLD analysis project Ga0335070, IMG submission 206722) | Soil microbial communities from Loxahatchee National Wildlife Refuge, Florida, United States - Lox_Sample_1.3 | ecosystem: Environmental > Terrestrial > Soil > Wetlands | place: USA... | reverse complement strand
GGAGCGCCGCGGCGAGGTAATGGGTCAGGCCGACTCCGGCGGTGAGCAGGGCCAGGCGGACGACCCGTGCGCGCGTGATCTGCCGGCGGGAGAGCTGGTAGAGATCGGCCATGGCCAGGGGGAGGAGGATCAGCCCGGTCAGGAGGGTATAGCGCCCCCAGGTGAGGTAGTAGGCCGGCATGGTAGTAAAGAATCCCACCAGCGCAGCCGCGGCCGCTGCGCGGTAAGCGTCTTGCCAGAGAGCTTTTCCCAGGCGGTAGACTGAAAGACAGACCGCGGCGTTGAGCGCCTGGCCGAAGACGAGCACAGCCTGGTCGGGGGAGAAGCGCGAAAAGAAGGCAAATACCGCCGCAATGGCGTGAAAACCGTAATGATAATAGAAGGGGACGGGCAGGTATGGGTCCAGCGTGGCGGGGAGACCGCCGGCCTCGAGCATCTTGCGTACGATGAGGACGTGATGGAGCGAGTCGACCCAGGCCGGCAGGACCAGAGTCCGCGCCTGGTAGAGGCGCCAGGCAGTCAGGACGGCGAAAGCGGCCAGGGCGAGCAGCCAGCCGCGCCCATTCCAACCTGAGCGGCGGTTGCGGAGGATCCCGGCCAGGCCTGCCAGCCCGGCCAGGACAAAGAGGATGATCAGTGCAGCAGCGCTGAGGGAGATGTGCAGGACGAAAAACGCCAGGGCCAGGATGGCGACCAGGGAAATGCTCAGGCCAACGGCTCCGGCCAGGCGCTCGCCTGAATCTTCACCGTCGTCCGGTTGCCAGACCAGCCAGGCCAGTCCGGGGAGGAAACTAATGAGAGCGGCGGCGATCCACATGGGGCAAATTCGTAAACAGGCAAATCAGCGAATGGACAAGAAGGCAAAGTAACCGTGGTCAAGCACAGGAGCCGGGCAGAGCTAGCTGCCTGACCTGCGGCGGATGGATGGATTCTCCTCGATCTCAAAATCAGGATCAGCCTCCAGAGGCGACTGGCTGGCGCCGGCTTCCTCCTTGCGAATCCGGTAGAGGATCTCTTCGAGGATCTTGCGGTTGAAGCTGATCAGGTCCGCCACCAGGCCGATCAGCCCGATCTGGAAGCCGACGATGAGCAGCACCGCGGCCAGGATCACCGATTGTACGTGCCCCGCGCCTGAGCCGTTGATGTAGAAGTAGAGGTAGCGGATGGCCAGGATCAAGCCCAGCAGGGCGGTGACCCCACCGATGAGGGTGAAGACGCGCAGCGGCCGGTAGAGGGTGTAGGAGCGAAGGATGGTGACGCCGGAATTTACCATATACTCGGAGATGCCGCGCATCAGCCGCGAGGGGCGGGTCTGAGGGTTGGTCTCGACCGGGATGTAGGCGACGGCCATGCGGTTCGACCCGGCCTGGATGAGGGTCTCGAGGGTATAGGAATAGTTGCTGAGCACGATGGTGTGCAGCGCGGCCTCCCGGGTCATGGCACGGAAACCGCTGGTCGCATCGGGGATTTCCAGACCGGAGGCGCGGGCCAGAACGTGGCTGCCGAGGGCCTGCAGCCAGCGCTTGAGGGGGGAAAACCCCTCGAGGGTAGCGACGCCGCGGTCGCCTATCACGATGTCGGCCTGTTCGGCCAGGATGGGTTGGACTAGGCGCTGGATGTCTTCGCCTTTGTACTGGTTATCCGCATCGGTGTTGACGATGATATCGGCCCCCAGGCGCAGGCTGGCCTCGAGGCCGGTTTTGAAGGCGGCGGCCAGGCCCTTGTGGCTCAGCATGCGGACGATGTGCTGGACCCCCCAGGCGCGCGCTACTTCGACGGTGTCATCGCGGCTGCCATCGTCGACGACCATGACCTCGATCGCGTCGATCCCCGGAATGCTGCGGGGCAGGCAGTCCAGGGTGTGGGAGAGGGTCTGGGCTTCGTTATAACAGGGGATCTGGATGATCAGCTTCACGGTGTTTTCGCTTCTGATAAGAGGCATCAAAAATTAGTATAACATTGATAAATGATAATGTCGTTGGGGTATCTTCTCGTTTCATCCTCAATGATTTTTATCTTGCGGCAGTTTGCTGAAACGAATTTCTCCTGGAAATTATTAAACAAACTATCTTGAAGAACCAAATAATCTGGATTGTAATGCTGCACTGCCCATAACATCGCGTCTTCATAAGTTGTTTTCTCTTTGAACTGGGCCGCTATCTCTGGCTGGATCAATCCGGCAAAATCAATCATGGTGCGCTGAGCGTAATAACCAATGATCCCAACCTCAAGCGCACCTATTTTTGCGCCAGGAGGTGTGTTTTCATTCAGCCATATCCCCGTTTTTGCATAAACCGGATAGCGAGGATCAGATGTTTGCGCACTTTTCCAGATTTGAGAAAATTGCCATATGGAGAAACCGCCAAGAACCAAAACGGCTAAAACAGGACCCTTTTTGAGTTTTGGCCACCGCAAGCTGATCCATGCTATGAGCTCTTCCAATCCTGAACCCACTGCGATAATGAAACCTGGAACGAGCGGGGCATAATACCAGAAATAGCGGGTAATTCCTAAAATCGAATAGCTCAAAAAGTAGACACCGGTCCATAGCAAAATCATCCTAAAAGATGAACGGCGCCAGAAGGCCCGGATCAAACCGATCAGGCCAAGGAAAGCTAACAGCCAATATGGCCAGTTTTTAAAGTACCAACCTAAGATCGTGAATAGACCCGGCGCAAACTTCTGGCTGATTGTCATCAGCCCTTGTTGGTGCTTTACCATGAGGGTAACGGGCAATGGGCTTCCAAAATAAAACCAGGCAAATCCATACCAGATCATCAGCATTCCTGCCAGGATAAGAGCCGGTTTCCATAGGATCTGTCCGTGGTGCTGAAGTATATAAGCAAGTCCGAGAACGATCGCAACCAGAATCCCGTCCGGACGGGTTAAGGTGGCGAGCCCGATGCATACCGCCGTGATTGAAAAATGTTTCCTGGCATATGCAGCAAACGCCCCAAGTATGAATGCCAGATATAAGGGCGTTTCTGAGCCGATCGTGTTGGTCATTAATGGAAGCGTGGGATAGAGGAGCAAACTGACCCATCCAACCCATGGGGTCTTCCACGATCTTGAAAGATCATATAAGCACAATGCTCCTGCGGCAATGCTGATCGCCCCAATCAGGTTAGCGACGTGAGGAATATTCCTCCAAAAAAAGCTTAACGCAGCAAGAGTTAAAGTAAATAAGGGTGTCGTCGTGCTCAGCGTCTTCTGGCCAATATTGTAAACGAATCCCAAGCCATGGCTCAGATTAAATGAGTAACGGTAGGTTATGAAAGGATCATCGTAGGCGTAATTGCGATAGATGAAATATAGAGCGGAGCTGATCATACCCAGATAGACCATTCCGAACAAAGTTAGCACATTGATTCTGATGTGCTTTTGGGAAACGATCTGCTTCACCGGTGATTCGTTCTGCATGGTTGACCTGGATACAATCCTCAGATGCAGTTCTAATTCCTAAAAAAAGCGCTGATGCTGATGACAGAATTTAAATCCAGCGCGGCAAAAATCAGGATATAAGCAGCAACCATAAATTTTCGATACCGGAAAGGCGTAATTTCTATCCAACTTCCCCAACCAAAGTGAAAGATAGCCATGATCGCGAATATCGATGGAAAAATAAAGCGGGCAACCGATATGGCTGGTTTACTGATGTAGGACTCCATAGAGATCCCTGTAAACCAGGCGTATCCTAGCGACAACAGGATATTTAAACATAGCCAAAGAGCAATTTGTAATCCTGTCCAATTGAACTTTTTTATCCCGCCATAAATGCTTCCAAGAATACCGAGCATTGTAAATAAAAACAGAAATCGATATGGTTTTGAACCAAGTAGGGCTACCTGTCCCCAGGAAAATGTTGCCCAGAATGTTCTGAATAATCTTTGCATTGTCGAGGTAATATACCATGAGGTTCCGTTGATATCCAATGAATAAATATACCAACTCATTCCTTCAGCTAACCGGTAATCTATTTTATTCCCGAGATCGTACACAAAATTATTGAATTTGGGCCAGGCTTCTATCAAACCAGCGTTGCGAATCAAGTTCGTGAATTTCTGCCCGTTCCATTTCCCGGCTTTTGCATTCCTGTCAAAATAAATTGGAGAAGAGCGAACTTCATATTCTCCAACGGCCAGGATTGGGTTTTGATAATAAACTGACCCCGATTCATTCAAACCGTCCACCGGATTCAACACCACATAGGCACGGCCCGGATCTGGAGGCACGTCAACCGTATATGCAATAAACACGGGATCCTGAGTAACCGTAACCGGCTTGACCGGGCTCCAATCTTTCTGCCAGTTGGAATGCATCGTCATTAACCGCGGCGGAAAAATTTTCATCGGATGGTCAGCCCAAACCCATGCTCCGATCGTGACCCGTTTCCCGGAAATATTCTTGCGTTCATTTTCCGGCAGGGTCTGATATAGCGCCGGATTGGGGTTGGTTGGAGATCCGACCAGTTGATATGCGTAAAATGTTCTATCTTCTTTTTCAATTTCGAAACGCGTAAATTCAGTCTGGCCTGTCGATCGATACCAGTAGGCTGCATCTCCCCAAGAAAACAGAACGAACATGAAAGCCAGAGAACTTAATAATAATATTCCCCAACCGAGTAGGGTTTTTTTGCCATGAAATACAGAGAGAAAGATTGCAGCCCCAAAAGGAATCACCATAAGCCAGGTCGATGTTTTGGTGAAGAATCCTGCTATGACCAGGAAAAATGCCATCAAGACATAGATCCAGGACATTAATCCATACTTCAATATCCTGACGCCCAACAGCAAAAAAAGCGAATAGACCAGGATCGCGGCTGAATCGGGACTCGCAGCCGTCATAAGATCTACAAAAGCTGGAAGTAAAGCAATGGATAATGGGAACAACCACCTGAGTGGGCTGCCCTGAGAGAATATTTCCGCGGAAAAAAGGACGCTGATCAGGATCGTGAGGAGAAATAAGAGCAACGATACCGATCGAACGGCATACAACTGATTTTCTACGGGCTGGCTTTTCATGAAACGGACCGGGATAGAGGCCAAAAGATAATATAGTGGCTTATCTCCGATTTGATTTACACCTACCCAACCCGGATTTGATTTTAAAGGCTCTAGATCAGGCGTTTTGAAAAAATTATGTCGAACCATCGAATCATGAATGATCTGACGTTCGCTTTCTACATATTCTCCTTCCTTAGGAAAAGCAGGGTAGTTAGCGATCATCCAGACGTACTCAAAATGTGTAGGTTCATCATAATGCTGCCATGGTGGAACAACGAATAAGTAAATCAAACCATGAACCAAGGCGATCGCAACGATTGACGCCATAGCAATTCTCGGCGTGTTTTTTCGCAGGAATAGCATTCATTCCCCCATTTGCAAGATGTTAAATGCGATCGAAAATCGGTTTGAGGATGTCTTGAGGAAGGATTTGATCAAAGAGAAGTCCAGAAAAATGGCAGACTGAGTTGAAAAATTATACCATATCGAGTTTTCCGGGACTTTCCACTTGCCGTCAATTACCTATCCTGATAAATATAATACCGGGAGCCCTTCGAAATCTCCGAAGGGCTCCCGGTTTGCTGGTTTTCACTGCACTTCACTGTAATTTACTGCTTTGCTCAGGCCGCCTTGACGGCCTCAACATTCTTTTCGGCCTGCAGAGCCGGCGCGTACTCCTGGGTGGTATATTCTTTGACCATGCGCTTCGTGCTGAACTGCGGCGACAGGGTGCGGATCGATTCTTTCACCCGGGCGATCCATTCCCCGGGCAGGTTATCGGCCGAGCGGTTAGCGTAGTAGAGCGGGACAATCTCGTTTTCGAGGGTGTCGTAGAGGCTTTCGGCGTCAGCATCATCCTGCTGGTTAGGGTCCGGGTACTCGGTATCATCGCCGATCGCCCAACCGTTGTGGCCGTTATATCCCTCGCGCCACCAGCCATCCAGGATGGAGAAGTTGAGGACGCCGTTGATGGCTGCCTTTTGCCCGGAGGTGCCGGAGGCCTCGTTGGGCCGCCGCGGGGTATTCAGCCAGACATCTACCCCCTGGACGAGGTAGCGGGCGATGTTCATGTCGTAATCTTCGAGGAAGACCAGGCGACCGCCGTTGCGGGCGTTCTTCACCGCGCGGTAGACCTCCTGGATCAGGAGCTTGCCGGGCTCATCGGCGGGATGGGCCTTGCCGGCAAAAATGATCTGCACCGGCCGGTTGGGCTGGTTGAGGATGTTGAGCAGCCGGTCGAAGTTGCGCAGGATCAGGTTGGCGCGCTTATACGTGGCGAAACGGCGAGCAAACCCGATGGTCAGCATGTACGGATCGAGAAGCACCCCCGAGGCGACAACCTGGACCGGGTGGACCGTGGTGGTCAGCCACTGCTGGCGGGCGCGCTCGCGGATGTAGGCTGCCAGCTTGCGCTTGCAGTGCTTGCGGACCAGCCAGAGTTCGGCATCGGGTACGTTTTCGATCTGGGTCCACAGGCTGGGGTCGTCGATGTTCTCGATCCAGTCGGCCCCAAGATAGCGCTCATAGAGCATACGCATTCGCCGGGCCAGCCAGGTGGTGGTGTGCACGCCGTTGGTGATGTGAGTGATCGGCACGTCGTCCACGCTGCAGTCGGGCCAGAGGAACTGCCACATCTTCCGTGAAACCTGCCCATGCAGCTCGGAAACCGCATTGCGGTGGTCGGAGAGCTTGAGCGCCAGGACCGGCATGCTGAACGTCTCGCCGCCCCAGGCGGGGGTGTTGCGGGCCAGATTGTTGAACTCGTCGCGGCTGAGGCCAAGCTCGGGCCACAGGTTTGAGAAATACTTGTCGGTCAGCCAGAGGGGAAACTCGTCGTTCCCGGCAGGGACCGGGGTGTGCGTGGTGAAGACGTTCGAGGAGCGGATTTTCTCGGTGGCCTGCTCGAAGGTGAGCCCCTGGCTGACGAACTCGCGCGCTCGCTCGAGGGTGAGGAAGGCCGAATGGCCTTCGTTCATGTGCCAGACCGAGGGCTGGTAGCCCAGGGCGCGCAGCGCCCGGACCCCGCCCACTCCCAGAACGATTTCCTGGGAGATGCGCAGGTCCAGGTCGCTCGAGTACAGCCGGGCGGTGAGCTGCCGGTCCCCGGGGTTGTTCTCATCGATGTTGGTATCCAGCAGGAAGAGCGGGACTCGCCCCACCTGTATCTTCCAGATGCGCGCAAAGACTTTACGCCCGGGCAGGTCCACGGAAATCATCAACGGCTTGCCTTCAGCGGTCAACTGGGGTATGATGGGAAGCTCGTCGAATTTGAGGTACATGTTGCGGGCTTCCTGCCAGCCATCCTCGGTGATCTTCTGCGAAAAGTATCCCTGTGTATAAAGGAAACCCACCGCCACCATGGGCAGTCCCAGGTCGCTGGCCTCCTTGAGGTGATCCCCGGAGAGGATGCCCAGCCCGCCCGCATAGACCGGTAAAGATTCGTGCAGGCCAAACTCAAAGGAATAGTAGGCGATCACGGAATCCCTGTATTGCGGGTAGGTGGTGTTGAACCAGGTTTTCTGCTCTGCCAGATAAGCGTCGAAATTGCGGAAGACACGGTCGTAATATTCGAGGTAATACCGGTCAAAGGTGACTGCGTTCAAACGGGCGCGCTCGACCTGGCGGAGGAATAACACCGGATTGTGGTAAGCGCGCTCCCAAAGCTCTTTGTCGACCTGGGAGAACAACGCTTGAGCGTCCGGGTTCCAGATCCACCAGAGGTTATACGTCAACTCGCTCAGGCGGTGAATCCGCCGGGGCAGGCTGAAATGGTTGGGTATTTCCGAAATGATTTTTTCCATAAATTGAGTCGTTTCTTTTAAAAAAATTAATAATTCGGCCGAATCAATTAAATAAAAAACCCACTTGGACAGACCAGCCAGAAACCTTTATACGAACATCATCAGTACTGGTTGTTCGAAGTGGCAGGTGTGGTACCGATACTCATACAATAATCTTACCACATTCGTTGATAAAAAGCGTATCCAAGAAATGTCCAAAAAGGATTAAAAAGGTGTTAATCCGATGCGGATCGCGAGGATGATTCAGCTTTAGAGGAGAGAAACCCGTCTTCCGCGTTCTAATTCCATTTTAATTCAATCCGGATTGCTTTTCCATTTCAAATCAGGTACACTAATTGCACCATTTGGTTTGTGCAAATATAAACGATTGAACCCAATGGGGTAATGTGTGGGGAGGAAAGCATGCAGTGGGTGTATACCCCATATGTACTGCCTTTACTGATTTCGGCTGCGGTGTCAGGCATGCTGGCTCTGTATATCTGGGAGCGGCGCTCGGTTTCGGGGGCAAAACCATTTGGCGCGATGATGGCCTCGGTTGGGTTGTGGTCGGTTGCCAATATCCTCGAGCTGGTTGCGGTGGATCTTCCCTCCAAGCTGACCTGGAAAAATATTGAACATATCTTCATCGTGTTTACCCCGGTTTTGTGGGTGATCTTCGCTTCGGAGTATACGGGGAAAGCGCGCTGGTTGAAGCGGCGCAACTGGATCCTGCTCGCCCTGCTGCCGCTGATCACCCTGGTCATGTTGTGGACCAATCCCTACCACCATCTGGTTTTGAGCAGAACACAGCTTGCCATCGATGGCCCCCTGGTGTTCATCTCGCAAGATTATGGACCCTCGTACTGGATCTGGGTGGTCTACGCCTACGCCATGCTCCTCCTGGGTTCCGTATACCTGATCCAGTTTTTCTCGCATGGCGCGCTGTGGTATTCGCGCCAGGTGGTTACACTCGTCGCCGCGATCCTGCTGCCCTGGCTGAGCAATATGATCTATATCTTCCGACTCCTGCCGCTGCCATCTTACGACACCACCCCGATCTTCTTCTCGATTTCAGGGGTGATCGTTGCCCTGACGATCTTTCGCTTCCGGTTGATCGATGTCCTTCCCATCGCCCGGGCCATCGTGGTCGAGAACATAGCCGATGGAGTGCTGATCTTCGACCAGAAAGACTGCCTGGTGGATATCAACCCCGCCGGAAGGAAGATCCTCGGGCTGGCCCAGCGGGTGAAAGCAGGGGCTTCCTACCGCCAGGTATTATCCCGGTTCCCGGACCTGGTCAGCTATTTTCCCGGGCAGCAGGAAACCCGCCTGGAGACTTCCATCGATGCGAACGAGGAACAGCTTTTTTACGAGATTCGGATTTCACCGATCTTCGATGGGTTTCACGATCTGACCGGAAAGCTGGTGGTGCTGCGCGACATTAGCGAGCATAAACGCTCGGAACGCGATCTGGAAAAATCGCACCTGCTTCTCGAAGCAACCCTGGAAGCCACCGCCGACGGGATCCTGGTGATCAGCGCCAAAGACCGCTCTTTCCGCTTTAACCGCAAGTTCCTCGAAATGTGGCGCATCCCGAACGAGGTGATCAACCCGGCCAGTGAGCAGAACCTGATGGCTTTTATCCTGGACCAACTGGTCAACCCGGCGGCTTTTTACCGCCTGATGAACAAGCTATCGAACCAGCTCGACGCGGAAAGTTACGACGTTCTCGAATTGAAAGACGGGCGCGTGTTCGAACGCTATTCGCACCCTCAACGGGTCGGGGAGAAACGCGTGGGCCGGGTGTGGAGCTTCCGCGATATCACCGAGCAGCGCCGGGCGGAAGAAAAGCTGCGCTACCTGAGCAGCCACGACATTCTCACCGGCCTGTACAACCGGGTGTATTTCGAAGAGGAGATCAACCGGCTGGAAAACGGCCGCCAGTACCCGATCAGCCTGATCATGGCGGACGTGGACGGGTTGAAGCAGATCAATGACCAGTACGGCCACCAGGCAGGCGACGAGCTGCTGCGCAAAGCGGCCGAGATTCTGCGCCAGGCCTGCCGGGTGGAGGATATGGTCGCGCGGATCGGTGGGGATGAGTTTGGGATCGTCCTGCCCTTTGCCGATGTCGCGGCCGCGGAGAGCGCTGTGCAGCGCATCCGCAATATGATGGCGATGGCCCAGGTGGGAGAAGGCAAGGCGCAGATCTCTCTATCGCTGGGGTCGGCCACGGCGGAGAATGGCCAATCGCTGCGTAAGATGCTCCAGTTAGCCGATAAGGCGATGTACCAATCGAAGAATTCGCGCAACCGGCGGCGCGCTCACGCGGTTCGCGTGGAAGAGAACCAGCAGGTTTAAGGGCAAATGTCTTTGACAACTTCCACCCCGTTTAACGCCATGTGATAGAGGAACAGGGGATGGAGCAGCCCGGCGGGATGAGGCATGGCGCCAACCTGGGCGGCGGTCTCAATGAGCATGTCATAGGTATCGACTCCGCTGGCCATCACGGTTACCCTGCGCTCCAGTTGGCGCGCATTGGCGTCCAGGCGGAGGAACATGGCCAGTTGGTAGGTGCACAGGTCGGTGCAATCGCCGACCACGACAAAATTGCGCACATCCGGATGATCATTCAGCCAGCGCTGCAGGCCGGTGTTCAGGGCCGAATCGATCGAGTTCTTGGGGAGAATCACCATGCGGTCGTAGAAGGGCAGCGCTTTGAATGCGGGGACCGTCTCGGATTCGCTGGTGCCGCGCACGCAATGGGGCGGCCACTGGGCGAACTCCACCGCAGCGGGATCGTGGGTATCCTGGGTAAGGACGATCTGGCGGACGCCGAACTCCCAGGCGGACTGGAAGAGGCGGGCGATGGGATCGACGATGCCGGCAACCCGCGGGCTGGAGAGCGGACCTTCATAGCAAAAGCCGTTAATCACATCCACTGAGAGGATCGCCGCCCGGGCGGGATCGGGAAAAACCTCGACCAGCGTCCGGGTGGGGAGGTCGTTCATCCAGGTTTGCAGGTAATCGAGGAACGGGCGAGCCTGATCCGCTAATTGAACTGTCTCCATATCTATTTATACTCCATTCTGGAACCAGCACAAACACTTCGTGTATTATTTACACTATTATAGCTCAGGGGATGGGTCTCTGTCAAGCCTGCCTGCCTGGCGGGCGAGGAACAGGGCTGCGCCGCCTGCCAGGACGAAGAGAAATTTGTCCAGAGGAAGCCCTCCGGTTGCGAATATCCTTTGCAGCGGAGGCACAAAGGCTGCGCAGACCTGGAGGAAAACCACGCCGAGCAGCGCAGCGGGCAGAACCAGGCTGGATTTAGTGAGCGGACGTGAAAACCAGCGCCGCAGCGGGTACGCCGCCAGGCTAAAACCGGCCTGGAGAAAGACAAACGCCGAAAAAAGCACGGCGCTGTCCAGGTGGGGGTAAGATCCGGTCAGGAGGGCGATTCCGCCAATCGCGACCCCGGCGAACAAAGCGCCGAGCGTTTCCTCGCGGCTCAAAATACTCTTTCTTGGATCGACCGGCGGCTGGCGCATGGGGTCTTTTTCGGGGCGTAGCGCGGTCAGCGCAAGGCCGGGCAGACCCACGGCGACCAGATTGATCCACAGGAGTTGGAGAAGATTGAAGGGAAGGGTTCCGTTGAAGAGCGCGGCAGCCAGCAAGGCCAGAGCTTCCCCGGCGCTGCAGGTCAAAAACAGGCGGATGAGCAGGCGGATCTGCTCGTAGACCCGCCGGCCCTCTTCAACCGCGCGGACGATCGTGGCGAAATTGTTGTCGAGGATCACCAGGTTGGCGGCTTCGCGGGAGACCTGGGTCCCGTTAATGCCCATTGCCACACCAATGTCACTGCGCCGCAGGGCAGGGGCGTCGGTGATCCCATCTCCTGTGATGGCGACGATGTGGCCGCGATTCTGGAGGGCGTGGACGATATCCAGCTTCTGGCCGGGATTAACCCCGGTATAGATCGAGACCCCATCGACGACTGCTTCTAGCTGCGCGCTGCTCATCCGGGAGAGCTCCGCGCCGGTCAGCACCCTTGGGGGAACGCCGTTGGCGATGTGCAGCGAGCGGGCAACTTCCACCGCGTCGGCCGGGTGTTCGGCGGTGATCATCACCGGGCGAATTCCGGCCTGCCAGCAGGATTGGACGGCAGGAAGGACTTCGGGCCTGGGCGGGTCGACCACGGCCAGCAGGCCGGTGAGGATGAGATCCCGCTCCATTTCTGCGCTCATTTCCTCCGCCTTGGGGATATCCTGGTTTGTGCGGGGAAGATGGCGCAGACCGGGGGGAAGCTTCTCGAAGGCGGAGTAGGCCGCGTCTTCGAACGTCTCACGCGAGGCAAGCGGGCGGAAGGCCACGGCCTGGACCCGCAGCCCTTCTCTGGCCAGCCTGTCGCGAGCGCTGCAGATCTGCGCCCGCCGTTCGGCGGTCAGCGGCTGGATTTTCCCATCAATCCACACCCGTGTGGACACTTCCAAAAGGCTGTCCAGGGCACCTTTGCAGAAGACCATATACGGCTGCTCGCGCTTGAACAGGGCAGTGATGGGGCGTTCTGGCTCGGAGAGGTGCAGGGTAGACATGCGCACGCGGTGAATGGTGCTCATCCGGCGACGTTCCGTGGAAAAGGGCACTTCCAGCAGGCGGGGAAACAGGCGGTCCAGGCGCGGTTTCCACAGCCCCAGGCGAGCAGCGGCGACCAGCCAGGCTCCATCGGTCGGATCGCCGATCGCATGGTAATCGTCGGAACTGTTCGGGTCGCGCTCGAGGCTGGCGGTATTGCACAGCGCCCCAGCAGCCAGGAGGAGGAGATGCCCCGGCCATTCGGTCGCCAGGGGATCCTGGCGGGCGTCCAGGACCGGTCTGCCGGCGGAGAGGGTTTCGGTCAGGTCGAGTGGGCGGCCGACCAGGTCCAGCACGGTGAGCGTAAGGTGGTTTTCGGTCAGGGTGCCGGTTTTATCTGAGCAGATGATGTTGACCGAGCCCAAGGCTTCCACCGCAGGGAGGCGGTGGACCAGCGCCTGCCGGTGGAGCATTCGCCGGGCCGCCAGTGCCAGGACGACGTTTTGCACGAGCGGAAAGGCTGCCGGCAGGGCCGCTACGGCCAGCAGAACGGTGTTTTGGAGGAGGACCGGGAGCGGATCTCCGCGCAGAAGCCCGATGAGAAAAGCCACCGCGGCCAGCCCACCGGCGGCCAGGGATCCTTTCCCCCAAAACCGGTTTACCTGGCGGCGAAGGGGAGTTTCGGCGGTCTCCGCGGATTGGATCAGGCTGGCGGTGCGTCCCAGCTCGGTGTTCATCCCGGTCGCCACGATCACCGCCTCACCCCAGCCGTGGACGATTGTCCCACCCATATAGACGATGTTATAGCGGTCCGCAGGAGGGATCGCTTCCCGGAGGATGGGCTGAGGGGTCTTGGGAATAGGGTGCGACTGGCCGGTGAGGGGGGCCTCCTGGACGCGAAGACTGAGTGTGCCGAGCAAGCGGGCATCGGCGGGGACCTGGTCACCATCCTCCAGGAGGAGGATATCGCCGGGCACCAGTTCAGCAGCGGGCACTTCGCGGATTTGCCCCTCCCTGCGGACCTTTGCCTGGATGGCGGAGGTTTGGATTAGGGCTTCCAGCGCTCGCTCGACGCGCGACTCCTCGAAGAAGCCGGGGAGGGTGCTGGCCAGGATCACCCCGAAAAGCGCTCCCGCGTCGATCCAATTGTTGAGGATCAGGGAGATCAAAAAGGCGCCCCACAGGAGGAGAACCAGGGGGCGCGTATGCTGGGCAATTAAGATCGCGACCGGATTTTTCGAAACCTGCTCGCGCAGCTCGTTTGGACCTTCTGTTTTGCGCCGCCTGGCAGCTTCAGCTTCGCTGAGCCCTGTCTCCTGGGATGTCCCCAATTGAATGAGGATCTCATGCACCTGAAGCGTGTGCCAGGCGGTGGGTAGGGATGCCTTTTTAGAACCAGGGTCCATAACAATGATATTTTAAACCCGATGCGACTTATTGGGTGCCGGGCGACGGAAGCCAAAAACTGCCACGATCGCCAGGCAGATAAAATAGGCGCCGTAGGCGAGAGCCTCACTCAGGGAGGGAGAGCCGTTATAACCCACGAGCGCGCCGAGAAACTCACCCAGGGGAGATTGGTTGCTTAGAATAAAGTTGATGTCCCAGATAGGATTGACCAGGGCGGGAACCCAACCGATTCCATTCAACTCGCGGACTCCGTGAGCGACCAGGCCGGCGGCGAAGACGATCAGGAGGACGTTGGTGAACTGGAAAAACCGGCGCAGGTTGAGCCTGTAGGTGGCTGAGAAGAGGGCAATGCCGAGTAGCGTTGCCAGCCCGAGGCCCAAGGCGGAACCGGTCACAGTCTGGACCGGGTTCGACGCCAGGCGGGCTGCCAGGAGGAACAGGGCCAGCTCGACGCCTTCGCGGAGCACTGCGAAAAAGGCCAGGAAAAACAGGGCGAATCTCCCCGGCTGGAGCGTGGCTTTGCGCACGTCAGCTTCGATCTCCTGGCGCAGCGTGCGCGCCTGGCGGCTCATCCAGAAGATCATCCAGGTCAGGAGGATCGCCGCGAAGAGCATACTGACCGCTTCGAATACGGCTTCCCTGGTCCCCTCAAATTCGATATCGACCAGGTTCAGGGCGACCGCCAGCGCCAGGCTGACGAAGATCGCAATGCCAATTCCCAACCATACGACCGGCCGGAGCTCATTCTTTTCAACCCTTTTCAGGGCACCGAGCACGAGACCGATCACCAGGGCTGCTTCCAGCCCTTCCCGAAGGGACAATACAAAACTGGGTAACATGAATCAGGGTCCTCGCTTGAGTTAAGATGGTTTCCGGCTGCGCCTCGCCGTGCCGACTGAGCCAGGTTCCCTAAATATAATAAAAGGGATGTAATTTGTCAATATATTAGATAAAAATCTATAATAATATGAAGCAGCCTCCAAGTTCACCAAGCAAAGCATTTATCTATCCCTTACTCAATCTCCTCAAAAAGATCGCGCCATTCCGGATTGACCTGGTTAATCAAATCAACCGTCTCGCCATGTCATGAAGCTAGTATGTGGGCCAAGAAATTGCAGAATTACATCTTTCCAATTTTTAAGGCATCTCTTTGTATTTTCTATCTTTGTAACCGGTTTTCCTGCTTGAAGATTTTTCTTCACGTAAGGAAGGAGATTTTCCATGATATGGTGGAACATTGATTGTATATCGTTTGCATAACCGATCATCCAAAATACGACTAAGTATCCGGCCATCGATCTCTTCCAACGCGAGAGAAGTGGTAATCACGGTCGGTTTTTCGGCGTTGTAGCGGTAGTTGAAGAGCTGGAAGAGCTTCTCTTTGGCCCAGGGCGTGGGTGATTGCGCACCTAAATCGTCTAAGATAAGCAACTCAGCCTTCTTAATCTCCTCAAAACGGTGGTCCAGGCTGGCCGCGCTGTTAGCGTTGAAAGTGGCCCTTAATTGATCCAATAAATCTGGGACTACAACGAAATGGGCTTGAAGACCCTGACTTTGATAATAATTTCCAATAGCAGCAGCAAGGTGAGTCTTACCTGACCCATAACCACCATTTAAGAAAAGCCAACCCTGAGGTTTTTGAGCAAACTTCTTGGCTGCTTGAAAGGCTTTTTCCAAACTTTGCACATGTTCCGGGGTCAGTCCTTCAGCCTTGCGTAGATCGAACGTGCCAAAGGTGCGATTGCCCAGCAGCTCGAGAGAGGACAGCTCCGGGTGAGAGGTTTCTTTCTTCGGGTCACGGTAATCGGGAGCCAGGATGCGCGCCCGAGTGACCAGCTCGGGATCTCCCAGGCGTGAGCGCAGCCGCTCGTCGACATCCTCCAGAGAGAGGTTGGTGGTGACCACCAGGGGAAGGCGGTTGATATAGCGGTAATTGAGGATCTGGAACAGCTTTTCCTGCGCCCAGGGAGTGGCATTCTGAGTGCCGAAATCGTCCAGGACGAGCAGGCTGATGTTGCGGATCTCCTCGAAACGTTCGGAAAAGGTCGTTTCCGGATTATCGTAGGCAAAGCGCATCCAATCCAGCAAATCGGGGACGGTGATAAACAGGGTAGGGACACCCATGCTAACTGCGAAGTTGGCGATCGCCGCGGCGAGGTGGGTTTTCCCGCAGCCGTAGGTCCCTTCGAGAAGCAGCCAGCCCTTGAGCTCGCCGGCGAACATACGCGCGTGGTTATAGGCCAGCTCGAGGGAGCGGGCCTGCTGCTCGCCCACGCCGACCCGGCCGCGCGAGTTGAACTTCTCGAAGGTCAGGTCCTTGAGCTGGTCGAGGTTGCTCAGCCGGTAGAGGCGGCTGCGGATCGCCTGGCTGACCTCGGCCTGGCGGCAGGAGCAGATCAGCGCCCGGCCGAAATCCGGGTGGCCGACGGGCACGTCGCGGCGTAAATAGCCGACCCCATGGCAGATGGGGCAGTTCGGGTCGCCGGGCAGGTCGGAATTGGGGGCTGGCTCAGTGTTCGATGAAGTCGGCGAACCGGCCTTCGACATATCGGCGGCGATCTTTTTGAGAGTCTCCTCGATTTTGCTCATCGCGTCCTTCCTCGCGCCAGGATTTTAATATCGCTTCGATATACCGCCAGCGGCGGACGTTGTTCTCTACAGCGATGCGCACGGCGTCCTCGATCCAGCGTTCCGGGTACGTCTGCTCCGTCTCGCGCAGGGTTTCGGAGATCATCGGGGTGAGCGGTCCGATATTTTCCTCGTAGAGACGGAAGATGTTAGGCCGCTCCAGGCTCAGCCCGATTGGCTGGCGCGCGTCCCCGGTGGGGGTCCAATCTCCGTTCTGAATGGCCTGGATCGCGGAGCGGCCGCGGGGTGAGTTGAGAAAATACAGCACCAGGTCTCCTGTCTCGAGATGGACTTCGGCCTTCAACAGGGTCCGCCGTCCTACCGCGCGCTCCAGGCCTGCGTCCAGGGCAACCTGGGCGGCCTGTGCGGTTTTTCCCAGCCCGGCCATGAAACGCTGGTCCTCGAGAAAATCATCGCGGCGCAGGTAGCGGATGTTGCCTTCCATCTGGTCCAGGTACCACAGGACGTAGAGAGTCACCTTCATCTCGGCCAGATTATCGATCTCGGGGAGCAGATCGCTGAAGAACGGGCTGGGCAGCGAATAAAAGCGGATTTTTCCGGACGGAAACCCTGAGAACTGGGGCATAGGGGTGTCCTCTAACGCTGGCCTGGGGTGGCCAGGTTCTCGAATTTGGCCAGGTTGTTGCGGAAGAGCAGCTCGATGCCGGGGTGGGTTGGGCCGTTGCGGTGCTTGGCGACGATGATTTCTGCCAGGTTCTGCCTGGGGCTGTCCTTTTCCAGCGCATCCGGGCGGTTGATGAACATGACGATATCCGAATCCTGCTCCAAAGATCCGCTTTCCCTCAAATCCGAGAGCATTGGGCGCTTGTCGGTGCGCTGCTCGACCGCGCGGGAGAGCTGGGCCGCGGCGAGCACGGGGACATTGAGCTCGCGAGCGAGGACTTTCAGGTTGCGGGAGATATACGAAACTTCCTGGACGCGGTTATCGCTCCGGGTATCGCCGCTCATCAACTGCAGGTAGTCGATCATGACCAGGTCAAGCTCGTACTCCATGTGCAGGCGGCGGCACTTGGTGCGCAGTTGGAGCGGGGTGATCGCCGGGGTATCGTCGAGGAAGATGTGGGTGTCGCTGAGGACCTCAATCGCGTGGGTGAACAGCGGCCATTCTTCGTCGGTCAGGCGGCCCGAGCGCAGCCGCTGCGAGTCGATCCCGGTCTCCTGGGCGATGAGGCGTTGGACGAGCTGCTCGTTCGACATTTCGAGTGAGAAAATGGCGACGTGCTTGCCATATTTCAAAGCCGCGTTTTTCGCGACGGAGAGCAAAAAGCCGGTCTTGCCCATGCCCGGGCGTCCGGCGACGATGATTAGATCGGATTTTTGCAGGCCGCCGAGGAGGTGGTCCAGGTCGATCAGGCCGGTTGGGACACCCTGGAGCTCCTCGCCGCGCTGAAAGAGCTGGTCGATGCGGTCGTAGTAATCGCTGAGCACCTGCTGGATGGGCTGCAGGTCGTTGCGCACGCGCCGCTCGCTGATCCCGAAGACGGCTTTTTCCGCCTCGTCGATGACCGTGTCGATCGAGTTCTCCTGGTCGTAAGCCAGCCTGGCCACCCGGTTCGCGGCGGTGAGCATCCTGCGCCGGATCGCGGTGGCCTCGATGATGTGCCCGTAGGCCTCAGCGTGCAGTGAGGAGGGCACCTGGTTGACCAGGGCGGTCAGGAAGGCTGGACCGCCGACCTCGGCTAGGCGGCTGAGGTGGTCGAGCTCCTCGGCAACGGTGAGGATGTCGATGGGGGTGCGCCGCTCGTGCAGGCGGGTGAAGACGTCCCAGATCCACTGGTTGCGCTGGAGATAAAAATCTTCAGCCTGCAAGAATTGGGCGACGTCGTAGTACGTCTCCGGGTTGATCAACACCGCGCCAAGTACGGCCTCTTCGGCCTCCAGGCTGTAAGGGACTACCTGGGCCTCTGCTGTGCGAATGTCGTCTGAAGGGGAGAGTTCGCTCATGGGGAAAGGGCAGGAACAATCAAAACCGGGTTATTTGAATGGGTCCATCTTTTATACCACAAAAAACCGGGGCGAGCAGGACTCTCGTCTGACTCACCCCGGTTTTTCGCCCATCCTGTTGGCCATTCGATCAGGCTTTACCGCGTGGCTTGTCTTCCTCGTCGCTGTCATCGTCTTCTTCTTCTTCTTCTTCCTGAGTGTTGGATAGGTCTCCCAGGTTGAGGTTTTGCAGAAAATCCTCAAAGACTGAGAGGCGTTCCTCGCTCGATTCCGCAACCGGGTTCTGGCTCGCGCCTTCCGAACCAGCCGTTTCGCTCGATGCAGGGGCATCTGCGGTCTGCTGAATATCCTGTTCGGGAATGATCCCTGCCGCGTCCATCACTTCTTTGGCCACCAGAACCGGGATATGGGCGCGCACCGCCAGAGCGAGGGCATCTGACGGCCGCGAGTCGATCTCCAGCAGGCGGCCGTTGACTTCCGCGACGATATTGCCGTAAAAAACTTCGTCCCGAAGCGAAATCACTTCCACCCGCAGCAGGCGGGCGTTGAGTCCGCTGAACACATTCTTGAGCAGGTCATGGGTTTGGGGCCTGGCAACTTCCACCTCCTGGAGCGCGATCGTGATTGCTTCTGCTTCGTAAGGGCCGATCCAAATGGGCAGATAGCGTTCCGCGTCGGATTCTCGCAGCACGACGATCCGTTGCTGGTTTGTAAGGCTGACGCGAACGCTATCGATAACGACTTCAACCATTCTTGACATGAGACAACCTCCCTTACCTCTCACCTGCTAAGGTTAGATGCAACTATTCTAACACGGGGGAATGGAGGATGCAACTCTTCCGAACGGCTGGCGGGGTTGCCGCTGTCATTTTTCAAACTCGTTGAAAAATGACAGTTTCTGCCTGGAAATTCAACTGATTTTTGGTATAATAAAGTCCCAATCTTAAATGGGTATTTTTAAGATCCCTGCTCAAATTTGAGGAACACATCCTTCTCATAACGGATCCCGTGTCTGCACCTGGGGGCAAAAAGATGTACCACGAGCTTTATTGAGGATCGCCGGGTTTTGCGGCTTTCGCGAAAAGCTGAGACTGGATGAGCGCATGGGCAGAAATCTCTTTTGGGTTTGAAGGAACGTTGATGTCGGCAAAGATCCTGTTGGTTGAAGGAAAGCGGGCTGATCACCCCTCTTTCAGCGGCGGGCTGCTGAAAAAGGGATACCAGGTCGAAACGGTGCCCAACGGCAGCGCGGCTCTAAAGTACTTGCTTTCGGCTGATCCCGACCTGGTGGTGATCGACGCTGCCTCTTTGCGCACCAGCGGGCGCAGGATTTGCCAGTCCCTGCGCAAAGAGCTGGATGGGGTTCCGATCGTGCTCATCGTCGATCCGGCGAAAAACGGCGATGAAAAACCTGACGCAGACGCGATCCTGACCCTGCCCTTTACGGTTCAAAAGCTGGTGAACCGGATGAAACCCCTGCTGCCGGTGGTGGAGAAGAATTTGCTCCACGTTGGGCCAATCCGCCTGGATATGGCCCAGCGCCGCGTGCGCTGCCTGGGGAAACAGGCGCGCCTGACCCCGCGCCTGGCGGCGATCCTCAAGATTCTGATGGAGCACCGTGGGGAGGTGGTGGAACGGGCCAACCTGTTCAGCCAGGTCTGGGAGACGAAATATACCGAGGACACGCGCACCCTCGACGTGCACATTAGCTGGCTGCGCCAGGCCCTCGAAGTGGATTCGCGCCACCCGCGCTTCCTCAAGACCATCCGCGGGGTTGGATACCGGTTGGACGTATAAGAATAACCTCTCACCACAGAGCACACAGAGTTCTCAGAGACAAAAGAGAACAGAGAGCGGAGAACAGTCCTCGAAGAGACTGTTCTCCGCTCTCTGTTCTCTAATATTCTTGTGTATTATGGCAATGACGCGTAGAAGACCTGGTTGGAGAAGGCGACGAAAGCGTAGCGGGTAGGGCTGATGGCGAAGGCGGTGGCGGCCTGGGACGGGAAGGGATTATCCGGGCCGGAGAAGGATCGGAATTGGCGCTGGTAGTTCAGGCGCAGGCTGAATTGATAAATACTTCCTATGGTTGAATCCAGCAAATACAATGAAGGGTCCGGGGGTTGGGTGTATTCCATCTGGTTGAATGTTGCCTCGGGCATCACAGCGACGCCTGGCTGGCGCCCGGGCCGGGGATCCGAATAGGGAGTCGGGTCGGTGCACCTGGTATTGTACTGACCGGCGTTCGTAACCGCGCAGGTGGTCAGATGGCCGTCCGCGTGGAGCAGGTGCAGCTCATCCTGGTTGACTTCGATGTTGATCGTATCGGATAGCGGAGGGACTTGCAGTCCAAAATAGAGGTGGGGCTTATCGCGAAAGGCGTCAATCCCGTTATACACCCAGACGGCGTTCTTTTGGGCATCCAGCACATAGAGGACGCCTTCTTCGTAGGCAATGGCGTTGATTTTTCCCCAGCCGGGGTCGGGAGATCCCAGGGTAGTCGAGGTGGGGTTGACGCCTGGACCGCAGAAGAGCACATTTCCGCCTTCGTCCACGGCCAGGACCGTGGCGTTGAACTCATTCCCGCGCGGCATGGGTACCATGCGGATCAGGTTGCCGATCTGGGTTGCGCCGGCGGGTCCCCTGGAGCAGATGAAGGTGGGATCGATCTCGTAGCCTTTGCCGGTCAGCAGGGCGTGGATGATCAGCCCGGCGGTGGAATTGAGCAGGTACACGTCGCTGGAATTGGCAATGATCTGGGTGATGTTGACCCCGCTGGACAGGCCGCCGATGATCGCCGGCTGGTAGCTCAGCCGCTCGACCCCGTCGAGCTGATCGAGGCTGGTCTGGGCCTGTTTGCGCAGCGCGGCGGTCTCTTCACGCCCGCTCTGCTGCTGGTCGGCTTTGTCCAGCCAGTAAAGCGTCTGGTTCCAGGCGCTACGCAGCACGTTGGGATCGGTCTGATTCTGGGTCTGAAGCGCGGACTGGACGGCCAGTTGGTAATAACCGGTATACTGGTCGCTGCGGCCCTTCTGGTTGTAGAAATACAATGCCGCGGTGACGATCACCAGCGGGACAGCGATGGCGATAAAGACCATGGTCAGCGGCGAGAGGCTGGCCGGCTGGTTGCTGCTTCCCGGGGAAAGCCGGCCGAGAATGCTGCGCAGCCCCTCACTGGTACGCTGGCGGACCCGCCGCCCGCCCTGGAGCAATCCAGCCAGGAACTTGAAGATCGGGGTGGCGTCGGGCCTGGGGCGCGGTGAGCGCTCCGCGCGCTGGGTCCTGCGGGGAGTCGGGGCGGGCCGGAGCGGGCCGCCCACAGAGAGCTCTGCCTGGATGGGGCCGGCGAACTTTTCCCCGGGAGCGCCGGGCGCCGGGGAGGCGGGGCGGGGAATGGAGTCTTGAGGGGCGGGAGCCGCCTGCTCTTCGAGTTTCTCAAAAGTCGGCGCGGGGTCTGAACTGGGGGCTGGGGCCGCAGTTGGCGGCGGCTCGAAAACGGAAGCCGTAAAGCCGGGCTCTTCGCTGAGCAGTACGGCGGGCTCGGCAGCAGGCGGCGGCGCGGCCGGCTGGGCCGGGAGCGGGATTTCCGGCAGGGAAACGGCGGGTTCGGCGCCAGCCGCGGCGGAACCCGAGGCGCGGAAAAGCTCGATTTTGCCCGTGCCGGTCTGGAAATGGATCACCCCGGCGGCCTGGCTGGCTCTCGAGAGGCTGATCAGCCGGCGGCGAAGCTGATCGAGAGAGAGCGAGTGAGTGCCCGCCAGCCCGACCGGGGCCCAGGTGGACGGCGCTTCGGGGCAGATGAGCAACCGATCGCCGGATTGGATCTCAGCCTGGTAGTATCGCAGCGGCGTGGTGCGACTCAGCCCCAGGCCGCGACCGCCGGTCTGCGCGTCATACCAGTGCTGGGTGCTTTCGGCTGTGATCAAATAGGAGTGGGTGGGGCCGCCGTGGCACAGGTAGAGGCTGGTGCCGTGCAAAACGGCGATGTTCAACAGGCCGATCGCCTGGCGGCCGGTGCTGGTATTGCGCAGGTTGCGGTCGAGCAGGAACTGGTTGAGCGAATCCGCGGTGGTGCGCAGGGCCGAGGTTACCGCGCCCGGGGTCTGAAAGAACTCGTCTGTCAGGCGGTCGAGGAGCTGCCTTAAGCCATCCGGGGAAAGTGGGGCGTTGCCCAGCAGGGTGAGCATTATCAGCAACTGATCGCCGGTCCGTCCGCGGGCAGGGCGGCGCGGGGCATTGGCCGCGTAGAGGCCAGGCAGCTCTGCCTGCTCGATGCCATCGACTAAGTGAATGGGGAGTAGCGTCAGATCAAACACAACGGGTTATCCATGGGTGGAATTCTTTTTTGATTATACCGGCAAAATCCATGACAAAGTATAATGGCAAAGTGATAAATCTAACCGAGGGGACCGGGATGAAATTCACGCTCATCAACTCAACGTCTGAACTGGATTCCCTTGCGGAACACTGGGACAATCTTCTCAAAGAAAGTGCAAGTCGTGTGCCATTTTTGCATTTCGCGTACCTGCGCAACTGGTGGGAGACGCGGGGGGGAGGGGAGTGGAAATCAGGGGAGCTGGCGGTCGTGACCGCGGAGGAGGACGGCCGCCTGGTCGGCATCGCCCCGCTGTTTTTCTCGCAGAACCGCGAAGGCGAGCCGGCGCTGCTCCTGCTGGGCAGCATCGAGATTTCGGATTTCCTGGACGTGATCGTCCGCCCCCAGGACGTTGTTCGCTTCACCGCGGGGCTGCTGGAGTTCCTGGAGGGCCTGCCCGCGCTGGAGTGGCACGTGCTGGACTGGTACAATATCCTGGAGGATTCCCCGACCCTCCCGGCGATGGAGGCGGCTACCCGGGATCGGGGTAGGCCCTGCACCGTGGAGAAGCTGGCCCATTCGCCTTATATCCCACTCAAGGGGAGCTGGGAGGAATATCTGGAGGGGATCGATAAGAAGCAGCGCCACGAGATCCGCCGGAAGATGCGCCGGGTAGAGAGCAGCGAGCAGCCCGCCCGCTGGTACGTGGTCGAGGATGGAAACAGCCTCGACGCAGAGGGAGACGCTTTCCTGGCCTTGATGGCCCAGGATCCGGAAAAGGTCCGGTTCCTGGTTCCGGAAATGCGCCGGCAGATGAAAGCGACCCTGCGCTGGGCCTTCGACGCGGGCATCCTTCAACTGGCATTCCTGGAAATCGGCGGTAAAAAGGCGGCGGGCTATTTCAATTTCGACTACCAGAACCGGATCTGGGTATACAACTCGGGGCTGGATAACCAGTTCCGCGAATATTCCCCGGGCTGGGTGCTGCTGGGCAACCTGCTCCAGTGGGCGACCGAGCAAAGGCGCGAGGAGTTCGACTTTTTACGCGGCAACGAGGAGTATAAGTACCGTTTTGGGGCGGTCGACCGCTTCGTCATGCGCCTGACCGTCCGCCGGTAAGGCTGGAGGCCGCCGGTGATCCAGGTGCGCACATCTTTCGTCCCTCGCCGGCAGGGATTCCGGTTTGTCAACTCGTTCGACCTGCTCCCGCGCCGGTCGCTTCCCAAGGTTTTCGGGCTGGATCTCGACCGGATCACGATCATCGGGCTGTGCGGGGGGATGTCTTTCGCGGCGATCGACTATTACCTGGCCGGAGAGAGCCTTCCGGCGGTGGAGGAGGCCAGCCAGATCCCGCCCGGGCTGATGAGCTACCTGCGCGCCCGCCAGGGCGACAGCACCCCACCCGGCACGCTGCTGAAGCTGTTCAAACGGGTGTTTCAGAGCGATCCCGAGGTTGCCCAAATGACGGCACTCGAGATCCCGCGCCTGCGCGCCCTGCTCGATCAGGGCCAGCCGACGGTGCTTCTGCTGGTGTGCACCCGCGGGGTGGAAAACCCGACTGGCAACCACCAGGTGGTGGCGACCGGCTACGATTTCGACCCGGCTTCACAGGAATTTGTGGTCTACCTGTACGATCCCAACCATCCCGGCGAGGAACCCTGCCTGACGATGAACCTGAGCGATCCGGGGCAGGGGATCCACCTCGAACAGACTACCGGGGAGGCGCGGCGGGGGTTCCTCGTCCAGGAGTATCTGGCCAGGCGGCCAATTATCCCTTAGGGTCTGAATTTATTTGGGCTGGCTTGCTATGGCTTTACAAAAACCGTATATGCATACGTGTGCGTGCCCTTGGGATAAACCGCTGAGCCGTCGTTGATCTTCTGGTCGAAGGTGACGTCCGTCGAGAGGTGGTGCTCGCCCCCGGGCCACTGGTCCAACCCGGCGATGTAATAGCGGCATTGGTTCCCGCTCGAGTCCTTGAAATCGAAGCTGGCGAACTGGTCCCGCGGCACATTCTTTCCATCCAGCGTAAATTTCATCGTGATGTGTTTGTAGTTGTCTTCCATGGTCTTGCTGTCCGAGGCGCACCAACCGTTCAGCCACAACAGCGGCTGGGACTTGTCCAGCCGGATGGTGTAGCTGTAAGTCTCGCCGGCCTGGCTGGTCTGGGAGTACTGTTCCTTGGCCAGATCCTCCAGCGCGGAGGTGCCTCTCTGCAGCAGGGTCTTGGACTGGTCGGTCGAAACGACCTGCGGCGGCCCGGAGGGTGGGATTCCAGCCCCTTCGGGTTTGGTGACCGCGTCCTCGGCGGCCTTAAGGACCACGTCCTGGTCGGAGGTGGCCGTCTCAGCATCGATGGGGACGTGTAAGGTTGGGGGGACCCCCTGGCCCTCCAGGAAGAGCTTGCCGTCCTCGGTTTTGAAGCGGCCGGTGGGAACCTGCAGGCTCATGCCCTCGGGGAGAAGGAACTGCCCGCGGGCAACCTCTGCCTCGATCCCTGCGGTGGGGGTCTGCCCGACCACGATCATCCCGGGCACCTGGCTGAACCCGTAGGATTCGATCTCACAGGCGCTGGCGCAGCCCATCGCCACCAGGACAGCTTCTTTGCCGAACTGGTACTGCTCCTCTTTGGGCTCGAATGTATCTCGCGGGCCTTCCGGCTCGAACTTGCCGGTCTTCTCGCTGTAATACTCGAGCTGTCCAAGCTTGATGGTCAGGTCGGTGAGGTAACCGGCCAGGCCGAGCGGATAACCACCCGCGTTCTGGCGCATGTCGATGATGATCCCGGGGACCTGGCTGGATTGGAAGGTTTTCAGCGCCCGCTCGAAGAGGCGAACGATCAGGTTGAGGTCATCCAGATTGGAATTGACCTTGATATAGCCTGCGCCGGAAGGCAGGATCTTATACTCCACCGGCAGCGCGTTGGGATCCGAACCGGCGAACAGCGAATTAACCCGAAAGCTGTCGCGCTCGTCCACGGCTTTGAGCCTGGCTTTTTCCGTGCGGGTCGAGCCGGGGTTGGTATAAGCAATCGTCGCTTCGGTTCCCAGCGTGGCGCGGGTCAGGTAACGCACCTGTTGGTAGCGGATCTCGGCCTCCAGCGAGAAAGGCTGAGGGAGATGGACCGCGCTGACCGCCTCGGCGATCGGCTTGCCGTTAAACTCGGTGACCACCGCACCCTTCTTGATGCCGGCCCTGTCCGCCGGGCCGCCGGAGAGAATGTAGGTGACGATAATGCTCTTGTCGTCCAGCTCGCGCAGGGTCAATCCGTAGCCGCCACGGATTTGCTCGGAAAATACCTGGCTGCCGATCTGGCCTCCATTCAGTCCGACGTGGCCGTCCTTAAAAGCCAGGGTGAAATCCTGGAGAGCCAGATAGAATGCCCTGGCGTCCTTGTTTTTCTCAGCATCGGCCACGCGCGGGGCAATCTGGTTATAGAGATCGTCCCAGTTCGGGGCCTTACCGGGAACATCGTTGAAAGCGTATTCCTTGCGCAAGACGTCTACCACTTTTTTAAATGCTTCACTGTACGAAGAACTGGAATAATCCTTGATGGCGATATCTTTGGGCTCGTAGAGGGTCAGCTCGGGGTTCGGATCTCTGGCGATGGCGAAAGGCTTCTGATCCAGGTCGATGATGGAGTAGCCGGCGGGGATGGGGCCGAGGGGATCGTCGCTGGTAAAAAGCAGCCCGTCCGCGCCGAATCCGGTGGGGAACTGCTCGCTGGCATCCGGCGCCCAGACCACCAGCTTCCCGCCGGTTACCTCGTCCTTGTTCTCGGTATCGGTGATCACGGAGGCCAGGTAGTCGGGCCAGCCCTTCGTTTTGTCATCCCCCTCAGAGTAGGGACCACCGCTCAGGTTGGGCCAGTATGAGACGCTGAAGACCTGCACGCCTTCCCCCTGGCTGCTGCCAAACCTGTTTGCCTGACCTTGAGGGATCTCCGGCAGATCCAGGCTGTACGTGCCTTTTTTATTTTGCTCATCGATCTTCATAAACCCCAGGGTCTGTCCCTGGACAGGGATCACCCATTCTTTGTTGCGGGTGATAAACCCGTACATATCTACCAGGGCGACCATGTGCTCGACGTTGTATGTGGTGATGATGTCGTTGGAATAGGTAAAAATGCCGGTGATGTGGGCCGGCTGGGTCCCCGCAGCGGGCGCGGGAGCCGCTGCGGCGGAGGTTGGCTCGGGGTTGGCAGCTTCGCGGGTCGGGGCGGTCTCGGTCGGTGGGCTTTCCCGGGTGGAAACCTCTACCGTGGGCGTCGGTGTGGCGGATTGGCGGGGAGCAAATAATTGGCAGGCCGGCAGGAACAGCGCGGTGGCTGCCAGGATTTTTAGCCAGACAGGAAGCTTTCGGCGCATTTCTTCTCCTCTATTTTTTGTCCAGCTCCTGATACGTGTCCAGGTCTTGCTTCAAATTGCGGCTGCGGACGATCAGGCTGACCAGGTAGATCAACATGATCGCGAATATAATGATATACCCGGCAGCCATATAACCGCTAGTGTCTGGCGTGGGATCGAGCAAGAATAGCATAGGAGGGCTCTTTCTATTGGGTGACTTTTAGCTTGAGCTCTTCGACCATCTCGGCCAGGCGGCCCAGGCGAATGCGGTTCCAGAGCAGGTCGACGTACATGACCGTGAAGGCAAACAGGCTGAACAGAAAGGTTTGCAGCATGCGCGGGGTCATATCGAACGCGCCGGTAGCGTTGGGATCGCTGCCGCCGATGACCACCGGGTGGATGGTGCGGAAGATGCGGATCGAGAAGAAGGTCAGCGGCACGGTGATCACCCCGACGATGGCGTAGACTGCCCCAAAGCGGGCGCGCCGGTCAGGGTCTTCGATGCCGTTGCGCAGCATCAGGTAGGCGGCGTAGATCAGCTCCATGATGGTGACCGTGATCAGGCGCGGGTCCCAGGTCCACCAGGTATTCCAGATCGGCCGTGCCCAGATCGCGCCGCCGATAATGGCGATCAGGGTGAATACCATGCCGATCTCCACACTGGCCACCGCGGCGATGTCCCACTTCTGATCGTGGGTGCGCAGGTAGGCGATCCCGACCAGGGCAGCGACGATGAACCCCAGCATGCCTATCCAGGCCGCCGAGGTATGGAAATAGAAGATCCGCTGAACCTGGCCCATGACCACCTCCATGGGCGCGTAGAAAAAGACCATCACAGACGCGACGAGGATCAGTGCGATGGTGAGGATATCCAGAATTCTCAATGCACGGGGTTTGGGTTCCATGTCAATACCTCTCGGATGAGATAAATAAAGAAAAGCATGGTCCGCGGCTACTCCTCGACCACATAATCGAAGACCATAAAGGCCACGGCAGTAAAGATCACGTCGTAGACGATCAGGAGCGTGATCCAGGGCTGGATGGCGCTCATGTCGACGACGGGCTGAAGATACCCGCTGCTGGCTTTGACCGAGGCGACCAGGACGGGGACCGAAACAGGGAAGAGCAAGATGGGCAGCAGGATGTCGCGGGTGCGAGCCTGCACGCTCATGGCGGCGAGGAGGGTGCCGACCGCGACGTAGCCTACCGAGCCGAGCAGGATGACCAGCAGCAGTCCGGGCCGAAAGAGGTTGGTATTGTAGAGCAGGCTGTAGGTGGGAAGGATAATCGCGGCCATCAGCAGCATGAAGATCAGGTTGCCGAGGGCCTTGCCGAAGTAGATCGCGCTGCGGTCCACCGGGGCGAGAAGGAGGCCATCCAGGCAGCCGCGGTCCTTTTCGACGGCCATCGAGCGGTTCAGCCCGATCGTCCCGGCGAAGGTGAAGGTGACCCACAGCACTCCCGAGGTGACGCTGGCGCGGGAGGCCGGGTCCAGCTCGAGGGCGAAGTTGAAGATCAGGATCACCAGCAGGGCAAAGATGAGCATGCCGGTGAGAAGCTCGCGGCTGCGCAACTCGGCGGCCAGGTCTTTCCAGAGGATGGCGAACATGGCGCGCAGGAAAGGAGACCCGAAGGCCGGGCGGGCCTCCCGTGCGGCTTCTCTGGCCGGGGCGGAAGGAGCGTTCACCTGGTTGACATCTGGAGCGGGCGCTTTCATCGGTAGATTACCCTGCGACGGCCGGGGAGGCTGGCTCCTCCAGGGCCTGGCGGTAATAGGCCAGCAACCCATCCCGGGCGATTTCTTCCCGCCGGATGGAGGCCTGGATCTGGCCCTTGGAAAGCACGTCGAAGCGCGAGGCCAGCTCGGTGACCCTGGCCAGGTCGTGAGAGGTCATCACCACCGTCCGGCCGCGCGCCGCCACCTGGCGGAGCACCTGATCGAGCATGGAGCTGGCTTCCTGGTCGAGGCCGGTGTGGGGCTCGTCGAAGAGCATCACCTCCGGGTCGTGGAGGACAGCGCGCCCGATGGCCAGGCGCTGCTGCATCCCGCGCGAGAAGGTGCGCACCAGGTCGCGGCGGCGCGCTGCCAGGCCGACCAGCTCGAGTACCTCGGCCATGCGCCGGTCCATATCCGGCAGGGCGTACATCCGCGCGTAAAAGGCCAGGTTCTCCTCGGCGGTCAGATCGCCGTAAAGCAGGGGGAGGTGGGAGACCACGCCCAGGCGGCGGCGGACGGAGGCGGCCTGGTCGGGCAGGCGGTAGCCGGCGATGCGCACCTCCCCCAGGCTCTGGCGGGTCAGCGAGGCCAGGATGCGCAGAAAGGTGGTCTTCCCGGCCCCGTTGGGGCCGAGCAGGGCGACAAACTCCCCCTGCTCAACCTGGAAGTCCAGGCTGCGCAGGACGGTCTTGGGGCCGAAACGTTTGAACAGGCGGCGGACCTCAACAATCGGCATAGCGACTCAACCCAGCTTCTCTCTTAAGCGGCTCTTCAGCTCGGAGCGCCGCTGCTGGTAGGCTTCTTCGGGGATCTCCCCGCCGCGGTATTTTTCATCGAGGGCGATAATCGCGTCGACCAGGGTATCGGCATCCTCGTTATCGAGAGGGGCAGCGCCTTCCGCGGCCGGTTGCGCTTTGAAACGTCTGCGCCGGGTGAGCCACACGCCGGCGAAGATCAACACCAGGCCCAGCGCGCCGAGCCCGATGAAGAGCTCTGTGTTGGTTGCCCCGGGGATCAGCCCGCCGGTCGCAGCGTTGCTGCCCTGCCCGGGCAGCCCGGAAATGTTAACGACCAGGACCTGGCCCGCGGCCAGGCTGCTGCTGGAATAGGCGTGGAAGCTCATCCCCTGGACGTTCTGCTGGCCCGAATCCTGGAGCTGGCTGCCCTGGATCTTGATCCCCGGATCGGGCGACATGACGATTGCCGCGGTGACGGGGAGCGGGATGGGCAGCTTGAGGTCCAGCTTGCCGCTATAGGGCATATCGTAGGCATAAAGGACCTGGTGCTGGCCCGAGCCGGGAGCGATACCGGCGGTATCGCCAAAACCTTTCGGGGTCTGGACGTAGCGGCCGCCGATAGAGCCCTCCTGGAACTGGAGGTTGCTCGCCCCTTCGGGGAGGTCAAAATTGACCACGGCCTGCCCGTGGGACCCGGCGACCGTTCGCTGACCGTTGTTGGAGATCATGAATAGCTCGACGACCTGGACGATCTGCGGCGTGCTGAAATCGAAGAAGACGTGCATCCGGTCGACGTTGAGGCTGGAGGCGTCGGTAGTGCTGTCATAGATCGCAATGGGCAGATTGATCGGCCCGGCGCCGGTCTGCGAGGAGTGGGCGATATCCGAGTTAAAGGTGGTCTGGTTGAACTCCACCGACGCGGTGAACACCCGGCCAGAGGGCATCTCGACGTTTTCAAACTTATAGGTCCCGTCGGCCTGAACCAGAGTGGTCCTGGTAAAGGTTTCCTGCATCGAGTCGTAACCATGGAGGGTGACGGTCAGCCCGCCGGGGACTGCGCCCCCAGAGCCGTTGGTGATCTTGCCGGTGACTACGCCGGTCGCCACGGCGGAACCGGTCGCGGCGGGCCCCTCTGCGGTCTGAGTCCCGCCGGCCTGAAGGGTCTCGCCTGAAGCTGTGCCGGCCGGTTGGGGGGTGGTCTCTTGCGTGCTACCGGCGGGCGGGGTAACCGCCGCCTGGGCCTGCAGATCCGGCTGGCCGGCGCCGAGGGTGAAGGTGCGCAGGTAGCTCGTCACCGCCCAGCGCTGGTCATCGGAGAGCTTGCCCTTGAAAGCCGGCATGACCTGCTGTGCGCCGTTGGTGACCACATCGTACAGGCTCTGGAGAGAGACCTCGGATAGTTTGGCCTGGTCGGTCAGGTCGAAGGGCCGGGTGCTCAGGCTGGTCGCTTTGGGGCCGTCGCCTTTGCCCTGATCGCCGTGGCAACTGGCGCACTGTTGGGTATAGATCTCCTCACCCTGGGCGATCTGCCCGGCGGGGGAACTGAGAGAGTAGACGTAAGCGAGCACGTCCCAGCGCTCGCCGGCGCTGAGGATCCCGGCGAAACCGGGCATGAACTTCTGGAAGTTGCCCTGGCTGACGATCGCAAACCACTGCGCCGGGGTCGACTGGCGGGCCAGTCCGGGTGTGCCGATCGGCGCGACCGGGTTGGACAGCCGCGAAGCCTGCGGGCCGTCGCCTTTGCCGCTCGCGCCGTGGCAGGGGACGCAGTGCTGGGCGTATAGGCTCGCCCCGCGTCCCGGGTTGGGGGCGACGAGAGGATAGGTTGGGCCGGTGGATACGGGCGCGGCCTCGGTGGGTGGGCGGTAACCGGGCGGCGGAGTGATGTCTTCCGCCAGCGAACAGGCAGACAGGGTAAATCCGGCGGCGAACAGGATAATCCAGGCGCGAAATTTGAACATCAGCTCAGTTTTGCTCCACATCTCGGGCAGAATTGGTCGGACTTTTGCACCGGCTTGCCGCATTTCGGGCAGAAGCCGTAGGAAAGCTCTTTGCGCTCCTGTCGGCGGCTGGAGATCAGGCGCTCGATCTCATCGTCCTCAGCCGTCACAATCGACGGTTGTGAGCCCCTCGAACCGGCGGCTTGAGGGACCGCGTTCATCGGTCCGGCCTCAAGCGTTCGCTTTGCGCGGCGGTTGGCGATCACTTCTTCGAGCCGGGCTTCGACATCCAACTCGCTTCCCGAAGCCGCTTTTTCCTGGAGGGCATCCAGCTTTTTTAAGATTTCCACCCCTTTGGCAACCATTTGCCTGCGCTGCAGCGGGTATTCTTCAGCGGGTATTTTGTGCAGAGCATTGTCAAAATCCAGCTCCTGGAGGGCATTGAGCAGGCGGTCGCGCTCTGCCAGGAGTGAGGAGCGTTCGTGTTCTTTTTCTTCCGCTGACGCGGAGTCGGGTGCAGTTTTGTTTTCAAAAAACGGCCGGGCGACAAACATTCCAATGAGGATCAGCAGCGCCAGCGTCAAAAAGGTCGATCCAGGATCCATGCAGTGTCTTCTCCAAGTACTCCCAGGGCTCAGACCCTAAGGGTTTTCAAAACCCTTAGGGTCTAAATTTCAAGGCTCTATTTCAACAGCGGGTCGATGCGCGCTTTGATTTCCTCCAGCGATTGGAAGGGTCCGATCTGGGCGAAGGCGAGCTTTCCCTGGCGGTCGATGATGTAGGTCTCGGGGACGCCGCGGATGCGGAAGGCCTGCGAGGCCCTGGTGCCCAGGTCGGGACCGTTTGGGTATGTCACTCCAAATTTTTGTAGATACGCCCGCGCTTCGGGCTCGGTGTCGACGTAATCGATGCCGATAAAGACGACATCTTCGCCGGGCTGATATTCCTTCCAGGCCTGCTCCAGTTCAGCGGCTTCCTGCTCGCAGGGTTTGCACCACGATGCCCAGAAATTGAGCACGAGCACCTTGCCGGCATAATCGGTGGTTTTAACCGATCCCTGGTCGAAGAGGGTCAGGTCGATGGGCGGTACGGTCTGCCCGACGATGATCGGTCCCTGCTGGGCCCGCTTCAGTCCCAGGGCAATCATGGTCAGGAACCCGGCCAGGAGAGCAAAGGCGAGGATAATGACCCAGACCGGCAGCCTGCGGTTGGCCTGCTGCCGGGTCGCGGCGGGCTGTGAGGTTGTCTCGCTGATTGTTTCGGACATATAGCTCCTTGCGGTTTATCGCTCGCGATTGCGCAGCTCTTCTTCCAGCCGGCGGACGTACTCCTCTTCCTCCGGGGGGAGGCTCAGGTCTTGCCTGGCCTTCATTGCGGCTGAGGCGGGACGCCCGGCGCGCATCCGGCGGAGGACGAAAAAGATCAGGATCCCTCCGCCCAGGATGATCAAGGGGGGCAGGACGTAAACTACCCAGTTCAGCCCGCGGCGGGGAGGCTCGGCGAGGACGCGGTCGCCGTACTGGACGACGAAGTAATCCTTGATCTGCTGCTCGCTCCAGCCATCGGCCAGTTTCTGGCGGATCAGGTCGCGCCATTGGGCGCAGGCCTGCGTAGGGCACACGTCGAGGGGGATGTTCTCACAAACCGGGCAGTACAACTGGTGGGCTACTGCATTGACTTCGTCGTCCGAAGGGGTCGGCCGCTGCGCCACGGCCTGGCGAACGTTAAACAACAGGGGCAGGCCCAGGGCGGCCGCCAGAACCAGCCAGAGTAGATTCCTGTGGAAGCCGGGACGAGGGATCGAGCTCATGCGGAAGCTTTCCCGGGGACTGAGGCCTGGCGGGGCGCCGCGGCCCGCTGCGCTTCCCGCTCGCGGTCAGGCCATGCGGCAACCAGGGTGCCGAGGATAAAAACCAGCCCGCCCAGCCACAGCCAGTTGATCAGGGGATTGTTGTAGATCTTGAAGGTGGCTCCCTGGGAGGAGATCGGCTGCCAGTCGACCAGCAGGGCGTAGATATCCCCTTCTATGGTGCTGCGCACCCCGGGGATAGTCATGGGCTGCTGGGACTCGTAGTAATAGTCGCGGCGGGGATGCAGCTCGGCCAGGAATTTGCCGTTCTTATCGATGGTGACCACCGCGCGAGCGACGTTGCGCCCGTCGGGCGTATCGAACTCGGCCAGGGAGTTGTAGGTCAGAGTGTATTCGCCCAGGGTGAGGGACTGGCCCTGGCGGATGGTGCCCTGGGTGGAAGTCTGGAAGATGCCCATGCCGATGATGCCGATAGCCATCAGGACCACGCCCAGGTGGATGATGTACCCGCCATAGCGGCGGCGGTTGCGGGCGATCAGGCGCACCAGCGCCGTCGGGTAGCTTTCGTGCGCGGTCCGGTGGCGGGACAGCACACCACGGCCGTATTCATAGAGGGTGACGCAGGCCGCGTAAGCCGCCAGCCAGAATCCGATCAGGGCGCCCGGGCTGCGCATCCCGTTGGCGAAGAGGATCACCAGGACCAGCAGCGAGACGGCGAAGGGCTTCCAGATGGCTTTCCCCAGGGTTCTGGCGGTGGAGTGATGCCAGGCGGAAAGCGGGGCGACGCCCATCAACAGCAGCAGCCCCGCAAACAGCGGTGCGGTCGCCCGGTTGTAGAAGGGCGGCCCGACGGTGACTTTTTGGCCGGTAAACAGCTCGGAAACCAGGGGGAAGATCACCCCCCAGAAGCAAACGACGAGGATGCCGATGAACAGCAAATTGTTGACCAGGAATAGCGCCTCGCGGGAGAGGAGAGAGTGCATCTGGCCCTCGGAGCGCAGATCGTTCCAGCGGGTGAGGACCAGCGCCAGCGAGACCGCGAAGGTCAGCCCGATGAAGGTGAAGAAGAGCGGACCGATCGCGCTCTGGGCAAAGGCATGCACCGAGGAAAGCACCCCGGAACGCGTCAGGAAGGTCCCGAAGATGACCAGGTCGTAGGTCAGGATGATCAGGATCATGTTCCAGCGCTTGAAAAGGCCGACCTTCTCCTGGATCATCACCGAGTGGAGGAAGGCAGTCCCGGTCAGCCAGGGCATGAACGCCGCAATCTCCACCGGGTCCCAGCCCCAGTAGCCGCCCCAGCCGAGGACGTCGTAGGCCCAGCGCCCGCCGAGCAGCAGCCCCAGGGATAGGAACAGCCAGGCGACCAGCGTCCAGCGGCGAGTGAGGCGGATCCAGCGGTCATCGGTGCGGCCGGTGACCAGCGCGGCGAAGGCGAAGGAGAAGGGGATGACGAACGAGACAAAACCCAGGTAGAGCATCGGCGGGTGGATGATCATCCCCGGGTGGCGCAGCAGGGGATTGAGGCCCTTGCCATCCGGCGGGGTGAGCAGCGCGGCCCCGGCTGGCTGGAGGAACGAGACGATCTGTTCGCCGTTGGGACCGGCCCAGAAGCGGGCGAAGGGGTTCTCGACAAATATGATCAGGCCGAGGAAGAACGCCAGAGTCACCATAGCAACCACGATCACCCAGGGCAGGAACTCGATGTCGCGGTCCCATTTGCGCAGGGTGACCGCTGAGGCAAAGGCCGACATCAGCCAGCACCAGAAGACCAGCGAGCCGGCCTGGCCGCCCCACAGAGCGGTCACCTTGAGGTAGAGTGGCATGCTGTTGCTGGTCACTTCGTAGACGAACTGGACCTCGTAATGGTTGGTCAAAAGGAGCAGGATGATGCTGAGCGCTGACAAAGTGATCAGCGGGAAGGTAAGGAGCATGGCCGAGCGGGCGCTTTTCACCCAGCGCAGTTCTTTCTTGAGACCCCCGTAGATCGCGGTCCCGGCTCCATACAGGCAGAGCAGGAAGGTTATGACCAGAACGCTATAGCCAAAATTTGCCAGCATTATGACTCCTCACCTCAGAATTGTACCGTTAAGGAACAGGTTTAAAAAAACAAATCTGGGGACCGCCAATGGTCAAGCAGGTCCCCAAGAGGATTCTCAAACCACCCCCGGGAGAGGTTATCCTTTGGTCTGGTTGGGTACGGCTTCCTGGTACTTGGTTGGGCATTTCAACAACAGCTCGTCCGCCTGAAAAACGCCATTTTGATCGATGTGTCCGGTCATGATTGCCTGAGCCTCATTGCGCAGGAGGTCGGGCTTGACGCCCTTGTAGACCACCATCATGTGCGGCGCCTGGGGGTCTATCACGGCTTTATGCAGCACGGCTGCCAGACCACCTTCTTTCTCGATCTCCTTATTATCTCCCGGGACATTAGCGACCTCGAAGGTCAGCACCAGGTTCTGGGAGTCATACTGGATGCTATCCCCCAGCACCGCACCAGAAACCCGCACCTGCTGGCCCACCACCGCGCTGCCACGCGTGTTCAGTTCCTGGATGGTCAGGAAGTACTGGGCGTTGGCCTGGGTCGAGGAAATGATTAGGTAGATGATCGCGGCGATGATCAGCAGTCCACCGATGATAAACTTGATCCGGTTGGCCGGCTGGGTCTGGATGGGCAGTGATTCTTGCATGAAGATACCTCCAATCAGTTTTCGACCCGTAGAGGTCGAAAGAACAGGGGCCAGTTGCTTGCGCTGCATCCATAAACCAAGCTATTTTAACTCAATTTTGGCATAATAAGATTAATTTGGTCTTAGAAGAGTGAGAAGACAGTATGAGAGGTTTCATTTCTCCGGCGCGCCGGCCTGGATCCAGCGCATGATCTGGGCAAGTTGATCTGGGGCTAGCTGGCCAAAATGCGGCTGGCTTCCAGTTTGAATCTTGACCAGCAGGCTGTTGGTCGGATCGCCCTTGACGATTGCCGGACCGTCCTCTCCACCCTTGAGCAAGCTCGCGTAGGTGGTCAGGTTGAGGCCTTTCATCGCATTCTCACCGTGGCACTTACCGCATTTGTCGACGAGGATCGCCCGGATCCCTCCGTCATACGTCGCGGCGGTTTCGGCGTTTGGTGTGGGAGCGCCAACCGGGGTTGCGGTGGGTATGGCCGTGGGGGTGATCATGGCCCTGGCCTGATCGGCGATCACCTCGCGCAGCTTTGGAGCGTCGAAGCCGGCGAAGGTCCATTTCGCCCCGTGGCAGGCGCTGTTGGAGCAGAAGGAAGTGTTGCTGACGCCGCCGGCATCCTCCACCGTGTGGCAGCCCTGGCAGGAATCATCGAAAACGGTGCGATGGAGCAAGATCCAGTTGGCGTTCTGATGCGATTCGGGCTCGAAGCCGCGGTTGAGCTGCAACACGGCATTGATCTGGGTCGGCCCGGAGACCACCGGGATGGTGTGGCACAGGTTGCACTCCAGGCGGATGGATTGGCCACTGGGAGAAAGGTGCTTGCCATCGTGGCAGCGGAAGCAGCCGGCCGTGTCGGTGTGCCCGATGTTATTGGGGTGGGTCTGCCAGTCGAACTTCTGGTCGGGGAAGTTCGCATCCTCGTATGCCGTCTGCAAGGCGCTGATGGCTTTGGTCACAAGATCTTTATTCTTCGCGTAGAAGTCAGCGTAGCTGTCCTGGTAGAATTTGTCCAGGCCGGCGATGGCATCGGTAGCTTCCTGGACGGAAGGATACGTGGCGTTGATCGCCTCGACAGCTTTCTTCTTGATCTCGGGGATCTCTTTCGAGATGAGATCGCGGTCGATCAACTGGTCAACCGTGTTTTCCGGGTCCGTCAACCCATGGGCGGTGCGGTTGTGGCAGGTGATGCAGTCCATCTTCTGGAGCTGATCCTTGGGAATCCGGGCGGGAATCACCCCGGAATCGGTATCCAGGTATTCGGTCGTGGTCCCGTCCGCGTTGCTGACCACCACGTAGGGGATTTTCTGGCGTTCTTTGTCTTCAGCGTAGAAATAGACCGGGTTTTCTACGTGCCAGTGAATACCCAGCCCCAGCCCCTGCCGCCGGGTCCCTCCGCCAATCTTTAAGGAGAGGAAAATCGAGGAGGGAGTATTCTGCTCGTCTGGGGCAAAATGCTTGATTTCGACCAGCTTATCGCTGGTAAACGTCTCCGGTTTGTGGCAGTTCTCACAGGCGTCCCGCGCCGGGCGCATGTTCTTGGCGACAATCGGGTAAACGTAGCTGTTGGTCAGCATCGCTGTGCCGGTCTGCCAGGAATAGGCAATCTTGCGTCCCAGCATCACGCGGAAGGAATCGCGGCCCATGTGGCAGTCCTCGCAGGCTACGTTGGCGTGTGCGGAATGCTGGTGGGTCACGTATTCAGGAGGCATGGTATGGCAGGTCGTCCCGCAGAACGTGACCGTGCTGGTCGCTTCCCAGGTGTAATTCCCAATCGCAAACAATACGACGAATACCAGGACCATCGTGAATACCGGGAGCACCCGGATGAGGATGGAGGCATTGTCAGGAGGAAAAAAGAAATTCTTGAGGGCTTTTGAAATCCGCTTCATCAATTATTCATTCTCCCTTGTACAACGCTGTTGAAAACGGAAAGCCGTGATTTTTGGGCAACGTTTTGCAGCTTATCGTAAGTTAAACACCCCGGTAGTTTACCAGTTCCCGGGGTGTTTAACTTTTTTCTGTTCAAATTGCTACTGCGGCCGGACCAATCCAGAGGTATCGCCGCCAATGTCCTGAATGGAGTCGAAGAGGGCCTGGAGGACGTATTTTGGATTGTGGGCGAACCCGCCCGGGTCTTTGACCGAGTATTGGTAGTTATAGGCAGCTTTGAGCAGGCGCGGGGTGAAGGCGTTGTAGGCGATGTTGGCACCCTTATCGTCTTGATCCGCCTTGCCATCACCATCCTTATCCACGAAGAAGTACGGGTAGGTTGCGGCGTCGTAGACGATGCCCAGCTTGGCTTTGTCATGGGCGTACTTCACGATGCCATCGTAGAGGCGTTTCTTGAAGGTCTCGACTACCTGGTACATGGGCTCGTTGGCGTCTTTGCTGCCGTCGTAGTTCTCCTTGGACATGCGGATTTGCTTGGGGTCATCCACCTTGTGGCAGCCCTTGCAGGCATCGGTCTTGACCGTCAGAGCGTGCTGGTCGTGGCAGTCCACGCAGGTGGTAAAGCCATCCACGTGCATGTTCCGCCCAACGTACTTCTTCCCGTCGTATTCGTAGATGCCTTTGGCGTCGGTGCCAAAGAGGGTCGCGCCCGCGGCAAAGTAGTGCACGTTGCGGAAGCGGATGGCAGGATCGGGTTTGTCGGCATCCTTGAAATTCGCCAGCGCGTTGTTCAAGGTGACCGTCGACTCGCGTCCCTGGTGGCATTCGATGCACAGGTTAGCGTCCACCGGTTTCAGGTTGCCGTTTTCATCTTTTTCGGTGCTGAAGGTGAGCGAAACGCCCGAGGGGAAGGGGACGGTTGAGACCGCCAGGCGGTTGGGGAAGTTCGCCTCGTCATGGCAGGTGGTGCATTTAAACCCGTTGGCCGGGGGCTCGCCGACGATGCCGGTGATCTGCACGCCCGATTTCGTGACGACCTCAGTGCCTGCGTTGTGGATGAACGTGGGCAGCCCATCGGCGCTGTGGCATTTGGCGCAGGCTGCCGGGACTTCGCCCGCGGCATCCCAATCGCGGAAGGGCATGGTGTTACCGGCGAAGTGGCCGGCGTCATCACGGTGCATCTTGCTCATATCGACCTTGGCGGAGAGCTTTTCGTTGAGGTCGGCAATGGAGTCGTAGAGCAGCTCGATGATGTAGCGGGAGTTGTGGGCAAAAGCGCCGGGATCCTTGACGGAGACCTGGTAGTTGTAGGCGGCTTTGAGCAGGCGCGGGGTCCAGTTGGCATAGGCAATCGGATTGCCTTTGTCGTCCTTATCCGCCTGGCCGGTGTTGCCTTTGTCCTGGAGGAAGTAGGGATAGGTAACCGCGTCGTAGACGATGCCCATGCCGGCGACATCCTTGGCGTAGCCCTGGATGCTCTTCAGCAAGGTATCTTGCATGCCTTTCAGCTCGTAATAGATCCCTTCTTTGACGTCGCCGTTGCCGTTGTAGTCGAGCGCGGATGACACCTCGCGGACGTTCTTGAGGTCATCGACCGTTTTGACGTTCGTGTGGCATTGGGCGCACTCGTCGATGCGCACCTGAGTGGTGTGGGGGTTGTGGCAGCCCACGCAGGTGTTCTTGCCGTCGACGTGCTGGTTTTTGACTTCGTACAGGTGTCCTTCATATTCATAGCCGCCTTTGACCTCGGTGCCGTAGAGGGTCAGCGCGGCGGCGAAATAGTGGACGTTGATGAAGCCAAACCTGGTGGTCTGATCGCCATTCTTGATCGGCTCGACTACTTTGTCGGGGTCTTCGGCTTTGAACTTGGCAATTTGATCGTCGATCTGTTTCTTGGTCGCCCGGCCCTGGTGGCATTCCATGCAGCGCGCTTCCGGGCCGAGGTTCTTGATCTCGACGCCGGAGAGGAACTTGACGCTGGTCAAAGACAGGGTCTTGTCGTTGTGGCAGGCGGTGCACTGGATCGTTTCGCCGATCGGGACCGGCTTATCGACCACGTCGGGCGCCGAACCATCCGCGCCCAGGAAGTCTTTATAGCCGGTGGTGCTGTGGCAGCGGGCGCAGTCAGCGGGAACCATTTTGTCAGCGGTGGTATCCCAGTGCTTGAACGGCTCACTGGCGGCGTCGTTATGGGGCGATTTGGTCCACAAATCGAGGAACGGGACAGCCGGGCCGGAAGCCGCAGCGGCCGCTGCGGTTGGCTCAGTTCCCTGGGTAGGCGCTGGAGGCTCGGTCGGTTGAACCTGTACCGCCGGGGTTGGCGTCGGAGGTTGTACTGGAGCTGCAGTGGGAGACGTCGAACAGGCGGTAATCAGAATCCCGATGGCGACCAGCACGAGGATGAATGACAGATTTCTCACTCGATGCATTGGCATTCTCCTGATTGATCGATACAAGACTTGCATGGATAGGAGCAAATACCGGGTCTGTGGGGGCCATCACCTCCTTCTGTCTATTCGTTTTTTTACCGATATTGATAATGCTGAATGAAGATTATTTTATAACAATTAAGGCTTTAATACAAGATTTAGGTTTAATTTATCTGCCTCTAATCCGGTGATTCGGACTAGAATTCTTGGGAATTCGCTGCGACCGGTTTCCAGCGCGAATTATTTACTTCAGGTTTTTAGTCTATCGGGCTCGCTTCTGCTGTCGGAAGGAGGAAAATAAATAATTCCGATGGCTGTTTCATTCCGAAGTTCTCAGGTATAATAATCCTCTCTAAAGACAGTAAAATACGTAGAAAAGTCGTAATTGTGCAATTCAAATGAGCAGTATTTAACAATTTCCGTTGTGGTTCCTACCACCATCCTGGAGTCCGGAGAAATGATCAATGACGGGAACAAAATCCCCATTTCTTTCGTGGAAGATCCCTGTTATGCTGCTGACTCTGGCGGTCATCCTGATCGCGAGCATACTATTCGGTCCAGCGAGCGTGGCCTCGGGCGCTAATCCGGTGAGCCCGGACGCTTCTGCTCCAACAGCGAGCACCCCGGCGCCGGCGAAGCCAGCCCAGAAGGACAACCTCTCCTGCCTGGAGTGCCACGAGAAGCCGGGCCAGACGATGACTCTGCCGGATGGAAGCCTGCTCAGCATCACCATCGATAAAAGCCATTTTCTCGGGTCGACTCATGGGGTCAACCAGGTTGGCTGCACAGATTGCCACACCGACATCCATGGGTACCCACACCCGGAGTTTTTCGCACAGGACTTGCGCGACGTTGCCCTGAACTTCTACCAGGTCTGCCAGAAATGCCATGAGGAAAAATACCGCCAGGCTGCTGACAGCGTCCACCAGCATGCCATTGCGAATGGGAATAAGAACGCGGCGGTCTGCTCGGACTGCCACAACGCCCACGAGCAGCCCACTCTGACCAATCCGCTGACCGGGAGCATCAAGGCGGAGGAACGGATCAAGATCCCCTATACCTGCGCCAGGTGCCACAGCCAGATTTTCCAGGAATACGGCTCCAGCGCCCACGGCCGGTTGCTTCTCTCCACCGGCAACCTGGACGTGCCGGTCTGCACGGATTGCCACGGCGTCCACAACATCCCCGATCCCACCACGGCCAGGTTCCGTCTCAATTCGCCGCAGTTATGCGCCGGCTGTCACACCGACAAGGTGAAGATGGCCAAATACGGGCTCTCGACCAACGTCTTGAACACCTACGTCGCCGATTTCCACGGGACCACCGTGACCCTTTTCCAGAAGCAAAGCCCGGATCAGGCAAGCAACAAACCGGTCTGCTTCGACTGCCACGGAGCGCACAATATCGCCCAGGTGGGCGACCTGCAGCGCGGCCTGAAGATCAAACAGAACCTGCTGGCGACCTGCAAGCGCTGCCATCCCGGCGCGACTGAGAATTTCCCGGCGTCCTGGTTGAGCCATTACACCCCGAACCCGCAGACCACGCCCCTGGTGTATTTCGTCCAGGTCTTTTACAACATCCTGATCCCGCTGGTGATCGGCGGCATGATCGTGTTTGTAATCAGCGATTTTATCCGGCGGACGATTGAACGCCGGAAAGGAGCCAGCCACTCATGAGCCAGCCCAACCAAAAGACTGAAGCCAAGACTGGGACCAGGACTTACATCCGCTTTACGATCG
>Ga0335070_10000550_pt1 | contig 41998 bp, 38 predicted proteins | sample Lox_Sample_13_FD_206722 | JGI IMG/M metagenome (GOLD analysis project Ga0335070, IMG submission 206722) | Soil microbial communities from Loxahatchee National Wildlife Refuge, Florida, United States - Lox_Sample_1.3 | ecosystem: Environmental > Terrestrial > Soil > Wetlands | place: USA... | reverse complement strand
CGCATCACCGTCAGCAGGCGCATCAGGCCCGGGCTGTGGGCGCCGATCGGCTGCCGCCGAAACTCCTCGACGTAAGGGCGGTCGCGGGCCGGATCAATTTGATAGGTCATAGGGCCGGGTGCTCGCGGTGCAGCGGCACGATGCGGCCGGTGGCGACGTTCGGCAGCGGCACCAGCACCGGCTTGCCGCGGCGCGGCGCCTTCACCGGCTTCGCGCCATAGAGCTGCTTCGCCGCCTCGATGATGACTGCGCCGGCGAGGCCGGGCATCCAGTTGCCGGCGAAGCGCTCCCAGCCGGGGGCACCCGAGAGCCAGGCCCGCGAGCGCCAGGGCAGGAAGTGCAATGCGCGGGCGGTCTGCAGCGGCGTGAAGGAGACGCTGCGCAAGAGCTTCGAGAGCTGCCCCGCGGAATAGGACTGGCCGAAGCCGAACGGCGTGCGCTCGGTCATGGACCACATGCTGGCTCGGTTTGGCACCACCACCATCAGCCGCCCGCCGCCGGAGAGCACACGCCAAGCCTCGCGCAGCATGTCGCCGGGATGCTCGCTGGATTCCAGCGCATGTACCATCAGCACCCGGTCGACGGAGAAGTCCTGGAATGGCAGCTCGGTCTCGTCGGCATAGGCGACCAACGCCCGGCCACCCTCCGGCCAATGGATGACGCCTTGCCCCGCCGGCATCACCGCCAGCACCCGCTCTGCCTCCTTGGCGAAGGGCGAGAGGTAGGGGGTGGCGAAGCCGAGGCCGAGCAGCGACTGGCCGGTCAGATCCGGCCAGAGCCTGCGGACCCGCGCCAGGAGCAGGCGGCGTGTCACGCCGCCCAGGGGGGTCTGGTAGAAGTCATGGAGGTCGACGACGTCCTGCCACATGCCGTTGATTATGCCATATCCCTTGGTAAGGTCAGCGCCGGAAATTCACGGGAGTTGCCTATGCCGGAACCGCTTGAAATCGCGCTCGTGCCGATGCTCAAGGACAACTACGCCTACCTGATCCATGACCGGGCGAGCGGCGCCACGGCGATCCTCGACCCCTCCGAGGCGAAGCCCGGCCTCGCGGCGGCGGAGGCGCGGGGCTGGAAAATCACCCATGTGCTCGACACCCATCACCACAACGACCATTGCGGCGGCAATCTCGGTTTGAAGCAGGCGACCGGCGCCAAGGTCGTGGGCCCGGCCTATGACCGGGACCGAATCCCCGGCATCGACGTCTTGGTGGACGAGAAATCCGGCTTTGACTTCGCCGGCCACCATGCTGACGTGCTCTTCATCCCGGGCCACACCAAGGGCCATATCGCCTTCCACTTCCGGGATTCGAAGGCTGTCTTCTGCGGCGACACCCTGTTCTCGATCGGTTGCGGGCGGATGTTCGAGGGGACTTCGGACGTCATGTGGCCTTCGCTGCTGAAGCTCCGCGCGCTGCCCGACGACACCCGGATCTATTGCGGCCATGAATACACCGAGGCCAACATCCGCTTCGCCCTGAGCGCCGATCCCGACAATGCCGCGCTGAAGAAGAAAGCCGAGCAAGTGAAGGCGCTCCGCGGCGCGGGAAAGCCGACCATCCCGGCGACGCTCGGCGAGGAGAAGCTGGCGAACCCGTTCCTGCGTGCCGACGCGCCGGAGGTGGCGGCGCGCTTCGGTGGCAAGGACAAGCCAGCCCATGAGATCTTCGGCGCGATCCGCGCCGCCAAGGACAGGTTCTAGGGAGAACGCTCGCGATGATGCAGCTGCGCTATTCGACCACCAGCCCGTTCGTCCGCAAGGTGACAGTGACGGCGATCGAGACCGGCCAGGAAGGCGATATCGAGCGGGTGAAGACCAACACCGTCGATCCCGAGCTGGCCCGACACAATCCGTTGAACAAGATTCCCGCGCTGGTGCTCGACGGTGGCACGATCCTGATCGATTCCGCGGTGATCTGCGAATACCTCGACGGCCGGAAGGGCGGCAAGCTGTTCCCGGCCCCAGGTCCGGCACGCTGGACCGCGCTCTCGCGGATGGCGCTTTGCGACGGAATGCTGGATGCCGCGATCCTGCGCCGCTACGAATCACAGCGGCCGGAGAACCTCCGCTCCGCCGAATGGGACCAGCGTCAGAAGCGCAAGGTCGATCAGGGCCTGGCGGCGCTGGAGCGCGAAGCGGCGAGCTTCGGCGACCGGGTCGACATCGGCACGCTGACCGCGGCGATCATGCTGGACTATCTCGACTTCCGCTTCGCGGCCGAGGCGTGGCGCGAGACACACCCGAACCTCGCCAAGTGGCACAAGACGTTTGCGGCGCGCCCCTCGCTCAAGAGCACGATGCCGACGGATTGACGAATCACGCAGCGATTCGTCATCCCCGCGCCGCGCGGCGCGCCTCGTAGGCCTGCAGGTGGCAATAGGCGACGCGCAGCAGATGCGCGTCGAGGCCCATGTCATGGGCGCGGCGGTACATGTCGCCGATGACATGGTCGCCCTCGATCGGGCCGCCGGCCTCCATGTCGCGCAGCATCGAAGCGGTGAATCCCGAGCCCGGCGCGAACAGGATCTGCCGCACCGAGGCGAGGTAATCTGGCGACGGCGGATATTCGGATTCGGTCGCGACGGCCACCGCCTCCTCCAGGAACTCCGCCATCAGCTCGCTGCCTTCCCTGGTGGCCATGATCTCGCCCACCGAGGCGCGCATCAGCGTGGTCATGCCGGCCAACGTCGCCAGCATCACCCACTTGTCCCAGAGGTCCTGGTCGATCGGATCGCTGCGTCGGCTCTTGAAGTTGGCCTGCTTGCAAATGGCGGCGAAGCCGTCCAGCAGCGGATCGATCTCGTTCGGATTCGGCTGGTCGGCGAAGCTGCCGAAGGCGAGCCGCGCGATCTCGTTCAGATGCTCGATCTCGCCATGGGCGTTGAGCGTGGTCGAGCACTGGGCGATGCCGCCCACGACGCGGCCATGGCCGAGCCGCTCCCGCATGATGTCGTTGTGCGCCATGCCGTTCAGGATCGGCAGTGCCACCGCGCCGGCCTCGACATGGGGCTCGACCGCGTCGATCGCGGCCGCGAGGTCGTAGGCCTTGCAGGTGACGATCGCGAGGTCGAAGCGCCGCGCGCTCTCCCCGGCGGCGAGGGTGTTGACCTCGAGCTTCGCGTCGCCGACCGGGCTCTTGATGACGAGTCCGTGCTCCTCCAGCAGCCGGCGTCGTGCCGGGCGCACCAGGAAGGTGACGTCCGCGCCGGATTCCACCAGCCGCCCGCCGAAATACCCGCCGACTCCGCCGGCGCCGAGGATCAGGATGCGCATCGGTCTTGCCTCGCGTTCAAAGCTTGTCCCGCAATACGTACCACAGCATCGCCAGCACCAGCAGCGGATGCCGCAGCAGCGTGCCGCCGGGGAAGGTCTTGTGCTCGAGCCCGGCGAAGACGTCGAAGCGCTCCGCCGTGCCGCTCATCGCCTCGGCGATCAGCTTGCCGGCGATGCCGGTGATCGCGACCCCCATGCCGGAATAGCCCTGGGCGAAATAGAGCCGCCCGGTCCGCCCGATATGCGGCAGCCGCGAGAGCGTGATCGCCAGCATCCCGCCCCAGCCGTACTCGATCCGCTTTCCCACGAGCTGCGGGAACACCTGAAGCATATAGGGCGAGACGAAGCTGGCGATGTCGCCGGGTTCCGCCGTGCTGTAGCGCTCGCCGCCGCCGAACAGCATCCGGTTGTCGGCGGTGACGCGGTAATAGCTCACCACGAACTTGGTGTCGCAGGCGCAGGAGCCGCTCGGGATCAGCGCCTTTGCCTCGGCCTCCGGCATCGGCTCCGTCGTCACCACGAAATTGGCGATCGGCATGATCTTGCCGGCGATCTTCGGTGCGAGATCCCCGAGATAGCCGTTGCAGCCGAGGACCGCATAATCCGCCTCGACCTTGCCCCGCGCCGTCGTGATGGTGACTTTCGATCCGCCGTCCTCGACCTTGGTCGCCGCCGAATGCTCGAACATGGCGACGCCCGCGGCTCGCGCCGCTGCAGCGAGGCCCAGCGCGTAGTTCAACGGATGGAGATGCCCGCCGCCCGTGTCCTTGATGCCGCCGAAATAGATGTCGCTGGCGATCTCGCCGCGGATCGCGTCGCGATCCAAGAGCTTTGCCTTGCGGTAATCAAGCTCGCGCTCGTAGCAGTCGATCTCTTCCGCCATCCAGCTGAGGTCGCTCGCCTTCGAGGCCAGCAGCATGTTGCCGGGCCGGAGATCGCATTGGATCCCGTGCTTCGCCACCCGTTCCCAGATGATCGACCGTGCCTCCTCTGCGAGGCCGAACAGCGCCTTGCCGCGCGCCTTGCCGTAGCGCGCGATCAGCGCCGAGGGCGACTTCCGGAGGCCGGTGTTGATCTGCCCGCCGTTCCGCCCCGAGGCGCCCCAGGCGATCCGGTTCGCCTCCAGCAGCACGACCTTGTAGCCGCGCTCGGCGAGATTGAGCGCCGCCGACAGGCCCGTGAACCCGCCGCCCACCACGCAGACATCGGCGCGGATGGATTCAGAGAGCGCCGGATAGGAGGCATGCGGATTCGCGGTCGCCGCGTAATAGGAACCGTTGGGATGTTCCTGGTTGGAGAACATGATGTTGGATTGATCTCTGCCGCGTGGAATGCGGCGGCAGCATAGAGAAGGGCGCCGGGCGCGCCAAGTGCGGCAAGGCGCGCGCTATTTGCGCGCTATTCGGTCGTCATCTCCGCTCAGCACGCCCCGTCAAGCAGGCGGTAATGCGCTGCGCGGGCGACGGCCTGCACGCGGTTCCGGGCGCCGAGCTTCCGGGTCGCGGATTTCAGGTGCAGCATCACCGTCGCCGGCGAGCGGTCGAGGCGGTAGGCGATCTGCTTGGCGGTCAGGCCCCTGGCGCAGAGCTTCAGGCATTCGCGCTCGCGCGGCGAGAGGCGTACGTGGCGCGAGGGCATCGCATCGGGATCGAAGCTTTCCAGCGCCGCGTTATGGAAGGCGTAGCCGGCGAGGGCGATCTCGGCCATGTGGTGGCGGGCATCCTGCTCGAAGCCGGGCTCGGGATCGATCCGGACCACGTTGAAGGTGGCGAGGCCGCCCTTGGCGAGGCGCATCGGCACGGTCACGCCGATGGTCATCCGTGTATCCTTCAGGTAGTGGATCACCGGCTGGTGGCGCTCGGTCAGCATGCCGACGAGGGCGTTCTCCTCGGGGTCGCCGCAACGTTCGTCGGCCTCGCGGCTGCAGGACCACATGAACGGCCCGTTGGCGCGGATCGCCAACTCCTGCATGGGGTCGATCTGGCAGAAGCCGCCGGTGGTCCAGAGCGCCGGCATCTCGGCATCGATGTTGCGGATCTCCAAGAGGCTCGGGCTGATGAGGTCGCCTTCCGGCGAGGTCGGCACCGGCGTGTAGTCATAGCCGAGCGAGGTGAAGCCGCGGGTTTCCAGCGCCCTCAGCATCACGTCCAGCCGGGCGCCGAGCCCAACGGCGCCCGCCAGCCGATCTTCCAAACCTTCCAGCCAGCGCGACATTTGAAATATATGTTACTCCGGTTGCTCCACCTGCCGCAACACGCGGTGCAGGCTGCATTCCCGGATGCCCATCTCCTCGAGATGGAGCACCGTGTTCTTGAGGTACTCGATATTGCTGCCGAACCGGCCGACGGCACCGCGGATCCGGCGGGCGATCTCCGCCTCCTCGAGCTTCCCGGCATATTGCGGGTGGTTCCGGTCGGCGACATAGCCGATCGCGGTGCAGGTGCGGCCGTCCTTCAGCCGCACTTTCAACCAGCGCGGCTCGTAGACACCGCTCACCATCTCGCGGCGGTGCAGGGTTTCCGCCACTTCCGCGGCATGCTCCGGCTTCACCCGGAACATGCGGCCGTGGCACATCCCGCCGCGGTCGAGGCCCAGCACCAGGCCCGGCCGCTGCCGGGTGCCCCGGTAATGGGTGGAGAGGATGCAGAAGGCGCGGTGATAGCCGTGCAACGTCACCGGCGCGATATCGATAAAGGGGAAGTCCGGCCGCCACATCAAGGAGCCGTAGCCGAACACCCGGAACTCCCGACCCGGCTCGGGGCGTACGCGCCTGCGTTCGATCAGGGCGAGGTCGACGGCGCCGTATTCGTCCTGGTCGGCGCCGGCTTCGGCCGGCGAGGCATTCTCAGTCGGCGCTTTATCAGTCGACATGGCCCGAGGTGAGGAAGCGCATCAGGACCTCGTTGAAGTCGTGCGGCTTCTCGACATTGCAGAGGTGATAGCCGTCCTTGATGACGGCAAATTGTGCGCCCTGGATCCGGTTCCTGAGGGCCTCGCCGGCCGCGACCGTGGCGCCAGGATCCTTCTCGCCGGAAATCACCAGTGTCGGCAGGCGCAGGCGCTCGAGCTCTGCCGGCGCGATATCCATGCGGCGGATCGCATGGCCTGCGCCGACATAGCCGGCAGCCGGCGTCGCCCGGATGAGATCGCCGATCCAGTCCCGGGCATGCGGTGCGGCAGCCATGAACTCCGCCGAGAGCCAGCGGGCGAGGGTGCCTTCGACTTGGGAGGCGGTGCCGTCCTTTGCGACCGCGGCCAGGCGCTCCTCCCACATCTTCCGCTGCTCGGGCGCCGCCTTGGCGATCCCGGTGCAGCAGAGCACCAGCCGGTCGAGCAGTGCGCGGTGCCGGAGCGCCAGCACCTGGCCGATCATGCCGCCGATCGAGAGGCCGACGAAGTGGAACCGGCTGTGGCCGAGCTTTGCGGTCAAGGCGGCGACGTCGTCGGCGAGCTGCTCCAGCGTATAGCCCCGCGAGAGATCCTCGCCGGTCGCGTCGCTCCTCCCGTGGCCGCGCATATCGTAGGAGAGCACGCGGAACCGGTGCGCGAGCAGCGGAAGCTGATGCCCCCACATGGAGTGATCGACCGCCAGCGCGTGGCTCAGCACCACCAGCGGTCCGTCCTCGGGCCCGTCCAGGCGATAGTGGAAGTTGACGCCGTCGATCTTGATGTCGGGCATGGGGACGCGGGATGCCGGCCTATTCGGCCTTGCCGCCCCCGCCTGAGCCGGCCGAAGACTTGGTTAGCGCCTCGATCTGGCGCTGCAGCATCAGCATCTGGTTCTTCAGATCGTTGATCTCGGAGGAGGAGGGCGCCTCGGCGGGCTTCGCCGCCGCGGGTGTCGCCGCTTCGCTGCTCGCACCGGGCATGCCGGGCATCCCCATGGCCCCGGCCTTGAAGGGATTCCACATCCGCATCGCCTGCTCGAAGAAGGCCATGTTCTGCTTCGACATCTCCTCGAACCGGTCGATCGGGAACATGCCGCCGAAGCTTTCCTTCATGTAGTGCCGCATCTGCTCCTGGTTCTTGGCGAAGCTTTCCATGCTCTGCTCGAGATAGCGCGGCACCAGGAACTGCAGGTTGTCGCCGTAGAGGCTGATCAATTGGCGGAGGAAGTTGATGGGCAGCATGTTCTGCCCCTTCGCCTCTTCCTCGACGATGATCTGGGTCAGCACCGAGCGGGTGATGTCCTCGCCGGTCTTCGCGTCCTCGACCGTGAACTCGGTACCGTTGCGCACCATCTGGGCGAGATAATCCAGGGTCACATAGGAGCTGGTGGCGGTGTTGTAGAGCCGGCGGTTGGCGTACTTCTTGATCTTGACCGGGGGCTGGCCGTTGCGGCCCTCGCCGGAAGCGCCCTCGGGTCTCCTGCCTTCGCTGTCGGCCATTTTTCTCAACCCTTAACCACACCACCCTGAATGCAACGCAGCATAGCAGGTTCCGCCCCCGGTTTGGCAATGCGGTCGCTGCGTTGCGAAATTCCCGCCTACCGCGCTGCAGCAGCCGCAACTATACTCTCCGGTATGGCAGAGGACGGCAAAGCACCTCAAGTTCCGCCCGCGGCGCCTCCCAAGGTGGAGGACCTCGCCCGCCGGATCATGGATCTCTGGCAGGAGCAGATGGCGGCGATCGCCGCCGATCCCGACCTCATGCGCCAGATGGCCCAGGTGATGGCGGTCTCGCCGTTCCCGGCGATGATGCAAGGCATCGTCCAGGGCATGCTGGCGGCGACGGCCTCGCATCCCGGCGCCGTGCCTGGTTTCACACCGCCCAATCCGTACGAATGGTGGAAGGCCGACCATGGCGCCAAGAGCGAACGGAGCAACACTGCGGCTGGGACCGCGCCCGCTGCCGCAGCATCTCAGCCTGGCGGCGGCGACCTGGCTGAACTCCGCCGGAATCTTGCCGGCCTTGAGGCTCGGCTCCGGGATCTACAATCCGGAGGCGGGCGCGAACCCGCCAAATCCGAATCCCGGCCCAAAGGAGCCAAGCCCCGCAAACCAGCTGCGCGAAAACCTGCGCCAAAGGTGGGCGGCGCTGGCACGGGAAACGGCGGCAGCGGATCCGGCGGCGCTGGCGGCGGCGCTGCAGGCTGAAGGCCTCAGGCGCTTCGACTCCCTCCTCACCGGCGTCGAGCGCTATCGCCGCCATCCCCGCCGCCGCGACCTCGACGAGGCGCCGGTGCTCTGGGAGCAGGGCACGACCAGGCTGCGCGACTACCGCACGTCGCATGATCCGAAGGCGCCGCGCCTGCTGGTGATCCCGTCGCTGGTCAACCGCTTCTACATCCTCGACCTCGAACGCGAGCAGAGCTTCCTGCGCTGGATGGCGGCCAACGGCTTCGCGCCCTTCGTTGTCGATTGGGGAGCGCCGGGTGCCGCCGAGCGCGCGTTCGATTTCGGCGATTACATCCTGCGGCTGGAGCGTGCCCTGGAAGCGGTGCTGCGGGAGCCGGGCGGCCCGATCTTCACCATCGGCTATTGCATGGGCGGCAACATCGCGCTCGCGCTGGCACTCCGCCGCCAGGCCGAGCTCGCCGGGTTGATCCTGCTCGCGACCCCTTGGGACTTCCATGCGGAAGCCAAGGAGCACGCCCTGATGATGGCCGAGATCGGCCGCGGCCTCGAGCCCGTCATCCAGCTCTTCGGCGAGCTGCCGGTCGACATCCTGCAGATGTTCTTCAGCGGCTTCGATCCCTTCCAGGTCTTGCGCAAATTCCAGGGCTTCGCCGCCATGGATCCCTCAAGCACCGGCGCGCAGAAATTTGTGGCGCTCGAGGACTGGCTGAACGACGGCATGGCGGTCGCCGCCACCGTCGCCCGCGAATGCCTGATCGGCTGGTACGGCGAGAACCGCCCGCCCAAGGGCGAGTGGCTGGTCGGCGGCGAGCCGGTCCTCCCCCAGCGCTTCCAGAAGCCGACCCTGAACGTGATCCCCGCCGGCGACCGCATCGTCCCGCCGAAGAGCTCGCTCTCCTTGGCTGATGCGCTGCCGAAGAGCGACCGCATCCTCCCCACCGCCGGCCATATCGGCATGATGGCCGGGAGAGGCGCCCTGCCGCTGGTCTGGGAGCCGATGGCGAAGTGGATCGGGGAGCGCGCCGAGTAGACTCTCGCGCCCCTGCTACCCGTTCACCTCATCCGCCGCCGCCATGACCTCGGCGACGATCGCCCGCACGTCGTCGTCGGTGGCGCGATGGTTGACGAAGCAGGCGCGGAGGACGAAGCGGCCGTCGACGGTGGCGTTCGAGATGAGGACGCGGCCCCGCGCGGTGACCCGGCGCAGGATCGCAGCGTTGTCCTTGGTACGGTGGCGGAAGCAGACCGCGCTCAAAGGGGCAGGCGCCGCCAGCTCCAGCGCCGGCTCGGCGCCGATCGCCTCGGCGAGCAGCCGGGCGTGGCGCAGGTCCTCGACGATCGCGGCGCGAAAGGCGGCACGGCCGTGGTACTGCAGCGACAGCCAGAGTTTCAAGGCGCGGAAGCGGCGCGAGAGCTCCATCGATTCTTCAAAGAACGCGAACGTTTCGGTGGGGTCCTGGTTCAGCACCTTCACGTAGTCGCCGCTGGCGGCGAAGGCATCGCGGGCGCGCTGCGGGTCGCGATAGAACAGGCAGCCGCAATCGATCGGCTGGTAGAGCCACTTATGCGCGTCGAGCGCCAGCGAGTCCGCACGGTCGAGGCCGTGGAATTGCTCCGGCACCGCCAGCGCCGCGAAACCGCCGAAGGCGCCGTCGACATGGAACCAGAGGTCCTCGCGCTTCGCGATGTCGGCGATGGCCGGCAGGGGATCGATCTGGCCGTTCTTGACGGTGCCGGCGGAGGCGACGATCGCAATCGGCCGCCGCCCGGTCTTGCGGTCCGCGGCGATCGCGGCTTCCAGCGCGTCGGTGCGCATCCGCAAGCTCCCATCGACCGGGATCAGGCGCAGGTTGTCGCGGCCGATGCCGAGCAGGGCGATCGCCTTCGGGATCGCCATGTGCACCTCGGTGGAAGCATAGACGATGCAGGGCGTGACGCCGGTCTCGTTGGCCGGCGCCTTCGCCTCCCGCGCCATGGCGAGGGCCATGAGGTTCGCCGCCGATCCGCCGCCGCAGAGGTTGCCTGCATAGCCGGCGCAGCCGACCGCCTCCGCCAGCCAGCCGATGACGGTCCGCTCGATCACGCTCGCGGCCGGCGCCGACCGCCACGACGTCGCGTTCTGGTTCAGCACCGAGGCCAGCAGATCGCCGATCGCGCCGACCGGCTCGCCGGAGCCCGCCACATAGGCGAACATCTTCCCGCCGGGCGGCCGCGAATGCGCGGCGATGGTGGCGAAGTCGTCGAGCACCGCCCGGCCGAGCCCGGCGTCGTCCCAGCCGCGCGTGAAGAGCTTCGCCGTCTCCGCGCCGCTGGTTGCCGGAAAGGCCGGCAGCACGTTGACGCCGGCCCAATAGTCCTTGGCAAGGCCCATGGCCTCGTCGGCCAGGGACTCCAGGTCCCGGCCGGAGATGTGCAATGGATTCATGCTCTCTGCCCCTGCTGCGCGCGCCACCACACCGCTCATCCTGGCATGACCGATGCCGGGGAGACTGTGTTCGTCGTCACGGCGCCTCTCTTCCTCGCCCCGGGAATCCTGCTCGCCTCGTCCGGGAGTCGAGAAGGCTTCACCCCTTACGACCTCCACCACCGCGGAGGGGCGGTCGTGGTGAGCCAAGCCTCTGACGAAGAACGCGTTCATCGCATCGGTGGGGGTCGAAGCTGATTCTTGATTCTGTCGGGGTCCGGTCGGGGTTGGCGCCATGCGAATTGGCGCTGGGCCGAGCGCGCCGGCGCAGGAAGCATTCTGCATCGATGATATCGATCCTGTTCAACCGGGAACGCTGCCGCAGCGCTGGAGAGCAAGACCCGCGCGGCGGGAATGGCAGCGGACACTTCGGCCCGCGCGAGGACGATTGTAGTTCATTTCTTGTTCTCGCGCGAGCGTCGATCAGGAAGAGTCGATCGGCAGAATTCTCACGCGCGGTCGTGCATGCGCGATGCGACGCCCAGCAGGCAGGAGGATGGACTACTCCGCTTTCGGCGCGGCATCCAACGGATTGGGGCCGAGGATGGTCCAGCCGTGGCGTTCGAAGCGCTTCTGGCGTTCTTCCGCGTCGACCGTGCGGCCCTCGGCGAGCTCCTCGATGAAGCCGCCCGCGACGGCGGGGGTGTAGAGGAAGACGACGCGGCCTTCCTCGCTCCCGGTGTTCTTCCAGGCATGCGCCACGTTGCGCGGCATGAAGGCGCAGGAACCCGGGCCGCCGACGGCGACGTCATCGCCGATCTTGAACGTGAACTCGCCCGCCAGCACCCAGGCGACCTCGTCGCTGTCGCGGTGCATGTGATAGAGGCTTGCCGTGCCGGCCGGCAGGACCTGCTCGAACATCATGATGCTGCCGTCGGTCTCTTGACCGATGAGCTTCATGGCGAAGGAACGGCCGGGCGTCGGCGAGGTGAAGAGCCGGCCGCCGCCGGGCGGAACGACGATGCCTTTCAAGGTGCTCATAGAGGCCTCCGGTCGGGTCGTGCCGGCCGCATGCTAATACCATTCCAGGTTGGATTCAAAACGGAGAGCTGGCAGCGATACCTGGTCGAATTGTTGAGCCGTTGGGAGCGGGTAGGCGGACCGATCGTCCTCGTGTCGCGCACTGCCGGTCATCTACCTGACTCAACCGATTGCACTGCAGCGGCCGCGCACACCACTTATTCGGCCAGGATCGACGGAAGAGTAAGGTTTCTGTAAAATCGCCGTTCGGGGAATCATCTACATTCGGCTGCTGCGGTATCCAGGAGATCGAGAGATTGCCGCCGGTTGAGCTCAAGTCTCGTGCGGCGCGAGGTGCTGCTGATAATGCCGACTTGGCCGCCGGCGACCGACAGAGCGGCGTACGATCCTGCATCGACGAAGCAAGGAATGCGAAGGGACACAAAGCCGGGTTGCTGATGGTCAAAACCTTTTCCTGAACCGGGAGACCGTTCCGGCTCCGGCCGGCGGCGAGTGCATTGGCGTATGCGTGCAGAACAGCAAACGTAGGTGCGCACATGTTCAAGGTCGGCAAGCCGTTTCACAGCTATACGTATACACATCTCCACGATTCCTTTTGGGCGAGTGCTGCCGTCGTCGATTTCAACGGCGACGGCAGGGCGGACCTGTTGATGGGCTTCGAGGGCTGGGGCGCCAACGGCGCAACCGGCGCCGAGATCCCGATTCAGATTCTTCTCGGCAACGGATCGGGTGAGTTCAAGGGCGGGACCTCGACCATCATCACAGGGGGAATCCCGACCAATAAGGGCCCCAACGAGCCCCTCGTCGCCGACTTCAATGGTGATGGACATGCCGATGTGTTCATCGGCGATTTCGGGAAAGACGGCCAACCCTTTGGCGGATACAACAACACGCTCTTGCTATCGGACGACAAAGGTCACCTGACGAACGCCGGCAGCTCGCTCCCGGTTACCTCCGATCTGACGCATGGCGAGGCCGCCGGCGATATCGACGGCGACGGCGATCTCGATATCTATGTAATCAATCTGGCCAGTGCCGGCGCCTTTCCGCTCGCTTCCTACTTTTTGATCAACGACGGGAAGGGCAATTTCACCGAGTCGACGTCGAATGTTCCCGCTCCCTACAATGATCTCTCGAAGGAGACTTACGATCATGTGACATTGGCCGATCTTGACGGCGACAAGGACCTCGACCTCCTGCTCATGGATGAGCACGGGACGTTCGGAAACGTCTTCTTGCTGAACGACGGGAAGGGGTCGTTCACCGCCGGCGCCATCGTGCCGCCGGACGGCAAGTTCGGCAAAGGTTTTACGCAAGAAGGCGACGTCGCCGATATCAATCATGACGGGCGCGCGGATGTCGTCCTGACCGTGTCGAGCGAAGGAAATGCTTCCGGGAGCTATGTCCAGATCCTCGTCCAGGACAAGAACGGCAACTTCGTCGACGAGACCGATTCGCGCCTCCCGCAGCCCAACTTCGCCTCCGACCTCTTCAACGGCAACACCCAGCTGGTCGACATGGACGGCGACGGCGATCTCGATATAGTCGCGGCCGGGTGGGGCGCAAGTTCAAACGTGGCGGTCTTCTTCAACGATGGAACGGGCCATTTCGGCGACCGGTTCAGCATCACCGGGCCCGGCACTCCGATCACGGTGGCTGACATAAACGGCGACCTGCTGCCGGATTTCATCTGGGAGCAGTATGCCGGCCCGACCAAGCGGACGCTCATCGTCGAACTGAACACGTCGAAGGCCGGCAACGACACGTTCTCCGGAACGGATTACGATGAGACCCTGATCGGTGGGGGAGGAAGCGACGTCGTCGATGGCGGGCTCGGCAACGACACGATCCATGGCGGGACCGGCAACGACTCCCTCAAGGGCGGTGATGGCGACGACATCCTGCTCGGCGAAGCCGGCAACGACAGTCTAAGAGGCGGCCCCGGCACCGATCAACTCGTGGGGGGAGCCGGGAACGACACGTATTTCATCGACGACCTCAATGATTCCATCGTCGAAGCCGCGAATGGCGGGACGGCCGACACCGTTGTAATTTCCGTCGATTTCAACCTGCTCAGCGACGGCGCGAATGTCGAGCGTCTGACCGTCGATGCGACGGCCGGCGACATCGACGGCACCGGCAACGATCTTGGAAACACGATGAGAGGGAACGATGGCAATAATGCGCTGACCGGTGGGGGTGGGAACGACATCATCATAGGGAATGGCGGTGATGACAGGCTCGACGGCGGTTTGGGAAACGACATGCTGATCGGTGGTGCGGGAAGCGACATCTATATCGTCGATTCCCTGCACGACAAGATCGTGGAGAGTCTGACCGATGCCAAGGGTGGCGGCATCGACACGGTCGACAGCGACCTATCGCTCAGCCTCGCCAAGCTGACGAACATCGACAACCTGACCTTGGAAGGCCCGCTTGGCACCGAGACCCTGAACGGCACAGGCAACGCTCTTGCCAATCGGCTGGAGGGAAACGACGGCAACAATCTGCTGAACGGCGGGAAGGGAATCGACACCTTCATCGGCCATCAGGGGGACGACATCTTCGTACTCGACAACGCAGCGGAGGCGGATGCGGCCCATGTGGTGGAGCAGAGCGGCGAAGGGTCGGACACGGTGATATTCGGCAGCTTCCAGGTGCTGAGCGTCATCGCCAATGTGGAAAACTACACCTATGCCGGCACCAAGGCCTGGACCTTCACCGGCGACGGCAGCGACAATCATCTCGTGGGTGGCAGCGGTGCCGACACCTTGAGCGGCGCGGGTGGCGATGACACGCTGAATGGCGGCAAAGGTGCCGACAACCTGGCTGGCGGGGCCGGCAATGACACCTATGTCGTTGGCGACGCCAAGGACAAGGTGGCGGAGGTCAGCGGCGAAGGGAGCCACGACCTCGTCGAGAGCGCAGTCACGTGGACCCTGGGCGCCGAATTCGAGGACCTGATCCTGATTGGGAAGGGCGCAGTTAGCGGCATCGGCAATTCCGGCGACAATCTCATCACCGGCAATGCCGGCAAGAACACGCTGATGGGCCTGGACGGCGCGGATACGATCGCAGGCGGCGGGGGTGACGACAGATTGAGCGGCGGGCTGGGCACGGACAGCTTCGTCTATGACCACCTGTCCGACCGCGGCACCGGCAAGGAAGTCATCACCGACTTCAGCAAGGGAGAGGACACCCTCAACCTGCACGGCCTGCTAACGGAGATCGGCGCGACCGGCGATCCATTCGCGAACGGCTACCTGAACCTGCATGTCGATGCCAAGGGCAATACCGTGGTGCAGGTGGATGCCGACGGCGGCGGCAATAAGTACGTCACCCTGGTCACCATTCAGGGCGTTGCCCTCGACAAGACCGCCGACGCCGCGTCCTTCGTGTTCTAGCTCAAGTTTAGCCGCGCTGGTGAGGCATCGGGCGAACGATATCGCTGAGTGCCCAGGATATCGCAGGGGACGATGCAGTGCAGGCTCTTCAACGTGGCGAGTTGGCGGATTTAGCTTCTTCTTCCCCTCCGCCCCAGAAACCGCGACATCCTCGCGAGCCCCTCCCGCATCACCTCCGCTTTCTGCGCAAACCCCATCCGGACCCAACCTTCCATCTCGAGCGCGCTGCCGGGGCAGAGCATCACGCCCTGCTCTTCCAGGAGTGCCAGGCAGAAGTCGCGGGAGGTCATCGGCAGATCGTACTTCAGCAGCGCGGTGGTGCCGGATCTCGGCTTCACCCAGGAGATCCGCTTCTCGCCTTTGACCCACTCGTCCAGCAGCGCCAGGTTCTCCCTGGTGATGCGGTGGGCACGGGCCATGATCTTGTCGCGGTGCTCCAGCGCCAAGGCGGCGAAATGGTCATCGAGGCGGCCGACGCTGATCGTGTTGTAGTCGCGGTGGATCATGGCGGCCTCCAGCACCGGCTTCGGGGCCGCGATCCAGCCGAGGCGCAGGCCCGCGAGCGAATAGGCCTTGGACATGCCGGCGGTGCTGATCCCCTTCTCGTAGAGATCGGCGATCGAGGCGGTATAGCCGTTACCGGTCTGGTCGAGGCCGCGATAGACCTCGTCGCAGAGGATCCAGGCGCCCACGCTTCTCGCAATGGCGGCGATCTCGCCGAGCATCGCCGCGTCGATGAGCGCGCCGGTCGGGTTGTTCGGGTTGTTGAGCGCAATCAGCTTCGTCTCCGGCCGCAGCAGCACCTTCAGCGCCGCGAAGTCCGGCAGGAATCCGTCCTTCTCCTGCAGCCGGAGCGGCGTCACCTCGGCGCCGATGCTCTCCGGGATCGAGTAATGCTGCTGATAGGTCGGGACCACGGCGATCACATGGTCGCCGCGCTCCACCAGCGCCTGGTGCACCAGTGCATTGGCGCCGATCGTGCCGTGGCAGACCAGCACGTTGTCGCGGCTCTGCTTGGCATAGAGTGCCGCGATCGCGTCGCGAAGGCGGGGCGAGCCCTCGATGTCGCCATAGCCGAGGCGCATCGGCAGGAGCTCGTCGAGCCCGCTGTTGTGCTTGCCGGTTAAGTCCAGCAGCTCGCCGAAGGTGATCGAATCGACGCAGGTCTCGGCGAGATTGAGCTCGCACTTGGTCTCGAACTCGTTCATCCACATCTCGACGCCGAACGGCTTGATCTGCAAGGCGGGCTCCTGGTGATCAACGTTGGATATCAGGTCGACTGCAGTCAGAAAGGTCTCTCAGACAGCGTCATGCCAAGGCTTGGCCTTGGCATCCACGAGTTTGGTGCGACGAGCTCGGTGCTGATCATAGAAACTCGTGGACCCCAAGGCCAAGCCTTGGGGTGACGACCGTGTACATGCGAGGCACCGGATAACATGGAAAGGGACGCGCGATCGCCCGCTACGCCTCCGCGCCGCTCTTCACCAACACCGCGAGCGGGTTCGGCGTCGGCGGCGCGACCCGGCGGAGCGTGTTGGTGTCGCGGTGGTCGAAGGCCGGTGTCTCGCCGCGGATGGCGAGGTCGGTGCGGGTCACGTAGCTCCACTCGTTCTCGCCGTTGAAGGTGATATCGATGCGGTAGTAGTCGGTGCGGAACGCCGCCTCGAGGAAGGTGGTCGAGCAGATGCCGAAGCGGGTGTCGCCGCGCCGCGCCTCGACCGAGATGCGGTCGTCGCCCGGCTTCGCCGTCCCGCCCGCCAGCACCACCTGGCCGCGCGGGATGGCGATCGTTTGCATGATGAGGCCGGTCGCCGGCTCCCACAGCCAGTAGCCGACCTGGTCGTGGAAGGTGATCGCCTCCTCCGGCGTGTTGATGTGGATGTGATAGCGGAGGCCGTAGAGCAGCTGCGGGCCGTTGGCCTGCGAATCGATCGGCTCCATGCGGATGCGCTCGCGGAAGACCCGCCGCTCCGGCCCCTCGGCCTTCGGGTTGATGTCCACCCCTTTGTCGGACTCCCAGGTGCCGGCGAGGCGCCGCAGCGGCCCCAGATTGGCCAGCGTATCCGGCGAGGCCTCGGGCTCGGTGAAAATGTCGTCCGGAATGTTCGGCATAGCTCCCCCGCGCGATTCCCCAAAGGCCGACCTTCCGATAACAGCCTCGCAATGGCAAGGGGGCGATGGCGAGCTTCGCGCCTTACGCCTTCAGGATCGAGAGCGCGCGGAAGGCGAAGACGACCAGGACGCCGAGGGTCGGCCACTGGAACCAGAGATCGCCGTCCCAGGTGAAGAGATTGATCGCGATGAACAGGACGATCAGAACGGCGGTGCGCGCGCCGTCGATGATGAGCCGGTGCCGCTTGTCCGCCGGGAGCTTGCCGATCGGGCGCTTGTCCTCGGGCGGCCTTGCCTGAGGGGCGGTGTCGTTACCTGCCGCGGCCTGCGGCTGCGCCGGGCCGGCCTGCAGCACCGCGCGATAGACCGGCACCTCCGATCCGATGTTCTTCAGGTGCTGCGGGCCGAGGAAGTCGAAGCCCAGGGTCAGCTTGTGCTTCACCTGGTCGAAGACGGTGCCGGAGATCAGCACGCCGCCGGGCTCCGCCATGCCCTGGAGCCGTGCCGCGATGTTGACGTCGTCGCCGAAGATGTCGTCGGCCTCGACGATCACGTCGCCGAGGTTGATGCCGATGCGGAACCACATCTGGCGCTCGGGCTCGAGCTTCTGGTTGCGCTCGGAGATCTGGCGCTGGACCGCGACCGCGCATTGCACCGCCATGACCGGGCTCGCGAACTCGGCGAGCACGCTGTCGCCGGCGGAATTGACCACCCGGCCCTGGTGGCGCCGGATCAGCTCCTTCATCGCCTCGAGATAGGCGTTCAAGAGCGCCAAGGTCCCGGCCTCGTCGCGGCTCATCAGCCGGCTGAAGCCATAGACGTCGGCGGAGAGGATGATCGCGAGCTTGCGCTCGACCTCGGTGGTCATGATCCGATCCTGCGGGCGTACGATGACAGTCATGCGACGCTAGCACGGGGCCAGAACGGAGGACCCGGCGGGAATTTCGCATCTCAGACCCGTTCCCAAGCGATCCTCCCTAGAGACAGATGGCAACAGCCCGCGGGAGAGCAACCGTCTCTCTCGCCGGCTTCCGCGCTTGCCGTCGCGCGGGCATCCAGATCACGGCATCCACGATACTGCAGCGAGAACAAAATAGGAACATGGAATCTGCAGCCGGCGACATTTATGCAAACCCGCATGCGAATCCGCCGGTGGGGCGGTTCAGCCCGCCGCCACGTCCTCGGCGAAATGCTCGACGCGGGGGAAGGGGTCGTAGAAGTGGTGCAGCAGCGCGCGCCATTCCTGGTATCGCGGCGATTGGCGGAAGCCGACGGTATGGTCCTCGAGCCGCTCCCATTCGACCAGCAGCAGATAGCGGTTCGGCGTCTCGATGCAGCGTTGCACCTTGATCGAGCGGAAACCGGGCGTCGCCGCAATGAGCGGCCGGGCGGTCTTCATTGCCGCCTCGAACTCGGCCTCGCGACCCGGCCGCACGTCGAGGATCGCGGATTCGAGGATCATCGTACAGAAGCTCCGGAATAGAGGCGTGCGGTCAGATGACGGCCTTGCCGTCCTCGGGCGCGAGCTCGCCGGGGATGACGGCGACCATCAGGTGCCGTACGGCGCCTTCGCGGCCGAGCGGCAGGATCAGGGTTTCCTCGTCGAAGATCAACTCGTCGAAGGCGCCTTCCTTGCGATAGGCGTAGGGCCGTTCGCCATCGACCACCCGGTCGTAGGTCGCGGCGATGAAGTCGATGTAGTCCGGCATGCCGAGCTGGTCGAGGTACTTGCCGGTGTAATCGACGCCCGAGAGCTCCACGAGCCGGGAGCCGTCGAGCCGGAAGCGGTAGCGGCGCGGCGTCCCCTCGACATCGACCAGTGTCACGTAACCGAGGATGTAGCGGAAATCGATGGGATCGATCGCCTCCTTCGCCGGCACCGTGCCCTGGGTGCAGAGGCCGCGCCAATAGCCGAGCAGGCGCCGCAGCCGCTCATCGTGCAGGTCGTCGGTGCAATCCGAAGGCAGGGCAGCCGCGCTCAACGCACACGCCTCCCGAGATCCCCTAAAGGGCCACTTCGCTCGATAAGGAATGCGCGTGTCAAGTGTGCGTGCGGCGGGCGCGGAGAACGCGCGGGAGCCAAGGCATCGCGACCACATGCCGCTTGCCCGATGCCCGGACTCCTTTTAGGGTCGATTCTGCGCCGCAGCATCGCCAAATATACGCATCCATCCATTAGTTCGAGGAGAGCCGCCATGGCCCAGAATGGTCTTGATGTCGTCATCACTTCGGCCGCGCGGACCGCGGTCGGCTCCTTCGGCGGCGCGCTCTCGAAGCTGCCGGCCCACGAGCTCGGCAAGGCGGCGATCGTCGAAGCGCTGAAGCGCGCGAAGGTGGCACCGGACGAGGTCACCGAGGTGATCATGGGCCAGATCCTGACCGCGGGCGAGGGCCAGAACCCGGCGCGCCAGGCGGCGATCGGCGCCGGCATCCCCTATGAGAAGACCGCCTATCAGATCAACCAGCTCTGCGGCTCGGGCCTGCGCGCGGTCGCGCTCGGCTTCCAGGCGATCCGCAACGGCGATTCCGAGATCGTGGTCGCCGGCGGCCAGGAGAGCATGAGCATGGCGCCGCACTGCATGCATCTCCGCAACGGCGTGAAGATGGGCAACGCCGAGATGATCGATACCATGATCAAGGACGGGCTCTGGGATGCCTTCAACGGCTACCACATGGGCAATACCGCCGAGAACGTGGCAAAGCAGTTCCAGATCACCCGCGACCAGCAGGACCAGTTCGCGGCCGCCTCGCAGCAGAAGGCCGAGGCGGCGCAGAAGGCCGGCAAGTTCAAGGACGAGATCGTCCCGATCATCATCAAGGACCGCAAGGGCGACATCACCGTCGATGCCGACGAATACCCGAAGCACGGAACCACGATCGATACGCTCGCAAAGCTGCGCCCGGCCTTCCTGAAGGAGGGCGGCACGGTGACGGCGGGCAACGCGTCGGGCATCAATGACGGCGCCGCGGCGCTCACCTTGATGTCGGCCGAGCTCGCGGCGAAGCGCGGTCTGACGCCGATCGCGCGCATCGTCGCCTGGGCGACCGCCGGCGTCGATCCGGCGATCATGGGCACCGGCCCGATCCCGGCCTCGCGCGCCGCCTTGAAGAAGGCCGGCTGGAAGACCGACGACCTCGATCTCGTGGAGGCGAACGAGGCCTTCGCCGCGCAGGCTTGCGCCGTCAACAAGGACATGGCCTGGGACCCGGCGAAGGTCAATGTCAACGGCGGCGCGATCGCGCTCGGCCATCCGATCGGCGCCTCGGGCGCGCGGGTGCTGGTGACGCTGCTGCACGAGATGCAGAAGCGGAACGCGAAGAAGGGTCTTGCGACGCTCTGCATCGGCGGCGGCATGGGCATCGCCCTCGCGGTGGAGCGCTGAAGCGCCCGCCAACGAGCGGGCGCAAAATACCAACAGAAGACGTCAAAGCAGGGAGGAGTCATGGGACGGGTTGCGGTGGTGACCGGCGGCACGCGCGGCATCGGCGAGGCGATCTCGATCGCGCTGAAGAATGCCGGCTATACGGTGGCGGCGAATTATGCCGGCAACGACGCGGCGGCGAAGGCGTTCCACGACAAGACCGGGATCGCGGTCTTCAAGTTCGACGTCGCCGACTTCAAGTCCTGCGAGCAGGGCGTGGCCGAGATCACGGCAAAGCTGGGCCCGATCGACGTGCTGGTGAACAATGCCGGCATCACCCGCGACACCACCATCGTCAAGATGACGCCGGAGCAGTGGGAGAACGTGATCCACACCAACCTCACCTCCTGCTTCAACATGTGCCGGCTGGTGATCGAGGGCATGCGGGCGCGGAGCTTCGGCCGGATCGTCAACATCGGCTCGATCAACGGCCAGGCCGGGCAGTACGGCCAGGTCAACTACGCCGCGGCGAAGTCCGGCATCCACGGCTTCACCAAGGCGCTGGCGCAGGAAGGCGCCTCCAAGGGCATCACGGTCAACGCGATCGCCCCCGGCTATATCAACACCGACATGGTGCGCGCCGTGCCGCAACCGGTGCTGGAGAAGATCGTCGCCAAGATCCCGGTCGGGCGCCTGGGCGAGGCCTCGGAGATCGCCCGCGGCGTCCTGTTCCTGGTGGCCGACGATGCCGGCTTCGTCACCGGCTCGACGCTCTCCATCAACGGCGGCCAGCACATGTATTGAGCGGAGAGACAGCAGCCATGGCCCTGATGCCGTTCATCGAGGAAGCCGACGCCTCGCCCGAAGTGAAGGCGGTCTACGAGGACATCAAGGCGACCCGCAAGGTCGACTGGATCAACAATTTCTGGAAGGTTCTCGCCAACGACCCGGCGACACTGAAGCGCACCTGGGAGGACCTGAAAGAGATCATGGCCCCGGGAACCGCGCTCGACCCGGTGGTGAAGGAGATGCTCTATCTCGCGGTCAGCGTCACCAACAACTGCGAATACTGCATCGTCAGCCACACCGCCGCCGCCCGGAAGGCCGGCATGAACGACGCCATGCTGGCGGAGCTGGTCTCGGTCGTCGGCATGGCCAACGCCACCAACCGCATGGTCAACGCCTATCGCGTCGAACCGGACGAGAAGCTGCTGCAGGCGGCAAAGGGCGGGAAGAAGAACTAGCGCTCCCGCAGGTGATCGCGGATCCAGGCGGCGAAGGCCTCTTCTTCCAACTCGCCGGATGCAACGCCCAATATGATCTGGGTGGCTTCCACCGGGGTCGCCACCAACCTCCAGCCGTTCAGTCCCAGGAACAGACCGACTGAAAGGAATGCGGCGCGCTTGTTGCCGTCGGCGAAGGGATGGTTTCGTGCCAACCCCACGCCGTAAGCTGCCGCGAGGGCGGCGATATCAACGTCGGGCGCGTAGGCCTTCAGGTTCAGGGGGCGTGCCAGGGCGGAATCCAGCAGGCCCTCATCGCGCAGCCCCGACAACCCCCCGTGTTCGGCGAGGCTCTCGTCGTGAAGGAGCAACAGCGCCTGCTTGTCGATCCAGAAGGGGCCGCTCATTTTGCGAGCGCGCGAAACGTGTCGCGATACTCCTTCATGAAGTCGCGACCGAGCTTCAACTGCTCCTCGACCGAAGGATCGTAGGGAGTCAGCAGGTATCCGTCCTTCGTCTCGACGACGAAGAGCTGATCTCCCTTCTCGACCTTGAGCCGGGCGAGCACTTCCTTGGGCAGGATCACGCCGGCGGAGCTGCCGATGGTGGTGATCTTGAGCTTCAGCATGGCGGCCCTCCATTGTTATAATATCTATTATAATCACTGCGCTGACGGAAGACGAGCCGATATTTCACAGAGCCGGCAAGCTGTTAGCAGTTGCCACGCCGCCGCCTCAGACTTTGTTAACCATCCCGCGCGAGACTGGGGCCTGACCAATATGAGGGGGCCGATGGCCCAGAAGGAAATGGCCCAGAAGGAAGCGGCGAAAGCCCCGGAGTCCAAGGCTCCGGAATCAAACGAACCGGAAGAGGTCCAGGAGCCGTTGCAGCCGAGCGAGCTCGACGAACGGACCCATGCCGAGATGCTGATGTTCTATCAGGAGGCGGTGAAGACCAGCCGCTTCGGCAAGGCCCAGCAATGGCGTTCCATGGCGATCGGCGTGTTCGCGATCTTCGGCTTGGGCGTGCTCGGCGCCCACGTTCCGAAGGAGGATCTCCTCTTCCGCGTCGCGCAGTTCCTGGCGGTGGTGGTGGCGCTCGCCGCCATCTATCTCATCGTCTTCTATCAGTACTGGCAGAACACCGAGCGCGAGAAGCTGGTCAGGATCATGGCGCGCTTCTCCAATCTCGCGCGGTCGATCCGCAGCGTATCCTCGGGGCGCGAGGCGTTCCTGCGCCGCTTCGTGGTGCTCGGCTTCATGATCCTGGTGACCCTGGCTTCGGCCGTGCTGATGATCGTCTATCTCAACCAGCTGCCGGACCAGCCGCCGCTTCAGTAGGATTGGGCTATTTCCCGCTGCCGGCGACGTCCTGGGTGTCGCGCGTCAGGTAATAGGCGAGCAGGATCGGGCCGAAGGTGATCACCATCACCATGACCGCCGCCACGTTGGTGACCGGCCGGTCGTGGGGCCGCGACAATTCCTTCAGGATGAAGATCGGCAAGGTCGCCTGATTGCCGGCGGTGAAGGTCGTCACGATGATCTCGTCGAAGGAGAGCGCGAAGGCGAGCATGCCGCCCGCGAGCAGCGCGGTCGCGAGATTGGGCAGGATCACGTGCCGGAAGGTCTGGAACCCGTTGGCGCCGAGGTCCATCGAGGCCTCGACCAGGGCCGGCGAGGAGCGCCGCAGCCGCGCGATCACGTTGTTGTAGACGACGACGATGCAGAAGGTGGCGTGGCCGAGGATCACGGTCCAGAAGCTGAACGGCAGGCCGGCAAGGTCGAAGGCGGCGCGCAGCGACATGCCGGTGACGATGCCGGGCAGCGCGATCGGCAGCAGGATCAGCAGCGTCACCGTCTCCTTGCCGAAGAAGCGGAACCGATACATGGCCGCCGCCGCCAGGGTGCCGAGCACCAGCGCCAGCAGCATCGCCACCAGCGCCACGCGGAGCGAGAGTCCGAGCGCCTGCCAGAGATCGTCCCGGGCGAAGGCGACGCCGAACCACTGCAGGGTCAGGCCCGGTGGCGGGAAGCTGTAGGAGCGGTCGTCGGTGGTGAAGCAATAGAGGATGATGAAGAGGATCGGCACGTTGAGGAACAGCGCGCCGAACCACGCCGCCGCGGTCAGGCCGAAGCCCGCTTTCGCCTTGCCGTCGCTAGAGCGCATCGAAGGCTCCGAAGCGCTTCGCGATCGTGAGATAGATCGCCATGATCACGATCGGCACCACCGCGAAGGCGGCGGCCAGCGGCAGGTTGGAGGCGGTGCCCTGGTATTGATAGACCAGCTGGCCGATGAACGGCCGCGACGAGCCCACCAGGTTCGGGATGATGTAGTCGCCGAGGGTGAGCGAGAAGGTGAAGATCGATCCCGCGGCGACGCCGGGCACCGAGAGCGGCAGGATCACCTTGCGGAAAGTCTCGCGCGGACGGGCGCCGAGATCGCTCGAGGCCTCGATCAGCGACTTCGGCACGCGCTCCAGCGCCGCCTGCACCGGCAGCACCATGTAGGGCAGCCAGATATAGACGAAGACGATGGTGGTGCCGATCTGCGAGGTGCCGAGCGAGGCGCCGCCGATATCCGGCACGGAGAGGACCCAGTCGAGCGGCGCCGACAGCCCGAGATGCCCGAGAAACCAGGTGAGGATGCCCTCCTTGGCGAGGATCAGCTTCCAGGAATAGACCCGGACCAGGTAGTTCGACCAGAGCGGCAGCATGACCGCGACATAGAACACGGCCTTCGCCCGCGGCCCGGCATAGCGCGCCATGTAATAGGCGAGCGGGAAGGCAATGGCGGCAGAGATCAGCGTCACCACCGCGGCGGTCAGCACCGTGCGCTGGATCACGCCGAGGCTGGTCGCGTTGAAGAGCTCGGCATAGGTGGCGAGGGTCGGCTGGTAGACCACCTTGCCGGTGAAGTCGTCCACCGAGAAGAAGCTCTGCGCCAGCAGCGAGAACAGCGAGCCGAGGTAGATGATGCCGAGCCAGAGCAAGGGCGGCAGCAGCAGCAACACCAGCAGCAGCTTCGGCCGCACGTAGAGCGCGGTCGAGGCACGGTGAAGCAGCGAAGGTGTCGCCGGGGCGGCGAGGGTCGTGTCGGCAGCCAAGATCGGCACTCGATTCTGCGGAAGTGGCGCTATTGAGCGGAGCGGAGGTATGGCGGTCAAGCACGCCGTGGAAGGACGATGCAGCCTGAACAATAATGTAAGCAATTCCAATTGCTTGCCGTTAAGTGTGCCGGGCTGAGCGAATATTGCCGAACCCGGCGCGGCATGGCGCGTTACGGCTGGTGCACGGGGATGAGTCCCGGCCTCTCGGTCAGGGAGCTGGCATGATCGCAGTCAGAGCCACGTCACCTCAGACCATTCGGCGACGAGCCTTCTAGCCATGCGCCGGGCCTTCGCGTCGCAGGCTTCGCTGATCGTCGGCATCTCCCTGGTGCAGTTGGTGAATGGCTACATGGGCACGCTGGTGGGAATCCGGTTGGCTGCGGCCGGCACGGATGCCGTCGGCACCGGGATCGTGAGCTCGGCTTTCTTCCTCGGCTATGCGGTCGGCTCGGTCCGGTCCAAGGCCATCATCCAGCGGGCCGGGCATATCCGTGCCTTTGCGGCCTTCGCCGCCCTGGTCGCCTTCGCCATCCTCGGTCTCTCCCTCTACTTTCACCCGATCCCATGGACGATCTTCCGGTTGATCATGGGATTCGGCTGCGCCGGTCTCTTCGTTGCCACCGAGAGCTGGCTCAGCGCCAAGGCCGAGGCCGGAAGCCGCGGCAAGATCTTCTCGGTCTACATGGTCGCAACCTACCTCACCTTCGGCGGCAGTCAGTTCGTCCTGCTGCTGGGATCGCCGGATGGGTCTCTGCTCTTCGAGCTCGGCGCGATGATCCTCTGCGTCGCCGTCGTCATGGTTGCGACAACGCGCAGCGAGCAGCCGTTGATAGCACCGGTTGCGCATCTCCAGGCCGGCGAGCTGCTGCGCGCGGCGCCGGTCGCAGTCCTCGGATGTCTCGTCGCCGGGATCAACAGCGGCGCCTTCTACGCCTTGATGCCGGTCTTCGGCCAGGACAGCGGATTCCCAATCCTGAAGATCTCCTCCTATATCGCCCTCGCGATCTTCGGCGGCATGATCCTCCAGGTGCCGGCGGGGAAACTCTCCGATCGGTTCGATCGGCGCCTGGTCGCCGGCTTCTGCGCGCTTGGCTTTGCGGCGGTCGCGTCGAGCCTGCAATTCGCCCGGGGCACCTTGGCGTTCGAGCCGCTATGGCTGCTGCTGGGCGGCTTCATGTCGATCATCTATCCGGTCAGCGTCGCCCATGCCAACGACCGGATGCCGGCGGAGCGGGCGGTCGTGGTCAGCGGGCGCCTGATCCTGATTTCCGGCGTGGGCTCGGCGCTCGGACCACTGCTGGGGTCGGCTGTCATGTCGGCCTTCGGCATCCGCGGCCTGTTCTACTTCATGACCGCGACCGCGGGTGCCTTCGGCCTCTTCGCCTTGGCGCGCGGATTGGCGGTTCGCCCGCCATCCTTCAAGCGCTCCCGCGCCTTCCTGCTGCTCGAAGCGGTCTTCGCGCAGGACCTGGCACATGCGCCGCGGGAGGCGTCGCACTGATCCGACCGATCCCGGTTGGTTGATCCAGGGCGACCGTATCCCCGGCGTGTGAGATTTCCACCTGGCGACCTCTTTCAAGTCGCCCGCAGGACTTGCGACCGCGAGAACACCGGCGTATTCCTGACGGCGACCGCGCATCTCGCGGCAAGGGCCAGCATGAGCCACTGAAACCTCTCCGTTCGAAGCCTTCGGCAATTTGCGCCCGGACTCCGTCCGCGCGCGCCCAGGGCAACGAACAGGAGGAGTGGCCATGCAGAAGGACGTCAACGCGGTCCGGGTCCGTCGACCCGGCCTGGTCATCCATCTCTCTCACGAAGCCAATCGCCAGCTCGCGGCCACGGGCCGCAACGCCAAGGCGTTGCGGCAAGGCTTGGCGCGGGCGGCGGTCGGCGCGCTGGTCGCGGCGCGGCGTCCGGTCGTTCATTGCCTGGGCTTCGCCTGGCAGGGCCGCTGCTGGGCGATCGCGTCGCGGGTTTCCCGGAGCGGCGCGCTGATAGTCGAGGTGGGACTAGCGGAGCGTGTTCTGCCGCTCATCGTGGCGGCAGCGCCGGAGATCCGGCGCAGTGCAGGGCCCGGCACAGCACGGTCTGCGAAGCGGGCGCCGATCCGGTCGGCAGCGCGCTGATCGGGGTTGCAGGCACGATACAGGCGGACTGCGCGACGCGGCGGTGGATGCCGCCGCGTCGCGGGGCTGCATCAGCGAGGCGCGAGGTAGAGGCGCAGGCCATCGACCACCTGCGCGATCGCCGCCTTCGTCGAAGGCACCTGGCGCAAGGCGTTCAGCAGCACGAAGTCGTGGATCGTGCCGTTGTAGCGGACGGCGTCAACCGTGACGCCGGCGGCCTTCAGCTTGCGGGCATAGGCCTCGCCCTCGTCGCGGAGCGGGTCGTTCTCCGCCGTGATCACGAGCGCCGGCGGCAGGCCCTTCAGCTGGTCGAGGCCGGCGCGCAGCGGCGAGACATAGGGGTTGTCCCGCGTCTTGGCGTCGGGCGCGTAGAGATCCCAACCGTACTTCATGAAGTCCCGGGCGAGGAAGCGCTCCGTCCCGTAATCGCGATAGGACTGGGTATCGACGCTGGCGTCGGTCGCCGGGATGAGCAGGGCCTGGAAGGCGATGGCGGGGCCGCCGCGCTCCTTGCTCATGATCGCGAGTGCCGCCGCCATGTTGCCGCCGACCGAGTTGCCGGCGATCGCGATCCGACTGCCGTCGGCACCGATCTCGTCCCCGTGCGCCGCCACCCATTTCAGCGCGGCGAAGCATTCGACGAGCTGGGTTGGGAAGCGGGCGTCGGGCAGCGGCGTGTATTCGACGAAGACGCCGATCTGCCCCGAGCCGACCACGAGATCCCTGAGCAGGCGCTGGTGGTTCTCGAAGTTGCCGACGATCCAGACGCCGCCGTGGATGAACAGCAGCACGCCCGGCTTGCCGCTCACCTTCTGCGGTGTCATGACGTAGATCCGGACCGAGCGCCCGTCCTGCTGGATCGTGCGTTCGGTCACCGTCACCCCGGATTCATCGACCGGCGTGTCGTTCTGCAGGCCGGTCAGGATCTGCTGCGGCCGGGGCTGTGGCAGTGTCCAGAACGGGCTGCTGTCCTGGTTGATCTTGGCGAGGAACGACCGCACTTGCGGGTCGATCCGCGGGTCGTTGGCGGCGTCCGGCGCGGCCAGGGCGAGGGTGGCGTGGGTCATGAGGGTTGCTCCTAGGCAAAGGGTTGCGAGGAGTTGGGCCATTTTCATGGGGCACATCCTTTCTCACCGGCAGGGCGCCGGTACGGCTCGTGTAACCCGGGCAAAGCTGCCTTCGCTTCTGTCAGATGACCGGTCCGATGACCGGTGGTCGGATCCGTCAGTCCGCGGATCCGGCTTCGGCCGCGAGCGCCGAATGCAGGCCGGAGCGTGTCGTGATGCCGAGCTTCGGGAAGAGCCGGTGCAGATGGTAGCCGACCGTCCGGTGAGAGAGATAAAGCCGCGCGCCGATCTCCTTGTTGGAAAGCCCGCCGGCGGCGAGCTCGGCGATCTGCAGTTCCTGCGGGGTCAGCGTGTCGAGCGCACGGCCGGCCCGCGGGCGGCTGGCTTCCCCTGCCGCGCGCAGCTCCCGTCGCGCCCGATCTCCCCAGGGAGTTGCCCCGAGCGCATCGAAGATGTCACGCGCGGTGCGCAATGGCACACGCGCGTCCATGATTCGACGCTGTCGCCGCAGCCATTCGCCGTAGGCCAACAGGCAGCGTCCATGCCGGAACGGCCAGCGCTGCGTGTCCGCGCCGAGTGCATCCTGGAAGAATCTCTCGGCTTGTTCGGTCGGAGCCAGGAGGGCCTTGCAGTAGGAGAGGGACATCCGCAGCCACGGGACGGCGATGGGTCCCGATCGGCGCTCGAACGCCTCAAGCGTCGCGGCGGCGGCGCCTTCCTGGGCGCAGGAAACGGCTGCTTCGACATAGTCCGCGAGGCAGCAGAACTGTACCCCCGCGCAGAATGCCGGATCGCCCGGCGTCCATATGCGCAGCAGCTGGCGGTAAGCCTCGAGCGGCCGTTCGGCGCTCAGCGCGATCATGCCGCGCGCATACTGTGCCGTCGCCCGCCAGAAATTACTTCCCGGCGAAAGCAGCAGACGCTCCGCCTGCGAAGCGTGGCTCTCGGCGATGTCGAACTGCCCGCGGCGGCCTTCGACCATGGCCTGCACGATGGTAGACGCGGCGACCCACACCGTCTGTCCGGTTTCTGCGCCGAACTGGACGGATTCCGCAGTGTTCTTCAGGGCGCCCGTCCAGTCACCCGTTTCGATCTGGGCGCAGGCGCAGCCGTATAGGACGCGCGCGAGATTGCCGAGGCGCCCCTGCTCGCGGAACGTCGCGCTGGCCGCGGTCAGCCAGCGAATACTGAAGTCGAACGCGCCGACCACATTCCCCGTGTTGCCCAAGATCCACGCGACTGTCGGGTCCTCGATGGTCGCCGCGGCGTGGGCCACAAGCCGATCGTAGACCTCGCGGCCGTAGGGGGCCAGGTCGGCATAGGCGGCGATCCCGATCCGGCGGGGATCGTCGGCGGACAGGCCCAGTTCACCGGCGGCGGCCAGGATATCCGCACCGGCCGTGCCGCTTGCGTTGCCCCACCAACAGCGCTGCGCCGCGCGCCACAGCAGCCTGACCGCCAGATTGGTGTCTCCGTGAGCCTGGGCGCTGGCCGCAAGCCTCGTCAGCTCGCCGACCCGCGCGGGTTCATTGACGGCCAACGGCTGCCCGATCTCGCGGATCCATGCGACGCGCGCACGCATGTGCCCATCCGCGTCCGGCACGTCCGCGCCTTGCAGCAGCCGCTCCATTGTTTCCGCTTGGCCGAGATCGACGGCCGCCTCCGCCGCGCGCAGCAGCCGGTCGGATCGCGACTGCGGCGTGCCGCTCAGCCGCGCCGCGACCTCCAGGATCTCGATCGCCATCGCGACCGCCCCGCGACGCAAGGCGCGGGCCGCCATGCGATCGTGCTCGGCCGCGAGTTCCTCGTCCGGCCCAATCGCTGCGGCCGCCCGGTGCCAGAGTCGGCGATCGAGCTGGTCCCCGATCACCGCCGCCAGGGTGGCATGAACCCGGTGGCGCGCCACGGGATCGGCGGCCTGGTGCACTGCGGATCGCACCAGAGGATGGCGGAACCGCAGGTCCGGCCCGTCGATCTCGACCAGCCCGGCGGTGATGGCCGGCGCCAGGAGATCGAGCCCGACCTCGCCGCCGAGGATAATCGCGGCGGCGCGCAGCAGCTCGTGCATCGAGGTCCCGTCGTTCTCGGCGGCGATCAGCAACAGCTGCCTGGTCGCCTCGGGAAGCTCCCCCAGGCGCCCGGAGAAGGCCCGCTCCAGGCGCTCGGTCAGCGGCAGCCAGGGCATAGCGTCCGCGCTCGGTCCTTTCGCGCCGCGCGGCAGCTCCACCAGGGCCAGCGGATTCCCGGCCGCCTCTTCGAGCAGCCGGCCGCGCAGCTCGACCGGAAGCCCCGGCGCATGGGCATCGAGCACTGTCGCCGCATCGTCGTTATCGAGGCGGGCGAGATGCACGCGGTGGATGTCGGTCCCCTGGAACGGGCGATCGAAGCCGTCGCGCATCGCTGCCATGAGGACGACCGGATCGGAGCGCAGCCGCCGGGCGACAAAGGCGAGGACGTCGCAGGTCTCCCGGTCGAGCCAGTGCACGTCGTCGGCCAGCACCAGGATCGGCTTCCGGGCCGCGCTCTCGGTCAGGAGGGACAGCGTCGCGAGTCCCACCAGGAAGAGATCGGGCGGCGCCGTGTCGTCCCGGACGCCGAAGGCCGCGAGCAGCGCAGCTTGCTGACGCGGCGGAATGCGCCCGACCTGCTTCATCAACGGCCGCAATGCCAGTTCAAGGGCCGCGAACGGCAAATGGACCTCGGCGAGGATGCCGGCCATCGTGATGACCGAAACCTGCCGCTCTTCCGCTTGTCGGCTGGCGACTTCGAGAAGTGCGGATTTCCCGATTCCCGGCTCTCCGCTGAGCAGGAGTGCCGATCCGCTTTCCTGGATCTCGCCGAGGAGGCGATCGATCAGCGCGAGGCACTGCTCTCGACCACGAAGCACGGGCAACGGCCGATCCGCGCGCAGGCGCTTCCTGCTCCGCCGCGTTGCGCCTTTGCTCCTTTGACGGCTCATCGTCCAGCCTCGGAAAGCGGAGGAAGGCCCGGGCTTCAAGCGGGTCCGCGTCTTCCGACATTAGCCCTTCCGCATTCGGTTCGTCGAGCGGGCGATCCTGATGTGCTGCGGCCCTTCCTTAGAGCCGCACCCAGGTCAGCTCGTGCTTGTTGTGGTGGAGATGGAGGATGCGTGAGCCGGGAATGGCGGAGAAGTCGCGCATGGCGGCGAAGTCTGTCTCGCCCTGGAACTTGATGGTGCAGGCGAAGCGGCGGACGGTTCCGGCGTCGAGCCACTTCTTGACCGTGGTCAGCAGGCGCTTCGGGTAGCAGATCACGTCGGAGAACAGCCAGTCGACCGGTCCCACGGATCCGGGATCGAGCGCGAAGGCGCTTTCCAGCCGCTGCTCGACATGGGGCAGGCGCGCGACCGCGGCGTGGAGCGGCGCCTTGTCGATGCTGAGCACCCGGGCGCCGAGCCCTTGGAGCACCCAGGTCCAGCCGCCGGGGCTCGCCCCGAGGTCGATGCAGAAGTCGCCGGGCGAGGGACGCATGCCCAGGATGGTGAAGAGCTCCCAGAGCTTGAGGTAGGCGCGGCTCGGCACCGTGCGGTCCTCGACGAACTCGGCCTCGCCGTTGGGGAAAGCGCTGGAGCAGCGCGGCGCGGCGAGCAACGTGTCGGGATCGATCAGGGTCCAGGATCCGAGCGGCGCCGTCGGCGCGGGATCGCCGAACCGGAGCGGCTTCGCCGAGACCTTTGGCAGGCGTTCCGCGATCAGCGCGGCACGGCGGTGATGCGAGAAGGAATAGAGCGCCCAGTTGCGCTGCAGGGCGCGGAGTTGCTTCGCCGCATCGCCGATCGAGGCGACCCGAAGGCGCACCGGATCGTGCCAGACATTGGCGGTCCAGGCGATCGGCCGCGTCGCGCCGCGCACGAGGACCAGGCGGCCGTGGGTCTCGATCGCGGCATCGCCGAGCTCCTCCTGAAGCTCGGCGACGAATCCGTCCGGGGCGAGATAGCCGGTCAGTCCAGCAGACCGGCCGCTATCGGCGGTCATCGTGCGAGGATCTCGACGCCCTCGGCATTACCGATCACGGCCTGGGAGGCGAGATCGATGAAGAGACCGCTTTCGATCACGCCGGCAATCCGCTTGATGGAGGCTTCGAGGCCGGCGGCGTCGGGGATCGCGTCGAAGGAACAATCGGCGACGTAGTTGCCGCCGTCGGTGACGAAGGTCGCGCGGTCGATGCGCCGCAGCTCCGCGGTGCAGCCGAGGCCGCGCAGGCGCTCGAGGACCGCCTGCCAGCCGAACCGGACGATCTCGACCGGCACCGGCGTTGCCGCGCCGAGCTGCTGCACCAGCTTGGTCTCGTCGGCGACGATGACGACGGTCTTGCTGGCGCTGGCCACGATCTTCTCGCGGAGCAGCGCCCCGCCGAGGCCCTTCACCAGGTTGAGCGTGCCGCGTTCGACCTGGTCGGCGCCGTCGATGGCGAGATCGATCTGCGGGCTGCGCTCGAAATCAGTCAGGGGGATGCCGAGGCGTTTGGCGATGACGGCGGTGCGCTCCGAAGTCGGAATGCCGCCGCCGATCCAGAGGCCACCCGCGATCCGCTTCGCCAGGGCTTCGAGCGCCAGTGCGGCGGTCGAGCCGCTGCCGAGGCCGAGCACCATGCCGTCCTCGACCAGCGCGACGGCGCGTTCCGCCGCGCGGCGCTTGGCTTCCATCTGCGCGGGGTCGATGCGTTTCACGCCGCACCCTTGGCGGCCCGGCGCGCCTCGATCTCCCTCAGGATCGCGCGGACGATCTCCGGCGGCGACGGCGCGACATCGACGGTGATCGCATTCTCGTCGGGAGTCGGCGCCTGGAGCTCGTCGAACTGGCTCTTCAACAGGCTCGGCGGCATGAAATGACCCCGCCGCGCCTCGACCCGCTGCCGGATCAAATCGTAGGAACCTTCGAGGAAGACCAGCGCCACGTTGGGACGCCCGCATTCCAGCATGTCGCGATAGGAGCGCTTCAGCGCCGAGCAGGCGATGACGGCGGATTCGCCGTCGCGCAGCAGCGCATCGATCTTCGCCGCAATGCGCCTCAGCCAGGGCAGGCGGTCCGCCTCGGTCAGGGGCACGCCGCTCTTCATCTTGGCGATGCTTTCCGGCGAATGGAAGGAATCGGCGTCGAAGAAGGGGCAATGCAGCGCGCCGGCGAGCAGTTCGCCGATCGTGGTCTTACCCGAGCCCGAGACGCCCATCACCAGGGCAACGATCGGCGATCCCGGCGCGATGCTCATCGGCGCAGCTCCGCCGGCAGCACGACCGGGCGCCAGGCGCGGCCGGTGCGGGCGGTGAGCTCGTCCGCCGCCTCCGGCCCCTGGCCGCCGGACGGATAGGTGGTGATCGGCGTGTCGTCGACCGCCCATGCGTCGATCAGCGGCTGCACGATCCGCCAGGCCTGGACGACGGTGTCGGCCCGCATGAACAAGGTCGGGTCGCCGACCATGACGTCGTAGAGCAGGGTCTCGTAGCCGACATTGGGTTCCGGCGGGAACCAGTCGTGGTAATGGAAGTCCATCTTCACCGCGGCAAGCTCGACGCCGGGGCCGGGACGCTTCACCTCGAACTGCAGCGAGATGCCTTCGTCGGGCTGGATGCGAATCACCAGCCAGTTCGCGCGCAAATGCTCGACCGGCGTGTCCTTGAACGGCGCGGCGGGCGCCTGCTTGAAGCGGATGGCGATCTCGGTCTTGCGATCCGCGAGATGCTTGCCGGTCCGGAGGTAGAAGGGCACGCCCGCCCAGCGCCAGTTGTCGATCTCGAGCTCCAGCGCCACATAGGTCTCGACCTGCGACCGGGGCGAGACGTCCGGCTCGTCGCGGTAGGCGCGGACCGGCTCGCCGGACATCGTGCCGGCGTCGTATTGCGCCCGCACCGCGCGCCAGGGCTCGACCGGCCGGATCGCGTGCAGCACCTCGGTCTTCTTGTTGCGGATCGAGGCGGCGTCGAACCGGGCCGGCGGCTCCATGGCGACGAGAGACAGCAGCGAGAGCACATGGTTCGGCACCATGTCGCGGAGGGCGCCGGTCGCCTCGTAGAACTTGCCGCGCTTCTCCACCCCGACGGTCTCCGCCGCGGTGATCTGCACGTGGTCGACCCGGTCGCGGTTCCAGAGCGGTTCGAACAATCCGTTGGCGAAGCGGAACGCCATGATGTTCTGCACCGTCTCCTTGCCGAGATAGTGGTCGATGCGGAAGATCTGGTTCTCCTTCAGGGTCTGCAGGATCCGCTCGTTCAGCGCCTGCGCGGATTCGAGGCTGTTGCCGAACGGCTTCTCGATCACGACGCGGCGCCAGAACCGCTTGCCTTCGCCGTCGGGGTCCTGCCGGGTCAGCCCGGCCTCGCCCAGGCGGCTGACCACGGTCCCGAAGAAGCGGTCGGCGATCGCGAGATAGAAGATGGCGTTGCCGCCGGTGCGATGCTCGCGCTCGGCCTGATCGAGGGCCGTGCCGATCTTCGTGTAGAGCGCGGGATCGTTGAGATCGCCCTGCAGATAGGACATGCGGCTGGCAAGCCGGTCCCAGCAATCTTCGTCGATCTCGCCGATCCGGGCGCTGGCGGCCTTCAGGCCGGCGAGCAGGTCGGCGCGCCAGCTCTCGGTGGTGCGCGCCGCCGTGCCGAGGCCGATCACCGCGAAGTTTCCGGGCAGCAGCCGGGTCCGGGCGAGGTTGTAGAGCGCCGGCATCAGCAGGCGGTGGGTAAGATCGCCGCCGCCGCCGAAGATCACCATGGCGCAGGGATCCGCCGGCTGCGGCAGGCGGCGCGGCGGGGCATCGACCCGTGCGGTCGACTTCTTCGGGCTGTCGTTCATGATTTCGGCCGCTCCACATGCCCGCCGAAGCCGAGCCGCATCGCGGAGAGGAGCTTCTCGCCGAAAGTATGGTCCTGCCGCGAGCGGAACCGCGCGAAGAGCGAGGCGGCCAGCACGTCGGCGGGAACCGCTTCCTCGACCGCCGCCTCGATGGTCCAGCGCCCTTCGCCGGAATCCTGCACGAAGCCGGAGAAGCCGGCGAGGTCGGGATCCTTGAAGAGGGCGGCGGCGCTGAGATCGAGCAGCCAGGAGGAGACGACGCTGCCGCGGCGCCAGACTTCGGCGATGTCCGAGAGGTTGAGCGCCATGCGCTCCGATTCCGGGAGATGGTCCGAGTTCTTGCTCCGGAGGATGTCGAAGCCCTCGGCGAAGGCCTGCATCATGCCGTATTCGATGCCGTTGTGGATCATCTTCACGAAATGCCCGGCGCCGGCGGGACCCGCATGGATATAGCCGCGCTCGGCCTGGGTCGCCGGCCCGTCGCGGCCCGGCGTGCGGCCGACCTCGCCCACGCCCGGCGCCAGGGTCGCGAAGATCGGGTCGAGATGCTCGACCACCGCCTTCTCGCCGCCGATCATCATGCAATAACCGCGGTCGAGCCCCCAGACCCCGCCGGAGGTGCCGCAATCGACGTAGCGGATACCTTTGGCCGCCAGGGCCCGGGCGCGCCGGACGTCGTCCTTGTAATAGGAGTTGCCGCCGTCGATGACGATGTCGCCCTTGTCCATGAGGGCGGCGAGGCGCTGCACGGTCTCTTCCGTGATCGGCCCCGCCGGCAGCATGACCCAGGCTGCGCGCGGCTTCTCGGTGAGGCCGGCGACCAGGGCTTCCAGCGAATCGACGGCGGTGGCGCCGTCCTTGGCCAAAGCGGAACGCGCCTCGGCCTTGGCGTCGAAGACGATACATTCGTGTCCCGCCCGCATCAGCCGGCGGCAAATATTCCCGCCCATATGGCCGAGACCGATCAGACCGAGTTGCATGGTTGCCCTCTTCCGGAGAACCCAGAGGGGCGCACGTTATCCCGGTTGCGACGTGCCTGCCAATCTATACGGACGTCGAATTAATTCAGCAGGCGCGATTCCCCGAAAACGCAGACCGCCGCGCCGGAGCGAACCGGCGCGGCGGGTGGAGCGATCGGTCTCGGTGCATGCCGGCTCAGTTCCGGCCTTCGCCTTCGGCCAGCCAGCGCGCGCAGTCGGGGCCGAGCTCGGCCAGCGCCTTGGCCTCATAGGCCGCCACTTCGGCGGCGCTCAAGGTGTCGCGCCAGCGGCCGTTGGTGCCCTTGTTGACGAAGGTCTGGGCGCCGCCCTGCCACAGCACGCCGCCCAGCGGCGCCACGGTCTCGGCATGGGCCTTCATGTAATCGAAGCTGCAATGCTCGACGATCTTCGGGAACACGGCGTCGTCGACCGGGATCTCCAGGAAGTCGGCGACCCGGCGGACAGCCGCCGGCAGGTCGCGCTTCATGTCGCTGAAATGCAGCAGCAGCACGTTCGGCAGCCGGCGGATCTGCCACCAGGAGCGGATGTTCTCCCAGAACGGCCAATAGGGATCGCCGTTGCCCTCGAACCAGCGGGTGTAGAAACCGTGGACGTCGTCGGTGCCGCGCTCGAGGCCCGGCCCGTGGCGACCGGGCGTCTCGTTGAACCGCGCAAAGAAGTCGTCGGTCGCCTTGCTGTGGTGGTTGAAGAGGCTCCAGATCGCGTCGCGACCGTCGCGGCCGATGTAGATGTACTTGGCCTTCGGCGAGAACACCAGTGCATCGACCGGCAGATGGGTCTTGATGAAGCGACGATGGGTCTGGAACTCGAGCCCGGCGATCGCCTCCTTCGGCATGACCCGGAGGTCGACCCAGGGCGAGAGCTTGGAGACGTCGATGCCCTCAGCGCCGTTGAAGATCAGCTGCGCCACGATCTGCTGGGTCCAGGTGGTGCCGGACTTGCCGTAGGTGGCGATCACGACGTCGTCGTCGCGGAACTTGAAATCGTTCCACACCGTCGAATCCATGTGGTGGTTGTGCATCTCCCGCCGCTTCACCGGCCAGGAGATATCAGTCATCTGGTTCATCGCTGCCCCTCGATTGCTGAAACGCCGCATGCGAACGCCGCCATTTGGGCGGCGCGCATTCAAGGCGCGCACCCATCCCGCTTATTCGCGTGCCGGGCAATCGCGGATGCAGCGGTGAGAGAGCGCCATCACACTTTAACGGCGGGCAATGCGCGGGATATCGATAATCGGGCTGCGGATGTCACCGCGGGCGTTTCAGCCGTAACGCGCGCTCAGCGTACCCGCGGCTATTGCGCCGGTGCCGTCTCGTGCGCGGCGGAGGCGGAGGTGAGCATGGTGCCGAGGTCTTCCTTCGCCATCGGCTTGCCGAGCAGGTAGCCCTGCACGAGGTCGCAGTTCTCCCGCTGCAGCAGGTCGAGCTGGGCGGCGGATTCGACGCCTTCGGCGGTCACCTTGATGCGCAGCGACTTGCCGAGTGCGATCACGGCGCGGATGATCGACATCGAATCCGCGTTCTTCTCCATCTGCGAGACGAAGGAGCGGTCGATCTTGATCTTGTCGAACGGGAAGCGCTGGAGGTAGCTCAAGCTCGAATAGCCGGTGCCGAAGTCGTCGAGCGAGATCCGGACTCCGGCTTCCTTCAGCACCAGCAGCGTCGCCAGCACCCGGTCGGGGTCGTCGATCAGCAGGCTCTCGGTGACCTCGAGCTCCAGCCGCTGCGGCGGCAGGCCGGTTTCCTTCAGGATCGCGAGGATCTCGCGGGCGAGGTCGGCGTGGCGGAACTGGGCGGGCGAGAGGTTGACCGCAACCAGCTTGTCGGCCGGCCAGCCGGCTGCGTCGGTGCAGGCGCGGCGCATCACCCAGGCGCCCAATGGCATGATGAGGCCGCATTCCTCGGCGAGCGGGATGAATTGCACCGGCGAGATCGGGCCGCGCTCGGGATGGGTCCAGCGCACCAGGGCCTCGAAGCCGACGATATGGCCGCCGCCGCAATCGGCCAGCGGCTGGTAATGGACGCGGAGCTGCTCGTTGGCCAGCGCCTGGCGGAGGTCGCGCTCCAGCAGGCGGCGCTGCTGCAGCCGCACGTCCATCTCGGCCTCGAAGAAGCGGAAGGTGCCGCGGCCCGCCTCCTTGGCGCGATAGAGGGCGGTGTCGGCAGCGCGGATCAGGTCGTCGCTCTCGTCGCCGTCGCCGGGATGGAGCGAGATGCCGATCGAGGTGCCGATCATGGTCTGCTGGCCGGCGAGGTCGAAGGGCTTGCCGATCGCCTTCACCAGGCGCTCGGCCATGATGCCGGGCCCGTCGGGATGGGCAACGCCGACCTGGATCACTGCGAACTCGTCGCCGGAGAGCCGGGCGACGGTATCCTCGGTCCGGATGCAGTCGGCGAGGCGGTTCGCCACCTGCTTCAGGAGATCGTCGCCGGCGGCGTGGCCGCCGAGGTCGTTGACATGCTTGAAGCGGTCGAGGTCGAGGCAGAGCACGGCGACGGTGGTGCCGTCGCGCTTGCTGCGCGCCAACACCTGGGTCAGCCGGTCGGCGAACATGCGGCGGTTCGGCAGGCCGGTCAGCGCGTCGTGATGCGCCATGTGGCGGATTCGCTCCTCCGCCTCCTTGCGCTCGCGGATGTCACGGACCGCGGAGACCTTGGCCGGGCCGTCGTCGAACTGGACGGTGCGGGTCAGCACCTCGGCCGGGATCAGCGTGCCGTCGGCGTGACGGAGCTCGATCTCGCAGGCGACCGACATCTCGGTCTCGAAATCCTTCTTCAGGATCGGCCGGCTGGTCTCGGTCACGCAGTCCATGACGTCGCGGCCGACCAGCTCCGAAGGGCCGAACCCGATCAGCTCCGACATCGCGGCGTTGGCATCGACGATCTTGCCGCCGGCATGGATCAGGATGCCCTCGAAGGTGGCGTCCGCGAGCTGGCGGAACCGGATCTCGCTGGCTTTCAGCCGCTCGGCTTCCCGGGCGCTGCGGCTGGCAAGGTGCTCGTCCAGGATCGCGCCGGCCAGGCCCAGGGACAGGATCAGCATGGTGACGGCGGTGACGATGATCGCCAGCATGGCGGGCGAGATCACGTCCGCATCCGCGCTGACCGCGATCGCGGGATCCGGCACGATGGCGATCGCCGCCATGCCGGTGAAGTGCAGGGCGCAGGTGCCGAGCGTCAGCAGGAAGGCGCCGGTCATGCGGTGCGCGAAGTCGAATTTCGCCAGCCCCACCATCGAGGCGATGCCGCCGAGCGCAAGACCGATCAACAGCGACGCGACGACGTGGGCGCTGTCGTAGACGACCGTGCCGGGAACCCGGAGCGCCGCCATGGCGATGTAGAACATGGCGCCGATGCCGGCGCCGACCACGGCGCCGCCCAGCATCGGCATGACGATGGCGCGCATCATGGTGATCGCGAAGCCGAGGCCGGAGATCAGCACTGCGGCGACCAGCGAGAGCGCCACCAGCGAGACGTCGTAGGCAACCGGCACCGGCGGCTCGTAACCGAGCAAAGCGATGAAATGGGTGACCCAGACGCCGCAGCCGGTGGCGAAGGCGCCGGCGCCGATCCACCAGGCGCGGGCGCGCGGCCCGGCTTCGACGCCGCGACCGACCAGGCTGTAGGCGGCGTAGGAGCTCAGGATCGAAATCAGGAAGGCCAGCGTGGCGAGCCTAAGGTCGTGCTGGGCGATGCTGGCGTAGATCTGCGACACCGCGGTTGCTTCCTTCGCCGTGGCTCGCCGGCGAGGGCTGTCGACAGCCCGCGAGGCGACCCCCTCAAGGTGAACTAAATCCTTGCGCCACAGAGCGCTAGCGGATTTCCACCGGTTCTAGGCCGGAAACCATTATCAGTTGGTTAACTTTAACAGCCGAGTGACCCGAATCCCGGGCGGGAGTGCCGTCTCCGGCCAAGCCGGCGATCAGGCTTCGAAACGCATCAGGTGGCGCGGCTCCCACCAGAGGCGGACCGGGCCACCCTGGGTCGGCTCGAAATGTGCGTCCCGGTTCTGCAGCAGCACGGTCAGCTCGCCGCCGCCTTCCAGGGCGACGAGGTAGCGGGTGTTGGCGCCGAGATAGAGGATGCTGGCGACGGTGCCCGCCACCGATTGCGCATTCGCGGGCGGCTGGGCGTTTGCGGGCCCGAGGTGGATCTTCTCCGGCCGCACCGAGACCGGCCGGTCCGATCCGGCGATGCGCTTGGCGAGATCGTCGGCGATCAGGTTGGAGATACCGACGAAGCCGGCGACGAAGGCGGTCTTCGGACGCTCATAGAGCTCGGCCGGGCTCGCCATCTGCTCGATCCGGCCGTGGTTGAAGACCGCGACCCGGTCGCTCATGGACAAGGCCTCGCCCTGATCGTGGGTGACGAAGATGAAGGTGATCCCGACCCGGCGCTGGATCGCCTTCAGCTCGACCTGCATCTGCTCGCGGAGCTTCAGGTCGAGGGCGCCCAGCGGCTCATCCAGCAGCAGCACGCTCGGATGGTTGATCAATGCGCGTGCCAGGGCGACGCGCTGGCGCTGGCCGCCGGAGAGCTGCGACGGGCGACGGCTGCCGAAGCCGGGGAGCGCCACCATGGCCAGCATCTCCTCGGCACGCTGCTCGCGCTCGCGCTTCGTCACCTTCTTGATCATGAGGCCATAGGCGACATTCTCCAGCACCGACATGTGCGGGAAGAGCGCGTAGTCCTGGAACACGGTGTTGACGTCGCGGTCGTAAGGCGGAACCCCGGTCACGTCCCGGCCGTGGATCGCGACCATGCCCGCGGTCGGCTGCTCGAAGCCGGCGATCAGGCGAAGGCAGGTGGTCTTGCCGGAGCCGCTCGGCCCCAGCATGGCGAAGAACTCGCCGTCCTCGATCTCGAAGCTGACGTCATCGACCGCCTTCACCGCGCCGTAATGGCGCGAGACGCCGCGGAACGAGACGGCGATCGAGTGCCCGGTTTGTCCCTGGCCGTTGCTCATGATGTCGTCGTGGTCCCCGAATGCGAAGGGCGGGTCCGCCGGGAATGTCCCGCGAACCCGCCCCCGCCAGGCTTAGAGCGGGCCTATTGACCGCTTTGGATGGCGTTGAAGGTCGCGACCCAGGTCTTGTAATCGACGCAGGTCTTGCCGCTGGCGCAATCCTTGATCGGCGTCTTCCAGAAGTGGATCTTGTCGAAGAGCTCCGAGCCGTTGGCCTGGCAGCCACTGTCGCCCAGGATGGCCTGGCCCTTGCAAGCCGCGGGCACCGAGGGGACGCTGCCGAACCAGGAGGCGACGCCGGCCTGAGTGGCGGGCTCCAGCGAATGTTCCAGCCACATATAGGCGCAGTTCGGATGCGGCGCGCTGGCTGCCATCATCGTGGTGTCCGACCAGCCGGTGGCACCCTCGTCGGGGATGGTCGAGCCGATCTTGATCTTCGCCTTCTGGTCCGCGGAGATGGTGTTCACCTGATATGGCCAGGAGGTGGAAGCGGCGATGCCTTCGTTGTTGAAGTCGTCGATCTGCGCGGTCGCATCGGTCCAGTACTTGGCGACCAGCTGGCGCTGGCCCTTCAGGAGGTCGGTTGCCGCGGCGAACTGCTTGTCGTCGAGGTAGTAGGGATCGGTGATGCCGAGATCGGGATTGTGCTTCATCAGGTAGAGCGCCGCGTCGGCGATATAGATCGGTCCGCCATAGGCCTCGACCCGGCCCTTGTTGGACTTGCCGTCGGCCAGCGTCATCTCCTTGAAGACCACGTCCCAGGACTTCGGCGCGTCCTTGAAGAGCGCCGTATTGTACATCAGCACGTTCGGGCCCCACTGGTAGGAGGCGCCGTAATGCTTGCCGTCCACCGTATGCCAGGGCGCGTTCTGCAGCCGCGGATCGATCGTCGAGTAGTTCGGGACCAGCGCGGTGTTGATCTCCTGCACCGTGCCGCCGCGAATGAGGCGCATGGTGGCGTCGCCCGACGCGGTGACGAGGTCGTAGCCGCCGGCATTCATCAGCGACACCATCTCGTCGGAGGTGCCGGCG
>Ga0335070_10000549_pt1 | contig 42006 bp, 39 predicted proteins | sample Lox_Sample_13_FD_206722 | JGI IMG/M metagenome (GOLD analysis project Ga0335070, IMG submission 206722) | Soil microbial communities from Loxahatchee National Wildlife Refuge, Florida, United States - Lox_Sample_1.3 | ecosystem: Environmental > Terrestrial > Soil > Wetlands | place: USA... | reverse complement strand
GTCGCCACCGCCGCCGGGAATCGTCCATCGCGGTGCTTGCGGTCCCGCCGCTTCTCGGTGTCGCGCATCGCCTGGGCGTCGATCTTTTCGAAGGCCAGCGCGAGCGCTGCCCGCGGGTCGGCCGTCTCTTCCTGCGCCTTCCACCGCCGGCGCCCGTGCGCCGCGATCACCTCGGCGCCGAACCGGTGCTTCTCGTGCGACAGGACGACCCGGACCTCGGCGGGTCCGCCGAGATGCCGTTCGAGACGCTGCACGCGCTCTTCGGCGAGGGACCTGAGAGAGGGAGTCACCGAGACGTTGCGACCCGTGCATTCCACGGCCATGAGCACCTCCTGGGTTGGCTAGAAACTCTGCTTGCGCTGCGAGGACGAAGGGATGCGCAGCTCCTCCCGGTACTTGGCGACCGTGCGGCGGGCGATCTGGATGCCCTCGGCGCGGAGCTTCTGCGTGATGCGCGCATCGGAGTGGGGCCGGCGCGCGTCCTCCTCGTCGACGATCCGGGAGATCTTGTTCTTGATCGACAACGACGAGACGTCGTCGCCCTGCGACGAGTCGATGCCGCTGTGAAAGAAGTATTTCATCGGGAAGAGGCCGCGCGGCGTGTGCATGTACTTGTTGGAGACGACGCGGGAGACGGTGGACTCGTGCATGCCGATGTCGTTGGCGACGTCGCGCAGGACGAGCGGGCGCAGATGCTCGATGCCGTGGTCGAGGAAGCTCCGCTGGTGGCGCACGATCGAGTCGGCGACCTTGTAGATCGTCCGCTGGCGCTGGTCGAGGCTCTTGATGAGCCAGATGGCCGAGCGCATCTTGTCCTTGAGATACGTTGCCGCCTCCGCGCCGATCGCGCCGTTGCCGCCGCGCAGGAGACGCCGGTACGCCGCCGAGATGCGCAGCTTGGGCAGGCCGTCCTCGGAGAGCTGGATCACGTAGTCGTCGCCGATCTTGCGCACGAAGACGTCGGGCTCGACGTAGATCGTCCGGTCGGAGGAGTGCTTGCGCCCGGGCTTCGGCTCGAGGTTCTTGATGATCTCGAAGGCGGCCTGGATCTCCGACATCCCGACGCCGAGCGTCTTCGCGAGCGGCACGAACTGCCGGTTCAGGAACGCCGGCCAGTGTTCGCGGATGATGCATTCGATCAGCGCGTTTTCCACCCCGAGCGCGGACAGCTGCAGCAGCAGGCAGTCGGGAAGGTCGAACGCGCCGACGCCCGGCGGGTCGAAGGAGCGCACGAGCGCGAGCGCGGCCTCGACGTCGCTGTCGTTCTCGTAGTGCGCCTGGCGGATCTCGTCGCGCGACACGCGCAGGTAGCCGTCCTCGTCGATGTTCCCGATCAGGTAGGCCGCGATCTCGCGGGCGGCGGGGCTCGCGTCGGACATCGAGAGCTGCCAGTTCAGGTGCTCGGGAAGGCCGTCCGGCCGCGTCAGGACGTTCTCGAGCGAGAACTCCTCGGGCTGCTCCTGGTACTGGCGGGGGTTGTAGGCCGAGTCCAGGTAGTCCTCGAAGTAGGAGTTGAAGTCGATCTCTTCGAAGGAATCGCGCTCCTTTTCGGCGGCGGGCGCGCTCTCCGCGGCCGGCGGGGTCTCCTCGTCGCGCGGCGTCTCGGCCCGCTCGGCCTCGGCGGCCTCCTCCTGCTCTTCGAGGATGGGGTTCTCGACCATCTCCTGGTTCAGGACTTCCTGGAGCTCGAGGCGCGACATCTGGAGCAGCTTGATGGCCTGCTGCAGCGACGGCGTCATGACCAGCCGCTGCGAGAGCCGGAGGTTCAGCTTCTGTTCCAGCGCCATGGCGACGGCCCTAGTCGAGCCGGAATCCCTCCCCGAGGTAGATCTTTTTCACGACGGTGTCGTTCGAGAGTGCAAGAGGCGTGCCCGCTCGAAGAATTTCTCCCCCGCTGATTATATAAGCCCGGTCCACGATGCTCAAAGTCTCGCGGACGTTGTGGTCCGTGATGAGCACGCCGATGCCGGAGGACGCGAGCCGGCGCACGATTTTCTGAATATCCAGAACGGCGATCGGGTCGATTCCCGCAAACGGTTCGTCGAGCAGGAGAAAGTAGGGCGACAGAACGAGACTGCGCGCGATCTCGACCCGCCGGCGTTCGCCGCCGGACAGCGAATAGGCGCGATCCTTCGCGAGCTCGGTCAGGCCGAACTCGGCAAGCAGCGCGCGGCAGCGCTCGGCTCGCTCTTCCGGACCGAGCGCCAGCGTCTCCAGGATCGCGAGGAGGTTCTCCTCGACGGTCATCTTGCGAAAGACCGACGGCTCCTGGGGCAGGTACGAGACGCCCGCGCGCGCCCGGCGGTACATCGGCAGGTCGGTGACGTCCTGCGCGCCGAGCCTGACCCGGCCGCGGTCCGGGCGCACGAGCCCGACGACCATCGAGAAGATCGTCGTCTTGCCGGCTCCGTTCGGGCCGAGGAGCCCCACGATCTCGCCCGCGGCGATCCCGAGCGACACGTCCCGCACGACCGTGCGCCCGCCGTAGACCTTGACGAGGCCTTCGGCCGCTAGGACCGGCCGTTCCGGTTCGGATCCCGGCGCCGTCTCGCTCAATTCTTCTCGGTTCGGTGAATGGTCTCGGTCTTGCCGCCTTCCGGCGCGGTGATCTCGACCCTACCCCCCTGGTCGAAGATCGTCAAGACGGCCCCGGCGACCTGGCTGCCGCCGGCGCTGACGACGCGGGCCGGCGAGCCCCACAGCACGGTCTTGCCCTGGTTCGGATAGTCGACCGCCTTCTCCGCTTTCGCGGTCCGACCCGCCGCGCGATCGGCGAGGTCGACGTCGCCGGAGATTTCCATGCAGTCGACGCCCCGGTCCTTGCCGAGCCAGGCCGTCGACTCGCCGCCCGTCGCCTTCCAGTCGGCGCCGCGCGAGACGGAGACGCCGCCGTCGAACCGGCCGGTGCGGTCCGTCTCGCGATAGAGCAGCCGCCTGGACGTCACGACCGACGCGGCCTTCTCGGCCGGCCTCGTCTTACGGTCGGGGGCGAGCACCGCCCGCACGTTCTGCACCGCCGTCACCGTCTTCTGCGCGTCGGAGAGCGTGATGTCGTCGCCGAAGAGCGAGGAGTCGTCCTGCCAGAGCGACGCCGAACCCGAGAGCGTCACGAGCTGCGCGGCGTCGTCGAGCACGATGCGGTCGGCCTTGCCGAAGCTCGGCCTTTTCGGGTCGCCGACGAAAGTGACGGCGCGCGGCTTCTGCGGATCGCTGCCGAGGACGGCCCGGGCGTGACCCTGGCCGCGGACCTGCTGGCGCGGGTGATCGAGCTCGATGCGGTCGGCCGACAGCTTGGAGGCGCCGCTCTCCACGCGCGCCGCGTGCGCGCCATCGCCGGTCAGCAGCCAGAGACCGTTCTGATCGAGCTCGACCGCGCGCGCGGCGTCGCCCTTGCGGCCTTCCGTCTCGACGCGGACCGAACCGTCGAGCACCAGGTTCTGGGCGTCGCCTTCCTTCGTGAAGCCCGCGCTCGCCTCGTCGGACTGGGCCCGGCTGTCGTTGCCTTCGACGCGCACTCCGCCCGTCGCGTGCGCGGCGGCGAGCCGGCCCTCCTCGAAGGTGAGGTCGATCCGGGGCGCCGTCAGCCGGCGCCCCGGCTCCCACAACAGCGCCGGGGACCCCGAGAAGGCCAGGGTCTTTGCCTTTCCGGCGGCATCGAAGGTCAGGAGGCTCTCCTCTCCGGAGTACTGGCGCTCGAGCGGCGCGGCCGAAGAGCGCCCGGTCGGATTCGTGGCCAGGATGCCGTGGACGTTCCCCGTGCCCCGCATCCACTCGGTGGTTCCGCCGGGCGTGCTCGTCTTGACGACGACGTGGTCGGCGGCGTATCGGTCCCCGGCTTTCGACGCGCCGTCGACCGTCTCGAGCTCGAGGACTCCCTGCTCGCGTCGGAAGATGCCCGAGCGCGCGGTCATCTTCGAGAGCCCGGCCGAATCCGACCCCGACCCCGCGCCCTGGATCGGGCCCGCCAGGTGCAGCGCCCGCTCGTTCAAGTCGTACCGGGCCGACGGCGCGTTCAGGTCGATCGAGCCGCGCGCGAAGTGGATCGGCTTCGGAAGCTCGAGCGCTCGGGCGCTCGGGCGGAAGATGCCTTCGCTCGTCTCGGCCATCGCGCCCTGCTCGTCGGACCAGTGGACGTTGCCGGTGAGCCGCGCCTCGCGGCTGTGCTCGTCGTATGTGCCCTTGTCGGCGTGGACCGTCACCGGCGCTCCGTCGTCGGGATAGACGGTGAGCGTGACCTTCTCGCCGGCGTAGAGGTCGGGCGCCAGGCCGGCCGCGGCGCCGTAGCCGACCGTGCGGTCGGCCTTGATGCGCAGGATCGGCTTGCCCCCCGACTCCTCGGTGAAGTCGAAGCCGTCGAGCATCGTGGTCGCCTGTCCGTGGAGGCCCGGGACCGGGCCCGGAGCGGACGTGGCTTCCCTCCCGCCGCGCGAGGGCCTCCGACCGGACCGGAACGACAGCACGAGGACCGCCGCGAATGCGAGCGCGACGGCGAGAACGACGAGCTCCGAGCGGCGGATTCTCATCGTCGGCCGCCCGAGGCCGGGCGGGCCTCGAGGATCTCGACCTGGAGGCCGTAGCCGCGCCGGTCTTCCGCGATGCGATAGTGCGCGTCGAACCGCCGACCCGGGGCCGCGAGGTCCCCGAAGCCGGCAGGCGGCTGCCAGGCGATCGCCCGCAGGCCGCCGCGCCGGCCCCGGAGCCGACCGCGGAGTCCCGAGGCGCCGACGGGCTGGAACGGGCCCTCGGCCTCCACGTCGTGAGCCAGGAAAACGGGTCGCGGATTCCCGGCGCCGTGCGGCTCGAGAACGGAGAGCTCCGCGGCGATCTCCGGCGTGACGTCCTCGATCGGGAGGACGGCCTCCGCCCGCGCGCGGCGCACGAGTGCTTCCGCAGGGATCCGCTCGCGGAACAGGGCGAGCGCGCCGTCCCGGAACTTTTCGAACCCGTCGGCGGGCAGCGTGGCGCCGACCGCCTGATCGTGACCGCCGAAGTCGGTGAAGTGGTCCTCGAGCTCTTTCACGATGTCGTGCAGCGAGACGCCCGGGATCGACCGGCCCGAGCCGCTCGCGCGCCCCCCGTCCATGCCGAAGAGCAGGACCGGACGGTGGTATTCCCGGGCGAGCCGGGACGCGGCGATGCCCAGGACGCCGCGATGCCAGCCGGGATCGGCTTCGACGAGGACGGCGTGCTCCGGCTCCGGGCCGATTCGCTCGCGGGCCTCGGCCACCACGCGGCGTTCCAGGGCCTGGCGCTCGGCGTTCCGAAGCGAGAGTTCGCGAGCGACGGCGGCGGCCCGGCCGGCGTCGCGCTCCTCGAAGAGCGAGAGCGCCAGCATCGCCGTGTCGAGCCGGCCTGCCGCGTTCAGCCGTGGCGCCACGCGAAACGCGACCTCCTCCGAGGTCGGCGCGGCGCCAGGCGGCAGACCGGCTTCCGCGAGCAGGGCCTTCAGGCCCGGAGCCCGCGCCGTGCCGAGCGCGGCGAGACCGAGCGCGGCGATCACGCGGTTCTCCCCTTCGAGCGGGACGAGGTCGGCGATCGTTCCGAGGCACGCGGCGCGCAGCAGCGACTCGCGCGCGACCGACCGGCCCGCCCTCCGGCCGACGGCCTCGGCGATCTTCATCGCGATCGCCGTCGCGGCGAGCTCCTTGTAGGGATAAGCGCAGCCCGGCTGGCGCGGGTTGACGACGATGGCGCCGGCCGGAAGCTCCTCCGGCACGAGATGGTGGTCCGTCACGACCACGTCGACGCCCGCCGCGCGCGCGCACGCCACCCCCTCGACGGCGCCGATGCCGCAGTCGACGGTGACGATCGCGGCGGGACGCAGCTCCTCGAGAACCTTCCGGACGGTGGCGGGTTTCAGGCCGTAGCCGTCCCGAAGGCGGTGCGGGATGAAGGCGGCGGCGTCGCCACCGATCCGGGCAAACGCGGCGCGGAGCTGCGCCACGGCGGTCACGCCGTCGACGTCGTAGTCGCCGAACACGACGATGCGTCCGCCGCGCGCGACGGTGGCGGCAAGCAGGTCGGCCGCCTCGTCGGCGCCGCCGAGGAGCGAGGGATCGTGGAGCGCCGATTCGTCCGGCACGAGGAAGTGTCGGGCCTCCTCCACGGTCTCTATCCCGCGGCCGAGGAGCAGCCCCGCGAGCGTCGGCGAAACGCCGATGTTCGCGGCGAGCCGGGCAGCCCTGGAAGGGTCGGGGGCGTCGAGGAGCCACTCGGAGGCCATCGAAGCGATTCTGAGCGGCGAGTCGGACAGACGGCGTCCGGCCCCGGTGTCCGGCGTGGGCGCGGGCGGCGCCGCGCTCACGAAGCGCCGACGGTCTCGAAGCGCCCGAGCGCCCGGAACCGGCGATACCGCCGCTCGCGCCGCTCCTCGGGCGTCAGGTCGGCGACCTCCGACAGGTGCCGCTCCACGGCCTCCCCCACCGCCGCGGCGGATCCCGCGGGGTCCGCGTGCGCGCCGCCCGGGGGCTCGGGAACGATCTCGTCGATCACGTCGAGGTCGCGCAGGTCGGCGGCCGTCAGCTTCATGGCGTCGGCCGCGTCCTTCTTGCGCGCCGCGTCCTTCCAGAGGATCGACGCGCACCCCTCGGGCGAGATGACCGAGTACGTCGAGTGTTCCAGCATGAGAACCCGGTCGCCGATGCCGAGCGCGAGCGCGCCGCCCGAACCGCCCTCGCCGGTGACCGTGACGATGATCGGGACGTGGAACCGAGCCATCGCGCGCAGGTTCACGGCGATCGCTTCGGCCTGGCCGCGCTCCTCGGCGTCGATCCCGGGATAGGCGCCGGCGGTGTCGATGAAGGACAGCACCGGCCGGCCGAACTTTTCGGCGAGCTCCATGACGCGAAGGGCCTTGCGGAAGCCCTCGGGGCGCGGCATGCCGAAGTTGCGGCGGATTTTTTCCTTGGTGTCGCGGCCCTTCTGGTGGCCGACGACCGCCACCGCCCGGTCGCGGAACCGCGCGAAGCCGGCGATGATGGCCGGGTCGTCGGCGAACTTCCGGTCCCCGTGGAGCTCGACGAAGTCCGTGGTGAGCGCCTCGACGTAATCGAGGGGGTACGGCCGGCCCGGGTGCCGCGCGACCAGGGTCTTCTGCCAGGGCGTGAGGCTAGCGTAGATCTCCCGCGAGACGCGGTCGAGTTTTTCCCGGAGCTTCTCGATCTCGCGCCGGTGCGCCGCGTCGTCGGGCAGCGCCGAGAGCTCCTCGATCCGCCGGCGGAGCCGAAGGATGGGTTCTTCGAAGTTTCCGTCGTCCGTGTTCACCGGGTCGATTGTACCGGGTCGGCGGGGCCCTGACTCAGAGCAGATCCTGCGGGTCGACGTCGACGGCGATCTGCACGCCGGCCGGAGGCCGCTCCGGAACGGCCGCGGCGAGCGCCGCGAGCAGCGCGCGCCGATCCGCGGCCCGCAGGAGGATCTGGAAGCGCCAGCGGGCCTGCAGCCTTTCGAGGGGCGCCGGGGCCGGACCCGACAGGCGCGCGCCGCCGGCGGCCGACAGCGCCGTGCCGAGCTCCGCCGCCGTCCGCTCGGCCTTCGCGCGATCCGGGGCCGAGACCACCAGCGACGCGAGCTCCGAGAACGGCGGGTAGAAGAACGACCGCCGGAACTCGAGCTCCTGCTCCGCGAACCCGGCGACGTCGTGCGCGGCGGCGCGCCGGATCGCCGGGTGCGCCGGGTGGAACGTCTGGACGTGGACCGTGCCGGGCGCGTCGCCGCGGCCGGCGCGGCCCGCCACCTGGGCAAGGAGCTGAAAGGTCTTCTCGGCCGAGCGGAAGTCCGGGAAGTGCAGCAGCGTATCGGCCGACAGGACGCCCACGGCGGTCACTCCGGCGAAGTCGTGCCCCTTCGCCACCATCTGCGTGCCGATCAGACAGGAAAGCCGGCCGCGCTGCATCGCTTCGACCACCGCGGCCGCGCCGCCCGGGCGCCGCGCCGTGTCGCGGTCGAGGATCGCGTGCGCGACGCCGGGAAAGAGCTCGGCGAAGCGCTCCGCGACCCGTTCGGTTCCCGCGCCGATCGCCTCGAGCACGCCGCCGGCGCACTCCGGGCATCGGGCGGGGCGCGGGGCGCGCTCGCCGCAGTAGTGGCAGAGGAGCGTTCGCCCGCGGTCGTGCACGGTGCGCGCGACGCTGCACTGGCGGCAGCGGAAGTCGTGCCCGCAGTCACGGCACAGAAGAAACGGCGCAAAGCCCCGGCGCGGCTGAAGCAGGATCGCCTGCTCCTTGCGGGCGAACACCTCGCGCATCCGGTCGACGAGCGCCGCGGAAAAGAGCGGCACGCCCTTCTCGTCGGGCCGGGCCGTCTCGCGGCGCAGGTCGACGACGGAAACGGCGGGCAGCGGGCGCGACGCGATGCGCTCCGGCAGGAGGAGATGGGCGATTTTTCCGCGGCGCGCGGCGTGCCACGCCTCCATCGACGGCGTCGCGGAGCCGAACACGAGCGCGGCACCCGCCTGGCTCGCCCGGAGGGCGGCGGCCTCCCGCGCGTCGTAACGAGGCGACTCCCGCTGCTTGTACGACGCGTCGTGCTCTTCGTCCACGACGAAGAGCCCCGGGTCGGCGACGGGAGCGAAGGCCGCCGAGCGCGGCCCGATCACCGCCCGCGCGGCGCCCTGCCGGACCCGATCCCAGGCGTCGGCGCGCTCGCGCTCCGACAGCGCGGAGTGAAGCACGGCGGCGTCGGCGGGAAACTGCCGCCCGAGCTCGCGCGCGAAGACCGGGGTCAGCGCGATTTCGGGCACGAGCCAGATCGCGCCGCGCCCCGCGGCGAGGGCCGCGCGAATCGCCTGGAGGTAGACCTCGGTCTTGCCGCTGCCGGTCACGCCTTCGAGGAGCGCCGGGAAATACCGGCGGCCGCGGATCGCTTCGGTGATCGCGGCGATCGCCGCCGACTGCGCTTCGGTCGGGGCGAACCGCGAGAGCTCCGGTGCCGCCGCGGGGAGCGAGCGCCGCTCCTGCTCGAACGACCGCAGGACGCCGCGAGCGACGAGGGAACGCAGCACGGCCGCGCCGCCTCCCGCCGCCGCGCGAATCTCGGCGCCCGAGGCCGGGCGCCCGAGCGCCGCGAGCCAGCCGACGATCTCGCGGCCCCGCCGGCTGCGTCCGAGCGCGCCCTCCGCCTCCGCCCCGCGCAGCGGGCCGAGGTCATAGGCGAGCTCCGTCCGGGGAACGCGCAGCCGCGCTCCGGCGGGTCGGATCCACCCCTTGTCCTCGAGCCCGCGGAGGGTCGCCCGCCGTTGCGCGCCGTCGCCGGGAAGCTCGCGGACGCGGAGCGAGTCGCCCGACGAGAGCCGGTCGAGAATGGCGCGCTCGGCGGGCGCCGCGGAGGATCCGGCGAGGGCTCCCTTTTCCGTGATGCGGTAGCGCACGGCGCCCGACGCCGGCAGGCGCGCGGGCAGGACGCTCTTCAGAACTTCGCCGGTCGCCGCGAAAAAACGCTCGGCCACGCGTTGCGCCGTCGTGAGGAGCTCCGGCGGGCACACCGGCTCGGCGTCGAGGACGTCGAGGACCTCGCGGAGGCCGCCGGGCGCCGCCGCCACGGGCTCTCCCGCGCCCGGCACGACGACCCCGGTGAGCACCCGCTCGCCGAACGGCACGCGCACGCGCGAGCCCGGCTCGGGCACCGGAAAGGTCCCGGGCACGGCGTACGTGAAGCTCCGGCGCAAGGGCACCGGAAGCGCGACCGAGATCGTGCGGCGCGCGGCGCTCAGATCTGGGAGGGCGCCGGCGATGCGGGCTCCTCGGCGCCGTCGTCGCGCACGTAGACGTGGCGCTGCTTGGCGGGGTCCCAGCGGTAACGGCGGGCCGCGTCCTCCGAAACGTCGGGCGTCACGACGATCGCGTCCCGGTCCACCGAGAGGTCGCCGTCGGCCAGCGAGATGTCCCGCTCGAGGAACACGCCGGGCGCGTAGCTGCCGTCCGGCTTTCCGGCGAAGACGACGACCGAGAACCACGGCGTGTCGCGGTCGGAATCGCGCCGGACGAACGCCAGCACGAAATCGAGGATGCCGTCGTCGTTGTCGTCGCCCCGAACGAAATAGGGGTGATAGACGCCGTAGAGGCCGACGACGCCGTCGTCTTCGGAACCGCGATGGTCCTCGTCCGCCGCCACGCGCAGGTCCGGGTGCTGCCGCAGAAACGCGTCGACCGCCGAACGCTCCGCGGGGCGCAGCTCGTAGCCCGCGTCTCCGGCACGCGCCGGCGCCACCGGCGTCGCGGCGGGGCCCGGAACCGGCGTCGCCGCCTCGCGGGCATGGGCCTCGGACCGGCGGGCGCAGGCCGTCCCGGCGAGCAGGGCGACCGTGAGGCCGCTCGCGAAGACGCGACAGAGGGCGCGCGAACGCATCGGACCGCCGATTCTACGGCAGCGCCGGCGGCCTGTGAGAAGATGACGCCGCTTCAATTTCCAGAGGAGGATGCGATGTTGAGTTGGCCTCAAGACTTTACGACCAACTTTCAGTTTCTGCTGCGCTGGATTCACTTCCTGGCGGGCATCACGTGGATCGGCATGCTCTATTTCTTCAACCTCGTCAACGTCCAGTTCCAGAAGGAGCTCGACGGCGCGACCAAGGGGAAAGTCGTGCCGAACCTCATGCCGAAGGCGCTGTTCTGGTTCCGCTGGGGCGCGGTGTTCACCTGGTTCTCGGGGTTCATCTACTACACGCTGATCGTCGGCACGGAAGCCCCCCGGCATCTGACCCTCGCCATCTTCCTGGTCGGCTGGTCGATCGCGTTCACGGCCATCGCCGGCCTCTTCCGGGCTTCGGTCGCCGGTGGCGCCCTCAAAGACGGGCGCGTGCTTTCCCTGGCGATCGCGATCGTCGTGATCTTCATCGGCTACGCGACCGCGATGATGGCCCAGAAGGGCGGGTCGTCCAGCCGGTCGATCTCGATCATGATCGGCGGCGGCATCGGCTCGATCATGTTCCTGAACGTCTGGATGATCATCTGGCCGCTCCAGAAGAAGATCATCGCGGCGGTGAAAGCCACGGCGGAGACGGGCGCTCCCGCGCCGGCCGAGCAGGCCGCCTGGGCGCGCCGGGCCTTCCTCGCCTCGCGCGCCAACTCCTGGCTCTCGGTGCCGATGCTGTTCTTCATGGGCGCGGCGAGCCACTTCCCCATCTTCTCGACCCTGACCAAGCCGTAAGCGTCGCGGGGGGCGGCCTTCGGGCCGCCCGTCTCATTTCGTGGCGAGAAAGTCGCGGACGAGCTTCATGTCCTCCCAGACGTCCTTCTTGCGCTCGGGGGAACGAAGGAGAAACGCCGGGTGGAACGTCGGCATCACGCGGACGCCGCGCGCGGCCCGCCACCGCCCCCGCAGGCGCCCGATCGACTCGTCGGTCTCGAGGATCGCCTGCGCCGCGAACGTCCCCAGCGTGACGATCACCCGGGGGGCGATCAGGCGAATCTGCTCGTCGAGGAACGGCCGGCACGCCGCGACCTCGTCCGGCTCGGGATTGCGGTTGTTGGGCGGGCGACACTTCAGGACGTTCGCGATGAAGACGTCCTCGCGCTTGCGGCCGATGGCCTCGATGATCTTCGTCAGGAGCTGACCCGCCCGGCCGACGAAGGCGAGCCCCTGCTCGTCCTCGTCCCGTCCCGGCGCTTCCCCGACGAACATCAGCTCCGCGCTCGGATTGCCCTGCCCGAAGACGATGTTCGTCCGGGTCCCGGACAGCTTGCATCGGGGACAGCCCTCGAGGGACTTCTGCAGTGCCGCGAGGTCGGGCGTCGAACCGGGCACCACGCTGGCGGGGCCCTTCGCGGCGGCGCGTTCGAGAAAGAGGTCCTGGACGCCGATGTCCCGGAAGAATTCGAGCTGGTCGCGCGTCCCGTCGTTCCCCGTCACGCGCCGGAGTCTACCGCCGGCGCGCGAGGGGCGTCAGGGCTTCGTGTGGGAAGGCTGCGCAGCCGGTGCGGCTTGCCGGACCGCGCGGAAGGCGTCCCAGATCTTTTCGGCCACCTCGCGCTTGGATCGCCTCGTGATGGTCTCGGAGGCGCCGTCGCGCCGCACGATGAGGACCTCGTTGTCCTCCGCGTCGAACCCGATCCCGAGGCGGCCCACGTCGTTGACGACGACGAGGTCCGCGCCCTTGGCCTCGAGCTTGCGGCGGCCGTTCGCCTCGAGATCGGCCGTCTCGGCCGCGAAGCCGACGACGGTTTGCCCGCGCCGCAGCGGCGCGAGGCTCGCGAGCAGGTCGCGACCCGGCCGAAGCTCCAGGGATCGCGCGCCGTCGGACCGGTGGAGGCGCTCCGCGCTCGCCTGCGGGATGAAATCGCTGACCGCCGCCGCCATCACGAGACCGTCGCACTCGGGAAACTCGCGCACGAGGATCGCGTGCAGGTCGTCGGCCGTCTCGAACTCGAGGACGCGCAGGCCGTCGGGCCGGGCCAGGGCCCCGGGCCCTGCCGCCAGCGTCACGCGCGCGCCGCGGTCGCGGGCCGCTTCGGCGAGCGCGAGCCCCATGCGGCCGCTCGAGCGATTGGAGACGTACCGAACCGGGTCGATCGGCTCGCGCGTCGGACCCGCGGTGACGAGAAGGCGCAGGCCGGCGAGGTCGTTCCGGCGCCCGGTCGCGAGGCGCCACGCCTCCGCGGCGATCTCGGCCGGTTCGGCCATGCGGCCGACGCCTTCCCGGCCGGAGGCGAGCGGTCCCGAGCCCGGACCCACGATCGCCGCGCCGCGTCCGCGCACGCGGGCCAGGTTCTCCCGGACGGCCGGGTTGTCCCACATGGCCGATTCCATGGCGGGGGCGAGCAGGAGCGGGCCGCGATACGCGAGCAGCGCGGTCGAGAGGAAATCGTCCGCCAGGCCGTGCGCGATCTTGGCGAGCGTGTGGGCGGTCAGCGGCGCGACGACCGCGAGGTCCGCCCACGCCGCGACCTCGACGTGCTCGACGGAGGGAGCGTTGCCCGAACCCCAGACCTCGGTGAAGACCTCGTGCTTCGAGAGCGCCGCGAAGGTCAGGGGCGCGACGAATTCGCGCGCGCCCCGGGTCAGGGCGACGCGGACCTCCGCACCGAGTCCCGTCAGCTCGCGGACGAGCTCGACCGCCTTGTAGGCCGCGATTCCTCCGGAGACGCCGAGGAGGACCCGCGGGGGCCTGTTCATGGGAAACGGCGCGGGCAGATCAGCGCGGGGTTTCTTCGCCGACCAGCTCTTCCTGCTCCGCCGGCTCCTCACCGGGAGCCTCGAGCACGCCGCCCTCGGCGCCGTAGCCCCACCGCACCTGATCCTCCGCGAATTCCGCCGCCGCGAGGCGGGTCGGCTTCAGCGGCCGGTCGGTCTCGAGCTTCGGCCGGGCTCCGCGCATGAGCTGCTCCGCGCGGCGGGCGATCAGAAGCACGAGCCGGAACTTGCTGTCCACACCTTCAGGAATCGACTGAATCATCTGCAACCTCTTTCAGCGGAAGTCCTTGCGCAGCCTCTCGAGGACCCGAGCCTGCCGCGCCGGCGTCAATCGCGAAGCGCGAACCACGGATTCTAACTCAAGACTCGCCCTTTCGAGCGCGTCGTTGACGATAACGTACTGAAACGACTCGGCTTGGGCGATTTCCTTGGCGGCGTTGATGAGGCGCTTCCGGATGGCATCCTCGCCGTCGAGACCTCGCTCCCGCAGCCGCTTCTCGAGGATCTCGGCCGAGGATGGCACGATGAAGATCGAGATCGCTTCCGGGTGCGCCGTGCGGATGTCGCGCGCTCCCTGGACGTCGATGTCGAGCACGACGTCCTCCCCCGCGGCCAGACGCGGCAGGACCTCGGCCTTCGCGGTGCCGTAGAAGTTCCCGTGGACTTCGTTGTGCTCGAGGAACTCGGCGTTTCGCGCCATCGCCTCGAACTCCTTGACGGAGACGAAGTGGTACTCGCGCCCGTCCTGCTCGCCCTCGCGCCGGGCCCGCGTCGTGTGGGAGACGGAGAAGCGGAGCGGTTCGCCCCCCGGAGGGTTGGAGAGCAGGCGCCGGATCAGGGTCGTCTTTCCGCCGCCCGACGGCGAGGAGACGATGAAGAGGAAGCCCCGCGGCGTCGCGCTCATTCGATGTTCTGGACCTGTTCGCGGACCTTCTCGGTCTCGGCCTTCATCTCGAGGATCTCCCGCGTCGAGGCGAGGTCGCGGCTCTTGGACCCGAGCGTGTTCAACTCGCGCAGGATTTCCTGAGCGAGGAAATCGAGCGACTTGCCGACGGAGCCGTCGCCGCCCGCCACGATTCCCTCGAACTGCTCGAGATGGCCCTGCAGGCGCTGCAGTTCCTCGGCGACGTCCGAGCGGTCGGCGGCGAGCGCCGCCTCCTGTTCGAGGCGGCCCGGCTCGAGCGAGACGTCGGGGAACAGGGCGCGGACGCGCTCCCGGAGCGCTTCGGCGTGCCGGTGCGCGATCTCCTCGCGCCGGGCCGCCAGCGCCGACGCGCGGCGGCGCAGCGCCTGGAGCCGCGGGGCGAGATCGGCGGCGATGGCCGCCCCTTCGGCGGCGCGCATGGCCACGAGGGCCTTCGCGGCGCCTTCGGCCAGCGATTCGACCGCCGAGACTTCCTCGTCGGTGAACGACTCCGACGCCGCCTCGACCACGATTGCCTGCGGGATCGTCATCAGGTCCCGCACCGAGAGCTTTCCCTCGATCGGGTACCGCTTCGACAGGTCGTCGAGCCGCGTCACGAGCGCGTCGAGCAGGGCCTCGTCGACGGCGATGGCGGTCGCGGAGGGTCGATGGCGCTTCAACCGCAGGGTCACTTCGACCTTGCCGCGGTGAAGTCGTCTGGAGAAGGCGCGGCGAAGCACCGGCTCCAGGGCGGCCTCGCTTTCGCGGGTCTTGATCGTCAGGTCGAGGAAGCGGCTGTTGACGCTCCGCGCCGACACCTCGGCCGAGCGATCCGGGCCGGCCGGGCCGCTCGCCCGGCCGAAACCGGTCATGCTGTGAACGCTCACGAGGCGGCGGGAGGCGCGGGGGTCGCCGCGTCCTCGGAGAACTGCTGCATGTCGTGGAGCCTGCGATACAGCCCCCGGCGAGTCAAGAGCTCGCTGTGGCTGCCCTCCTCGACGATCCGGCCGCCTTCGAGGACCGCGATGCGATCTGCTCGCCGGACCGTCGAGAGACGGTGGGCGATGACGAGCGTCGTGCGGCCCTTCATCAGGTTGGCGAGCGCGCGGGCGACGAGCGCCTCCGATTCGGCGTCGAGCTGCGAGGTCGCCTCGTCGAGGATCAGGATCGGCGCGTCCTTGTAGATGGCCCGCGCGATGGCCAGCCGCTGACGCTGTCCGCCCGACAACCGCGAGCCGCCCTCCCCCACGGGCGCGCCGTAGCCCCCCTCGAGCCTCTCGATGAACTCGTCGGCGCAGGCGGCGCGCGCCGCGGCGCGGACACGCTCTTCGGACGGGTTCTTCTCGCCGTAGGCGATGTTCTCGCGGACGCTCGTGTCGAAGAGGATCGTCTCCTGGGTCACCAGGCCGATCTGGCGCCGGAGCGACTTGAGCGTCGCATCGCGCACGTCCACCCCGTCGAGGGTGACCCGGCCGGCCGTCGGGTCGTAGAGACGCGGCAGCAGGTTGACGAGGGTGGTCTTCCCGGCCCCCGAGGCGCCGACGAGAGCGACCGTCTCGCCCCGGGCGATCGCCAGGTCGACGCCCTCGAGCACCGGCTCGGCCCCGTAGGCGAAGGCGACGCCCTCGTACCGCAGCAGCCGATCGAAGGGCGCGAGGTCTGCCGCCCCCGGCTTTTCGACGATGTCGTTCTGGCCGTCGATCACGTCGAAGAGCCTCTCCGCGGCGGCGAGGGCGACCTGCAGCACGATGTTCGTCTTCGTGACGTCCTTGAGCGGCTTGTAGAGCATCATGATCGCCGCGAGGAACGAGAGCAGCCCGCCGACCGTCATCTGCCCGCCCCGGATCTGGCCGGCGGCGTAGACGAAGACGAGCGCCAGGCCGACGCCGGCGAGGATCTCCATCAGCGGCGAGTTGATCGCCTGGAGGCGCATGGTCTGGCGGCTCGCGGCGAAGTAGCGCCGATTGGCGGCGTCGAAGCGCTCGGCTTCGAAGTCCTCCATCGCGTACGTCTTGATCAGGCGGTGACCTCGAAGGGTCTCGCCGAGGAGCGCCCCCATCTCGCCGATGCGCTCCCGCGCGGAGAAGCCCGAGCTGCGGAGGGTGCGGAAATTCGCCACGATCGGGATCACGAGGAGGGGCGCGACCACGAGCACCGCCGCGGCCAGGCGGAAGTTCAGCGAGAAGACGTACACGAGGACGAGGACCATCGTCAGCATGCCCTGAACGAAATCGGCGAGCCGGGAGCCGAAGGCCGACTGGATCTGCTCGGCGTCGGCGAGAAGCCGGCTCATCAGCTCGCCCGACGAGGTCTCGGCCGAGAAGCGCGTCGACTGGTCGAGGAGAGCCCGATAGGCGTCGCGGCGAAGGTCCCGGACCATCGCGAGCCCGATCGAGTTCAGGGCAAACTCCGAGAGATACGCGAAGACGTTCTTGACGAGCAGCGACGCGACGAGCAGCAGCGGCACCGCCCATCGCGTGTCGAGGCCGGCGGAGAGGGCGGCGTCGCGAACGGCGGCGTACCCCGCTTCGAGAACCCCGAGCAGCGGCGCGAGACGGCCCGAGGCGGACGGTCCGAGGCCCGTCAGCGCCGCCGAGGCGCCGGCGCCGAGCGCTTCGTCGATGACCTTCTTCAGCAGAAACAGCAGTGAGACCGTGGCGGCGGACACCAGGACCATCGCCGACAGCGCGAGGACAGCCCTCAGCGCGTACCGGCGGAAGTAGCCGAGGAGGCGCGGCAGCGTCGTCATCGGGCTGCGGCTCCGGTCGCGAACGCTCCGGGCAGGCCGCGCCCCGGCAGCGCCGACAGGACGAGCTCGGCCGCGCGATCGCTCGCGCCCGGGGGTCCGAGCTGGCGGGCGACGCGCGCGAGCCCGCGGCGCATCGCCTCCACCCGCTCGGGAGAGCCGAGAAGCTCCGCGCCGGCGCGCTCGAGCGTCTCGGCGGTCAGCGCGTCCTGGAGCAGCTCCGGCACGACCTGCTCGCCGGCCACGATGTTGACGAGCGCGATCAGGCGCAGGCGCACGAGGGCGCGTGCGATCGCGTGGCTCACGGCCGACGTCCGGTAGACCACGACCATCGGCGTCCCGCACAGCGCGGCGTCGAGGGTGGCCGTTCCGGACGCCACGAAGGCGAGATCCGCGGTCGCGAGCAGCGGGTGCAGCCCCTCGGCGACGACGCCGATGCCGCGTTCGGCGGCTCCCCCGAAGAGCGCGGCGTCCAGACCCGGCGCCCGGACCGCCAGGACCTCGAGGTCGAGCCGCCGCGCCAGGCGCTCCGCCGCCTCGGCCAGGATCGGCCAGTGCCGCTTCACCTCCGAGGGGCGGCTTCCGGGCAGGAGCACCAGCCGCCGGCGCCGCTTCGGCGGCAGGGGCGACGGCGCCGCGAGGTCTTCCGCGACGTCCTCCACGAGCGGGTGCCCCGCGCACACGGCGTCGGCGCCGAGGCGCCGGTAGATCTCGGTCTCGAACGGGAAGAGCGTGATGATGCGACGGGCTCGCGAAGCGATCGTGCGGGCCCTCCACCGCCGCCAGGCCCAGACCTGCGGGCTGACGTAGTAGATCAGGGGGACGCCGGCGCGGCGCAGGCGCCGGGCGAGCAGGTTGTGGAAGTCCGGGAAGTCGATCAGCACGGCTCCCTCGGGGCGCCGCGCCCTGGCCGCGGCGACGAGCGCGCCGAGGGCGCGCCGGATCCCGGGAAGCTTCTCGACGACCTCCGTGATGCCGACGACCGAGAGCGTCTCCGGGCGCGCCACCGCCTCGAGCCCGGCGTCGACCAGGCGCTCGCCGCCCATCCCGAAGGCCTGCAGGTCGGGGCGCCGGGCGCGGAGGGCGCGCAGGAGGCGGGCTCCGTGCTGGTCTCCCGACGCCTCGCCCGCCGAGATGAGGAGCTTCATCGGCCGGGCGTGAACCGTGAACCGTGAATCGGGAACCGAGCCCCGGGAGCAACGCTTCGTCGGTTCACGATTTCCGGTTTACGGTTTTCGTCTCAGGACGGAATCGGGTACATCAACCAGGCGACCGCCAGGCCGCCGAGCACGAGCGAAGCCACGAGGAGGCCGAAGAGCTTCCATCGCTCACGCCGCTCCTGCCGCCACAGGAGCGCGAAGAAGCCCGACACGAGAAGGGCGTACAGGGTCATGATCAGGAAATGGTCGGTCGGGATCAGCGCGATCATCGTTTCTTTCCAGACGCCAGGTCGTGGGCGTCGAGGACGAGGAGCAGGTTCATGAGCCCGGCCGTCAGGAGGTAGGCGCATCCGTACTCGTAGGTGGGCGCGAGGATGGCGCCCGCCGGCGCGTCGCTCAGGGCGCGCGCCGCGAAGTTGAGGAGGCCGGCCCCGTAGACGGCAAACGTCGCGAGGATCGTCAGCGGCTGCCCTTCTTCGATCGTGTAGAGCCGTCCCTGGAACGACAGCCCGATCAGGAACGTCGCGGCGACGATGCCGCAGAAGGCGAACGCCGTCCGGCGCCGCCCGAGGTAGAAGTGCCCGAGGCCCGGCACGAGCCAGGCCAGAATCATCGCCACGGCCGTCGACCGGCGTGGCGTTTCCGTGTCGCTCATCCGCCTCCCGATAGCAACGCCGCCAGGCGCCGCCGCGTCACCGCGAGCTCTTCCGGAACGACCCGGACTCCCGCGGCGACCGTCATGAAGTTGGTGTCGCCCGCCCAGCGCGGCACGGCGTGCACGTGGTAGTGCCCCGCGATGCCGGCGCCGGCCGCGCTTCCGAAGTTGACGCCGACGTTGAGCCCGTCGGTCCGATACTCTTTGACGAGAACCGCCTGGACGCGGGCCACCGCGGCGATCAGCTCGGACAGCGTCGCCGGGCTCGAGTCCGAAAACCACGCTTCGTGGGAAAGCGGCGCCACCATCACGTGGCCGTTCGTATACGGATAACGGTTCAGCAGACCGAAGACCCGCTCCCCGCGGAACACGACGAGCGATCCCTCGTCGTCGCGCGACGCGGCCGCCTCGCAGAAAATGCACCCGGTCGGTTTGTCGGACACGAGATACTCGTAGCGCCAGGGAGCAAAGAGAACGTCCGGCATTACCGGTTGATCAGTTCTTTGAGCTCCTTGCCCGGCTTGAAATACGGGATCTTCTTGGCGGGAACCGCGACTTTGACGCCCGTCTTCGGGTTACGGCCCATGCGCGCGCCGCGCTCCCGGAGGCGGAAGGAGCCGAAGCCGCGGAGCTCGATCTTCTGGCCTTCCTTGAGCGAGCGGACGATGGCCTCGAACACGGTGTCGACGATGGCCTCCGCCTGCTTCTTCGTCACGTCGGTGGCCACGGCCACCCGCTCGATCAGTTCGGCCTTCGTCATCGCCCGCGTCTCCTCGCGACCCGGCTCGGATTCCATGGACACGGCACTCCGTTAGGTTTCTTTGGGCGCCTCGTCGGTCTTCTTGCGGGCGCGCTTTTTCTTGGGCGCGGCTTCCTCGCCTTCGCCCGGAGGGGCCGCGGCCGGAGCCGCTTCGGCCACGGGAGCCGCCGGCATTTCCGCCGCCGCCTCTTCTTCGACGTTCAGGCCCGACAGGCCCACCTTCATCTCCGCGTCTTCGATCCGGAGGATGCGGGCGCGAACGGCGTCGCCCTCTTTGTAGTGCTCCTGGGGCTTGGCGCCGCGCGCGAGCGGGGTTTCCGAGACGTGCATCAGGCCCTCGACGAGCCCCTCGATCTGGACGAACACGCCGAAATCGGCCACCCGCGTGACGATGCCGGAGACCACGTCGCCCGCCTGATGCTTGTCCTTGAACGTCTGCCAGTCGTTGGGCTGAAACTCCTTGATCGACAGCGAAATCCGCCGATTGTCCTGGTCGACCGAGGTGATCACCGCCTCGACGTCGTCGCCCTTCTTGAGTACCTCGGAGGGGTGCTTGACGCGGCGCGTCCAGGACATGTCCGAGACGTGCACGAGCCCGTCGATGCCTTCCTCGATCTCGACGAACGCTCCGAAGTCCGTCAGGTTGCGGACCTTGCCGGACACGCGCGTGCCGACCGGATACTTCTCCGCCACGCTCTCCCACGGATCCGGGAGCGTGTCCTTGAGCGACAGCGAGATGCGCCGCGCCTCCGGATTGACGTCGGACACGATCGCCTCGACGGTGTCCCCCGGGGACACGACCTTCGCGGGGTTCTTGATCTTCTTCGACCACGACATCTCGGAGACGTGGACGAGGCCCTCGACGCCGCCCTCGAGCTCGACGAACGCGCCGTAGTCGGTGACGTTCGTGACCCGGCCCGTGACGCGCGATCCGGCCGGATACTTCTCCGGCACGTGGGTCCACGGGTCTTCGGTGAGCTGCTTGGTTCCGAGAGACACGCGCTCGGTCTCCCGATCGAACTTCAGAACGACCACTTCGATCTCGTCGCCCACCTTGACCAGGTCGGACGGGTGGTTGACGCGTCCCCACGACATGTCGGTGACGTGGAGGAGGCCGTCGAGGCCGCCGAGGTCCACGAAGGCGCCGTAGTCGGTCAGGTTCTTCACGACGCCGCGCAGGACGCGCCCCTCTTCGAGGAGCTGCAGCGTTTCCTTCTTGCGGGCTTCCTGCTCGACTTCGACGACGGCCTTGCGCGAGAGGACGATGTTGCCGCGCTTCTTGTCGACCGAGATGACCTTGAAATCGAGGTCCTTGCCGCGCAAGGCCTCGAGGTTCTTGACCGGTTTGACGTCGACGAGGGACCCCGGCAGGAATGCCTTGACGCCGATGTCCACCGCCAGGCCGCCCTTGATGCGGTCGATGACCCGTCCGCGGACGGTCGAGCCCGAGCGATAGGCCTTCTCGACCTCGTCCCAGACCTTCATCTTCTCGGCCTTGTCCTTCGAGAGGACGACGTAGCCGTTCTGGTCCTCGGTACGCTCGAGAAGGACGTCGACGGGGTCGCCGGCCTTGATCGTGACCTGGCCGGAGAAGTCGGTGAACTCGGAGAGCGGAATCATGCCCTCCGACTTGTAGCCGATGTCGACGATCACTTCGGACGGCGTGATCGACAGAACCCGCCCCCGGATGATCTGACCCTCCTGCAAGTTCTTGAACGAGCTCTCGTACTGGGCCAGGAGGTGTTGATACTCCTGCGGCGTCAGTTCCTGTTCGGTTTCCATCGGCTCGGTTTCCCGACCTCCCTCTCTGCGATTTTCACCCGCCATCGGATAAGGGATCCCCTCTCATAAGTCGCTGAGACGCAAAGCAATATCCTATGTTGCCGCGTCGGCCTGAGTCAAATGGCCTCGCGAACCCGGCCCTCGATCTCGTCCACGACGGCTTCCAGGGGCCTCCCGGTCGAGTCGACCAGCACGTACCGGCTGTCGTAGGTCAGGGGGGAATCGGCCCGGGACCCGTCGTCCCGGTCGCGCTTTTCCATGTCCCGGAGCACGTCTTCGTAGGGCTGGGGGGTCCCCCGGGCTTCGAGCTCGCGCGTCCGCCGTTGTGCCCGGACGGAGGGATCTGCCGTCAGGAAGAACTTGTAGGGGGTGTCGGGGAACACACGCGTCCCGATGTCCCGGCCCTCCATCACCCCGCCCCGCTCCTTCCCGAGCCGCTGCTGGACGGCGACGAGCGAGCGCCGGACCGCCGGGATGGCTGACACCGCGGAGGCGTAGAGGGAGATCTCCGGTTCCCGGATCGCCTCGGAGACGTCGCGGCCGTCGAGCAGCACGCGGTTGCCCCCGGGCGAAGGCACGAGCTCGATCGAGGCGCCGGACACGAGCGCGGCGACGGCGTCCGGGTCGGCGATCGGCAGGGCGATGCCCCTCTCGCGGGCCGCGAGGCCGACGGCCCGGTACATCGCGCCCGTGTCGATGTACGGGACCCCGAGCCGCGCCGCGAGCGCCCGCGCGGCCGACGACTTGCCGGCGCCCGACGGGCCGTCGATGGCCACGATCAGCGGGGGGCTCACTGCGGTTTTCCGAGCCGCTTCAGGGCGGCGACTTCGGCGGCGCTCAGGAGCCGGCTCGCCCCGGGCGACAGGGTCTCGTCGCGCACCGGCCCGATCGCGACGCGGCGGAGCTTGGACACCGGGTGGCCGACCGCCGCGAACATCCGGCGGAGTTGCCGGCTTCGGCCCTCGCGGAGCGTGACCCGAAGCCACGTGTTGCCTTCCTGCCCCTCGCGGCGCGGCGTGCCCGACACGCGGTCGATGTCGCAGGGCCGCGTCCGCTCGCCGTCGAGAAAAACGCCGCGCCGCAGCTTTTCGAGCTGCGCGGGCGTCGGCTCGCCGGAGACCTTCACGAGGTACTCCTTGGGGCAACCCGTCGACGGATGCGTCACGAGCCGCGCGAGGTCGCCGTCGTCCGTCAGGAGGAGCAGGCCCTCCGTCTGCACGTCGAGGCGGCCGACCGGCTTCACCGTCCGGCGCAGGCGCCCGGGCAGGAGCTGCAGCACCGTGTCGCGGCCCTCGGGATCGCTCACCGTCGTGACGTAGCCTTTCGGCTTGTTCAGGAGAAGGTACGTCCGCGGTCCCGAGGCGGCGCGGACGCGGCGGTCGTCGACCTTGATCGAGTCGGCGACCGGGTCGGCGCGGTCGCCGAGGCTCGCGAGCTTGCCGTTGACGCGCACCCGCCCTTGCCGGATCCACTCCTCGGCTTCGCGGCGGGAGGCGAGGCCGCTCGACGCGATGATTTTCTGGATGCGGACGAGCGCCAGGTCAGACCTCCGCGTCGGGTTCGGGCCCCGGCGCGTCCGCGTCGTCGAGCGCGTCCTCGCCCGTCTCGACCTCGACGTGGATGGAGGGCGCCGCGGCCGTCGGCGCCGCAATCTCCCGCGCCTCCAGCGTCGACGCGAGGTCCGCATCGAGATCCTCGGGGCGCGGCAGCTCGTCGAGCTCGTTCAACCCGAAGCGCATCAGGAAGTCGGGCGTCGTGCGGTAGAAAAACGGGGAACCCACCACGGCCTTCTTCCCGGCCGTCGTGATCAGCTTCTTCTCGAACAGCGTCTTCAGCACGCTCGAGGAGTTGACGCCGCGGATCTCCTGGATTTCGGGCAGCGTGATCGGCTGGCGGTAGGCGATGATGGCGAGCGTCTCGAGGGCGGCGAGGGACAGGCGGCTCCGCTCGGTGACTTCGTGGAACCGCCGCAGGAGCCCGTCGAACTCCGGGCGCGTCACGAAGCGCCAGCCGCCGGCGACCTTCTCGAGGCGGATGCCGCGGTCTTCCCCGTCGGTGCGAGTTCCCAGCATCGAGAGCGCCTCCGAGACGGCCGCCGGCGTCGCGTCGAGCAGCTCCCCGAGGTCCTTTTCGCGGACCGGCCGCGGCGACGAGAAGAGCACCGCCTCGACCGCGCCGAGGATCCGGGCGCCCGAGGTCTCGCGCGGGGGGCGCTCTTCCTTCTCGGCCACCGCGACGGCGCCGGTTCCGGGTTCGGTCTCGCTCATGCGGGCATCACTCGGCGTAATTATCGCGTATCTGCTGGGCCGTGAACGGGACTTCGGTGCGCGACGCGTGAATCTCGGCGAACGCGCGGACCTGGAACGCCCGCACGACGCCCAGACGGATCAGCTCGAGACAGGCGAGGAAGGTGGTGACGGCCTCCGCGCGGTAGCGCATCTGGCCGAGAAACTCGAGGAGCGGCATGGTCCGCGCCGCGTCGAGGCGCTCGAGGAGCTCGATCATCTTCTCGGCGACCGAAAAGCGCAGATGGTGGATGGCCAGGGCCGGCGGATGGGCGAGGCGGTAGCGCTCGGTGACCCCGCGGAAGGCCTCGATGATGTCGAAGAGCGAGACCTCGAGCGTCTCCTCGGAGCCGTCCGCCTTCGGCACCTCGGTCTCGGGCCGGGGCCAGAGCCCCCCGCGCAGGGTGTCGATGGCGTGGAGCGTCTCGGCCGAGCGCTTGAACTTCTCGTACTCGAGCAGGCGCTGGGCGAGGTCCGCCCGGGGGTCGATCGCCTCTTCGCCCGGCACCCTCGGCAGGAGCATCTTCGACTTGATGTAGATCAGTTCCGCGGCGAGCGCCACGTACTCCGAGGCGACGTCGAGGTCGAGCTCGCGCATCGTGTCGAGGTACGACGTGTACTGCTCCGTGATCTCCGCGATCGGGATGTCCGTGATGGAGACCTCGTTGACCCGGATCAGGTGGAGCAGGAGGTCGAGCGGGCCGTTGAAGGCCGGGATGGCGACGGGCGGGAGCGCCCCCCGGGTCGGGGTCTCGTCCGGCATCACGGCTCCGGAGAGAGGCGCACGGCGGCGCGCACGCGCTCCATCGTCTCTTCGGCCGAGGCCCGCGCGCGGGTGTCCCCGGCATGGAGCACGTCGCGCACGACGTCGGTCGGGGAAGCGACCAGGGCCGCGCGCTTCTGACGGAACGGCTCGAGCGCGGCGTTCAGGTTCCCGATCAGGTGCTTCTTGCAGTCGACGCAGCCGCGGGCGGCCGTGCGGCACTCCCGGTCGACCGTCGCGACCTCGTCCTTCGGCGAAAAGAGCTCGTGGAACGGGAAGAGGTTGCAGTGGTCGGGGTTTCCCGGGTCCTGGCGCCGCGCGCGCGCCGGGTCCGTCACCATGGCCATCACCTTGTCGCGGACGGACTCGGCGGCCTCGGTGATGCCGATCGTGTTGCCGTACGACTTCGACATCTTGCGGCCGTCGATCCCGTTGACCTTGGGCGTCGGGGTGAACAACGCCCTCGGCTCCGGAAACACCTCGCCGTAAAGGCCGTTGAAGCGGCGCACGATCTCGCGGCAGATCTCGAGATGGCTCGCCTGGTCCTCCCCCACCGGCACGAGGGTTGCCCGGTAGAGGGCGATGTCGGCCGTCTGAAGGACCGGGTACCCGAGAAATCCGTGCGTGCCGAGGTCCCGGCTGCGGAGCTGTTCGATCTGGTCCTTGTAGGTCGGCACGCGCTCGAGCCAGCCGAGCGGCGTGATCATGGAGAAGTAGAGCGCGAGCTCGGCATGCTGCGGCACGCGCGACTGGAGAAAGATCGTCGAGCGCTCCGGATCGAGCCCGACGGCGAGCCAGTCGAGCACGGCTTCCCGCGTGTTCCCGGCGAGCGCGGCGGTGTCGGCGTAGTCGGTCGTCAGGGCGTGGAGATCCGCGACGAAGAAATAACAGCGGTACTTCCCCGAGTCCTGCAGGCCGACCCAGTTCCTGACGGCGCCGAAGTAGTTGCCGAGGTGGACGCGGCCGGTCGGGCGCAGTCCCGAGAGGACGGTCTCGACGCTCACGCTCAGGCTCCGAAGATCAGACGCAGCACGACGCCCTGGATCGGCCGGAACAGATTGCCGAGAACCGGCGTCGCGATCAGCAGGATCAGGATCAGGAAGCCGAACGGGCGGATGACCGCGAAGACGCGGGCGACCGGGGCGCCGCCGAGGGACAGCAGGACGCCGCTGCCGTCGAGCGGCGGGATGGGCAGGAGGTTGAAGACGCCGAGCATCACGTTGACCAGCACGAAGAAGAAGAGGACGTACGTGATCGGCGCGAGCGCCCCGGAGGCGAAGCGGTTGCCCTGGAGGGCTTCGAGGAGGTCCCCCATCGCGGAGGGGTCCAGCCGGCGGATCAGGGCAAAACCGAGGATGCCGAGCGCCGCCAGGAGGAAGTTCGAGGCGGGCCCGGCGGCCGACACGACGAGGTTCGCCAGCCGGGGGTCGCGCGTGTTGCGCAGGTCGACCGGCGTCGGCTTGGCGGCGCCGAAGATGAGCCCCGAGAAGAGATAGAGCATCAGCGGGACGAGGATGCTTCCGACCGGGTCGATGTGGCGCAGCGGGTTGAGGCTGATCCGGCCGAGGTCCCGTGCCGTGGTGTCCCCGAACTTGAGCGCGGCGTAGGCGTGGGCCGACTCGTGAAAGGAGATGGCGAAGAGGACGACGGCGAGTTGGATCGCGAAATCGACGACCTTGTGTTCCAAACAGGCGGCACTATACAGGGGGTTCCGAGGCGTCAAAAAGCCGTAGATTGTGCCTCGTGACGCCGAAACCTTCCCCCCGGGCCGCCGTCTCTCCAGATGGCCGGGCCGATAACCGATGAACGCGGGAAGCGACGACGCGGGTCTCCTCGAGCGGATCCGCCGTGGGGACACCGACGGCGCGGCGGAGCTGTTCGAACGCTATGCGCCGGCCCTCCTGCGATTCACCGACCGGATGCTGTCGGACAGGGCGTCGGCCGAGGAAGTGACCCAGGAGGTGTTTCTCAAGGTGATTTCGAGAGCGCACCAGTACGACGGACGCGCCGGCGTGGCGTCGTGGCTCTTCGCCATCGCGGCCAACGCGTGCCGCGACCGGCGGCGCCGCGAGCGCCGGGCCGCGGTGGTGCCCCTCGAGTCGGTCGCCGAGCCGCGCGCCCGGACCGAGGGCGTCGAGTCCGTCATCGCCTCCCGCGAGCGGCGCGCCGCCGTGCGCCAGGCGCTGTCGGAGCTCTCCGAAGAACAGCGCGAGGCCCTCGTGCTCGCCCGCTACCACGGCATGCCGTACGCCGAGATCGCGAAGACGCTCGGCATCTCGGTCGGCGCCGTCAAGACCCGCATCTTCCGGGCCGTCGAAACCCTGAAGGCCCGTTTTTCCGAGGGAGAGAGCTCATGGACTGCCGCGACCTGACGACGCTTGGGATCGAACGCCTGACCGGCGAGGCCTCCGAGGCCTCGCGCCGCGAGCTCGACGCTCACGTGGATGCCTGCGAAAGCTGCCGCCGCGACCTCGAAAGGCTCGAAGAGCTCTGGACGACGCTCGGCCGCGATCCCGAGCCCGAGGTGACGCCCGAGTTCCGGCGCCGCACGCTCGGGCTCCTCGAAGAGGAGATGATTCGAGGCCGCGTCAAAGCCTTCCGGCCGACGCCGACGTTCCGGCGCCCGCTCCTCCAGGCGGCGGCGCTCGTCGCCGCCGCGGGCGTCGGCTATCTCCTCGCGCGAGGTCTTCCGGGCCGCGACTCCGCCTCGCCCGCGGCCTCTCCTTCCTGGCCCGTGGCCGCCGTCACGCCGACGGCCCCCGGCGCGGCGGGAGTTCCGGGGCTTGCCGGCAACCCGCGCCTCGCCAACGTCTCCTATCGCCCGGCGGACAAGGACGGCCGCGTCGCGATCGGGTTCGACGTCACGACGCGCCGCGAAGTCGAAGGCAAGCCGAACGACCCGGAGGTCGCGAAGCTCCTCGCCTATCTCGTGGCACACAACTCCGAGAGCGCCGGGGAGAAGTCGCGCGCGATCGAGGTCGTCTCCGAACACTACGGGACGAACGCGGCGCCGGCCTCGCCCGAGATCGTCGCCGCGCTGACCTCGACGCTCAGGGCCGACGGCAACCCCGGGGTTCGCAAGAAGGCCGCCGACACGCTCGCGTCGTTCCAGTCGACGCCCGAAATCCGCGCGGCGTTCCTCCAGGCGCTCAAGTCGGACAAGAACCCCGCCGTGAGGCTCGCGGCCATCGACGCGCTGGCGGCCGCCGCGCGCCAGTCGCCGGATGCGAGCACGATCGAATCGCTCAAAGAGAAAGCGGTCGACCCGCAGGAAAACGGCTTCGTCCGCGCGAAGGCGGCGTCGGCGCTGAAGGCGATGTCCTTCTGACGATGCCCTCGACGAGGATGGCGTAACTCCGATGACTTCCGCACGTCTCTCTCTGACGATGAAGGACACGACATTGCGCGAACGCGTCGACGTCCCCGAGGCGCGGCCAGCCGCCGCGGATCGGTTGGCGCTGTGGCTCGTGCTCGGGCTGGGGCTCCTGCTGATGCTCGTCTCGGCGGCGAGAGCCGAGCAAGCGCCCGCGACGCGCGTCGACCGGTTCAATGGCACCCTCGCCGCGGGTCAGACGATCCACGTCGAGAACATCACCGGCGACGTGATCGCCGCCCCCGGCGCACAGTTCTCCGCCGTGGTGACGGTGAGCGTGACGGCGGCGACGCCGCAGAGAGCCGCCGACATCCTCAGGAAGATCCAGATCCGCTCTTCGCACGACGACGACGGCTGGAGTCTCGAGACGATGATCCCGGGGGCGCATTCGGGGCGCCGCGGCGACAGCGACGGCGGTTCTCCCTGCGGACAGTGCCGGATCACCGCCCGCTACGAGCTCGTCGTCCCGCCGGGCGTCACCGCCGAGCTGCAGACCGTCAACGGCGACGTGCGCGTCCACGACCTCGACGGCGATCTCGATCTCCAGTCGGTGAACGGCTCGATCGAGGCGCGAGGCGCGCGCCACGGAATCTCCCTGCAGACGGTGAACGGCCACATCGAGGCCGTGGCGCAGACCCTTCCGGCAGACTCGGAAGTCTCGCTCCAGTCGGTCAACGGCAACGTGACGCTGACGCTGCCGAAGGATGCCCGGTTCGAGTTCGCCGCGTCCACGATGAACGGCACGATCGCCTCGACGTTCCCTCTGCCCGCGCAGCCGCCGGCCAAGGTCTGGTGGGTCACCAAAGGGGCGGGCAAAGCCGAAGGCAAGGGCAAGTCGAAGAGCAAGGACGGGTCCGCCGACATCGTGGTCGAAGACGAAGACGGCAACCGTCAGGAGATCGACCTCGAGGAGCTCAACCACCAGCTGGCGGAATCCATGCGGCAGGTCGAGATCCAGGTCGAGCGCGGCATGCGCGACGCCGAGAAGAACATGCGCGAAGTCGAACGCCAGCTTCGGGACATCGAGATTCCGAACCCGCAGCGCGAATACTCGGGTTCGATCGGCAAGGGCGGGCCCGACGTTCACATGGAGACGCTGAACGGGCGGATCCTGCTGCTGGCGGCCGGCACGAAAGAAGCGGACGCCAGGCCCCTCGTCAGCGAACGGCGCTCCGTCGTCGTGACGGTTCCGCCGGTGCACGTTCACGTGCCGCCCGTGGCCGTGGCGCCCGCTCCCGCGGCGCCGCCCGTACCTCCGCCGCCGCCGGCGTCTCGAGCCCCGCGCGCGGCGCCCCCCGCCCCCCTGGGCGAGGGCGACATCGTCCGCGGGGACGTGGGCGGCGACTTCCTCTCGACCTCGGGAGGCGACTACCACATCGGCAAGGTCAGCGGCCGCGTCAAGATCCTGAGCCAGTCAGGCGAGATCCGCGTGGGAGGCGCCGGCGGTGGCGCGGAGCTGAAGACCTACGGCGGGGACATCGTGGTGGGCCCCGTGACGGGCGACCTCAAGGCCTCGACCCTCGCCGGCGACATCGTCGTCGAGTCGGTCTCGGGCTCGGCGCTGGCCGACACCAACGGCGGCGACATCCGGATCGACCGCGTCGGCGGCAACCTCGACGTGCGCACCTCCGGCGGCGACATCCGCGTCCAGCGCGTCGGCGGCGGCGTCCGCGCAGCGTCGGCCGGCGGCGAGATCCGCATCGGCCTCTCGGCCTGCGACGCCCGGGGCGGCGGCGTCACGATCCGCAACGACGGGGGCGACGTCACGCTCGCTCTGCCCGCCGACTGCAAGGCCGAGGTCGAGCTCGTCGTCACGGGCGCCGACGAGGACGAGACGGCCGTGCGGTCCGACTTCCCCGAGAGCACGCTGTCCAGGCGCAACGGCGTGCAGCGCTCGACGCTGACCCTCAACGGCGGCGGAGAGAAGATCCTCGTTCGGACCACGTCCGGAACGATCCGCCTGCGCCGGGGCTCGCTCTAGCCTCTAGCGGATCCGCAGGATCGCCCGGGGTTCCAGCGCCACCTCTTCGCCCGTCCCGGAACGCGGGTCGTGGAGCCCGGTGGAGAGGTATTCGCGAATTCCCGGGCGGAAGGTTTTCCAATCTCCGCCGAAGGCGGCGACGGTCGCCGACACGTCGGCAACGTTATCGCGCCCGAGGCTCTTGAGCTGGTCGCGCGTCAGGGGCGGGTCGTCGAACAGCCCGTACCGCGCGAGCCGTTCGAAGGCGGCCGCGAGAAGCCGGCCGTACCAGAGGGGAAAATGCACGAGGGGCTTTCCCGGCTTCCCGACCGCGGCGGCGATCTCGCGGTAGATCGCGTCGAGGGTGAACACCTCGGGGCCCCCCACCTCGAACGTGTGCCGGACCGTCTCGGGTCTGGCGAGCGCGTCCGCGAAGACCCGGGCGACGTCCCTGACGGAGACCGGCTGGAACCTCGTCCGGCCGTCGCCGATGACCGGAATGAACCCCGGGTTGTGCCGGACGATCGGGGCCAGCAGCGACACGAACCCGTCTCCCGGCCCGAAGACGATCGAGGGGCGGAAGATGGTCCAGTCGAGCTTCGAGGCCCGAACCGCCCGCTCCCCCGCCGCCTTGGTGCGGCCGTACTCGGAGGGGGAGTCTTCGGCGCTTCCCATCGCGCTCATGTGGAGGTAGCGGCGCACGCCGGCCGCCTCGGCCGCGGCGACGGCGTTCTCGGTGGCCTCGCGGTGCATCCGGTCGAACGTCTGGGCGCCCTTCTCGTTGATGATCCCGACCAGGTGCACGACCGCGTCGCGCCCGTGCGCCGCCGCCTCGAGCGAGGCGCGGTCGAGCACGTCGCCTTCGGCGGTCTCGACCTCGCGGTTGTAGCGGTTCCGCGTCCGGCGCGGGTCGCGCGCCAGCACGGCGACCGCGTGCCCGGCACGCAACAGGCGGTTGACGAGGTGGGTTCCGACGAAACCGGTGCCGCCGGTGACGAGAACCTTCATTGCTCCTCCGATCCACGGGCTTCTATCACGCCGACCCCGCGGCGTCGACGCGCATTCTACGGATACCCGAACAGGTCGCTCCGCACCGCCTGTCCCGCCTCGCGAAGGGCCGCCACCCGCCGCCGCGCCTCCCCGAGGGCCGCGAGGTCCCGAACGGGATCCGCCACGCGCATTGCCGGCAGGCCGGACTGGCGGCTGCCGAGCAGGTCGCCCGGACCTCGCGCCTCGAGGTCGCGCTCGGCGATCGCGAAGCCGTCCGACGTCTGCTCGAGGACGGCGAGGCGCTGGCGGGCCTCCGGCGTCGCCCCGGGCCCCGCGATCAGCGCGCACCAGGATGCGCGCGTGCTCCGGCCGACGCGGCCGCGGAGCTGGTGGAGCTGGGCGAGCCCGAACACCTCGGCGTTTTCGACGACCATGAGCGTCGCCTCGGGCACGTCCACCCCGACCTCGACGACCGTCGTCGACACGAGGACCGGGGCGCGGCCGCTGGCGAAGTCCCGCAGCACGGTGGTGCGGTCGGGCGCCGGCATCCGGCCGTGGAGAACCTCGACGCGGACGCCGGGGAGGGCCTCCGCGAGCCGCCGCGCCGTCGCGCGCGTGGCCGCCACCTCGCGTTCCCCCTCCTCGATTGCCGGGACGACGACGTAAACCCGCTCGCCGGCCGCGACCCGCTCGGCGGCGAACGCGTAGACCTTCGCCCGCCCTTCCTCGTCGCGCACCCGCGTGACGATCTCGCCGCGCCCGGGGGGCTTTTCGTCGAGGACGGAGACGTCGAGCTCGCCGTAGATCGCCCACGCGAGGGACCGGGGAATCGGCGTCGCGGTCATGACGAGGACGTGGGGCGCGTCGCCCTTCCGGAACAGGCGCGCGCGGTGCGCCACGCCGAAGCGGTGCTGCTCGTCCACGACCACGAGGCCGAGCCGCCGGAAGGTCACCGGCGCCTCCGCGAGCGCGTGCGTGCCGACGAGGACGTCGATTCGTCCCGAGGCGAGCTCCTCGAGCAGGCGGCGGCGCGCGGCGCCGCGCACGCGCCCGGTCAGGAGTGCCAGGCGCACGCCGGCCCCGGTCAGCCACGACGCGAGGCTCTCGGCGTGCTGCTCGGCGAGGATCTCGGTGGGCGCCATGAGCGCCCCCTGGACGCGGTTGCCCGCGGCCAGCATCAGGGCGAGTCCCGCCACGACCGTCTTGCCCGACCCGACGTCGCCCTGGAGGAGCCGGGCCATGGCGCGTCCCGAGGCGAGGTCGGCCGCGATCTCGCGCACGGCGCGCCGCTGGGCGCCCGTGAGCGAAAACGGCAGGGCCTCGCGCGTGCGCTGGCGCAACGCGTCGCTGGCTTCGAGCCGGATCCCGCGGCGCGCATGGAGGCGCGCCCGCTTCTCCTCGATGCCGGAGGCCAGGACGAGGAGCTCCTCCTGCGCCAGCAGCCGCCGGGCGGCCCCCGCCGCCTCTTCCGAGGACGGGAAGTGCGCCTCCTCGAGCGCCGAGCGGATTGCGGGAGCGGCGGCCGCCGCGCTGGCGAAGCCCGGGCTCAGGCGGTCGAGCGTTCTCCGCACGAGGCTGCGCCAGAGCCGTGTACCGACGTCGGCCGCCCGATGGTAGACGCCGACGACGCGCCCCGAGTGGACGGGGTCCGCCTCCTCGCCCGCCGCGATGAACTCGGTCTCGGGGTTCTCGATCCGCATCTCGCCCCTGGACGACGCCGTCGGAGCGCCGTAGAGCGCGGCCCGCGCGCCGTCGAGCGCCTTCGCGAAGGATGGATACCGGTTGTGCCAGACGACGCGGACCGCCCCGGTGCCGTCGTCGGCGAGCGCCTCGACGCGCAGCAGCCCGCGGCGCATCCGCACCGACCGCACGCCCCGGAAGGTCACGAGGACCGTCGCCGGACGGTCCCATTCGAGGCTGGCGATCGTCGCGAAGCGCCGGCGGTCCTCGTACCGGAACGGCAACGCGAGCAGGAAGTCGCCGATCGTCCGGAATCCCTCGGCCGCGAGCTTCTCGGCGCGCGCGGGGCCCACGCCGGGAATCCTCGAGACCGGGTCGCGCAGACTCAGGAGGGCCGGAGGGGACGCGGGCTCGGCGATGAACTAGCTCTCGGGGGCGTGGAAGGTCATCGAGACCAGGCCGAACTTCAGGACGTCGCCGTTCTGCACGGCAATCGGGACGCCGGTCGTCAGCCGGTTGCCGTTGACGTAGGTTCCGTTCATCACGCCGATCTCTTCCATGACGTAGTACGTGTCGCTCATCTGGTAGAGCTTGGCGTGGCGGCGCGAGGTCGAGCGCTGCGGGTCGAGCGGCGTCAGGTCCACGTCGGGGGTGATTCCCGTGACGGGGTCGCTCCGGCCGACGAGGGTGTCGCCCTCCCGGTTCAGGTAGAACTCGGCCGACGGGTCGTCGCACACGAGCCGGCACGCGTTGCGCTCTGGCTCGACGCGGCGCGGGGCGGGCTTCTCTTCTTCGGGGACCCGGCGGCCGACGGCGTCTTCGAGCATGGCCGTGACTTCGCGCAGGCGCCGCGAGAGCTTCCGCATCATCCGGACGGCGATCTCGGTGTTGCTCTTCAACATCGCGTCGAACGTCGCGCCATTGATGCGCACGAGCTCGACGTCGGTCTTCGCGCGCGCGGAGGCCGACCGGGGGACGTCCTCGAGGACGCTCATCTCGCCGAAGAAGTCGCCCTTCTCGAGGGTCGACAGGACGCGGGTCTCGCCGCCGATCGCCTTGAGCAGCTCCACCGTGCCCGACTGAATGATGTACATGTCGGTGCCGATGTCGCCTTCCGAAAAGAGGATCTCCCCCATCAGGTGACTGACGAGAAACTTCTCGTAGGGATTCCTGCCGCCGCCCCCCGGCCCCGATTTGAAGACGGCCTTCACGCCGGGCACGGCGCCCCCGCGGCCCCGGTCGCCACGCCAAAGTCGAGCCGGCCGGAGCCCGCGTCGACCCGGACCGGCGCGCCGAGCGGAATCGTCCGGGGACGGGGCAGGTGGCCCGCCGGAAACCCGGAGACCACCGGGAACGGCGCTCCCGCGAAGTAGTCGCGGAGCCAGGCGCCGACGATCTCAGGAGACTCGCCGCCGCGCGGGCCGGGCGAAATCGAGCCGATGAGCATGGCGTGCAGTCCATCGAATGTACCTGACCGCTCCAGTTGGGTCAACATTCGGTCGAGCCGGTAGGTGTCCTCGCCCACGTCTTCCCAGAACAGGACGGCACCCCGGCCGTCGATCGCGTCCGGGGTGCCGCAGAGTGAGGCGAGGATCGAGAGGCAGCCGCCGACGAGAGGCCCCTCCCCCGCGCCGGGCGCGAGCACGTGGGCGGGCGGTATCCGATAGGGCGGCGGCGGGTTCCCGGCGAGCACGGTCTCCCAGTCGAGTTCCTCGCCGTTGGCCATCTCGACCGCGACCATCGGCCCGTAGTAGGTGACAAGGCCGCAGCGCCGGGCGAGAAACGCGAAGAGCGCCGTCAGGTCAGACCCGCCGAGGTGGATGCGGGGCCGCGACGCGGCCTCGGCCGGATCGAGCCGCGACAGCACCCGCGAGGCGCCGTAGCCGCCGCGCGCGAAGAATATGGCGTCAATCGAGGGATCGCGCAGGAGAGACCGGTAGCCCTCGGCGCGCTCCTCGTCGGTGCCGGCGAGGAAGCCGCGCCGGAGGCCGACGTTGGGCGCGAGCACGACGCGGTAGCCGCGCCTCTCGAGGTGTGCGACGCCGGACTGGAGACGGCCCTCGTCGACCGGCCCCGAGATCGCCGCCACGCCGACGGTCGCGCCCCGCTTCAACGGCGGGGGACAAGTCAGGCTGCTCATGGTCTCTCCACCGCCGTCCTCGAGCGCAACCCCAGTCCCGGAAACCCGGAAACCCCGAAACCGATCCAGAAAAGCCCCGAGCGGACCGGTAAGCCGAATCCCGTGTCCCGGCCGGTTGTGCCGGCCGGGGTCGCGATCATTCCTCTGGGCCCGAGGTCGCCCTCGGGCTCGAGCAGCCGACCCGGAGACAGCTCACTTTTGGTGAGGCGGGACGGGCGCCCGCTGCCTCCCTATTTGGCCTTGCTCCGCATGGGGTTTACCGTGCCCCCGCCGTTGCCGGCGGAGCGGTGCGCTCTTACCGCACCGTTTCACCCTTGCCGTCCTTTCGGAAGGCGGTCTGTTCTCTGTGGCACTTTCCTTCGCGTCGCCGCGACCGGGCGTTACCCGGCATGCTGCCCGTGTGGAGTTCGGACTTTCCTCTCCGGCTCCTCGTTGAAAGGAGACCGGAGCGATCGCGTGGCCCGCTCGGGGCCGCCCCCATTCTACACGGGGTGAAGGCGGCGGGGGCCGGGGTCGAGGCCGGGCTCACGACGGTGCGCCCCGACCCCCGTCTCCGGGATTTGGATGATCTGCCGCTGCATCAAGCGTCCCGATTGCTCTCGTCCGCGAAGTACCGCAGCCACTCCTCGACGTCGACCGCGCCAGGCCCGGCAACCGGCGCCTCCCCGGCGCCGAAGCGCTCGAAAAACCTCTCCGGCGCGACCACTTTGCCGCCGGCCGATCGCACGCGCGCCGAGAGCTCCCGGTCGGCGGTGACCACGATCGCTTCCGCCGGTGTCGGGGCCTGCTCCACGGCGCGCACGATCGCGTCGTCGGCGCTGCCGCCGGCGGCGCGCACCGAGAGGGGGCCGAGCGAGGCCGGTCGCTCGCCGGGGCCGCCGTCGAAGAAGATCGTGGCCCGGGCGCGCGTCCGCCGCAGCCGGTCTGCGATCTCGCCGACGAGCGCCTGGCGGTCGGCCGGCGACGGGCGCGCCGTCTTGCGAACCAGGCCGATCAGGTTGTTGCCGTCGAGGAAATACGGCACGTCACGACTGCCGCAGAAGACGCCTCGGATGCTTGAGACGGAAGAAGAGGACGCCCAGGGCGTGGCCGACTCGGCGGCGGTCGAGCACGAGGAGGAAGACGAGGGCGAATATCAGGATCCACGTAAACGACGGCACGAAGAAAACGAGAGCGCCCAGAGCGAGCGCGAGCGCGTCCTCGGCCAGGGACAGGGCGAGCTGCGCCATGCCGCGCGTGGCGGCGGTGGAGGTGAGCCGCGTCGTCGACTTCACGAGGTGCGCGGCGAGGGTCGCGGCGGCGCCCGCGAGCGCGAGACCGACGCGCTCGGCAGGCGTCGTCTCGGGTACGGCCGCCAGCGTGAGCAGGGCGCCGACGACGGGCCGCAGGAGGGTCTGCAGCAGGTTCCACAGGTGGTCCACGACCGGAATCTTGTCGGCGACGAACTCCGTCAGGAACAGCACGAGCGCGGCGGTCACGGCGAAGTGGCTCGACAGGATCGCCGCCGTGGGACCGGGGAACTCCTGAGGCAGAAGCAGAAAGAGGCCGTTGAAGAGCAGGAGGATCGCCCAGGCGTTCAGTCCCGCGGCGGCGGACAGGCCGAGGCCCGTCAGAAGAGGGGTCAACCGCGGTGCCGGAAGAGCCGGGAGAGAAGGCCGGTGGGCTGCGGGGCCGACGCCGCTTCCCCGGTCGGCGTCGCCTCGCCGGCCGGCAACGGGGCTCCGGGCTCGGCCGGAACCGCCGGCATCGGTGAAGCCGCCTGCGCGGCGAGCGTCCGCTGCAGGAGCTCTTCGCTCTCCGGCGACGGATCGAGCGACACCGCGCGGCGCGCGAAGGGCTCGGCTTCGTGGGGGCGCTTGTGTTCGAGGAGTGCGCGCGCCGCCTCGAGCGAATAGGCGACGCGGCGGCTGTCGAGACGAGCGGCTTCCTTGAGGTTCGCGAGCCCCTGGTCGGTCCAGTTCGGATTCTTCAACTCGACCTGGGCGAGCACGTACCGGTACTCGGGGTTGTCCGGGACGAACCGGATCGCCTCGCGCAGCATTTCGACGGCCGGGTGGTAGTCCTTGTCCTCGATCAGCTGCCGTGCCCGGCGGAAGTTCTGGGTGGCGAGCTTCTTGCGCATCTCCGGGTCGGCCTCGGCCGTCAGGACGGGCGCGGGCGCCGCGTCGAGGCTCTGGTCGTAGAGCGCTCGCTTGTCTGGATCGGAGAGCGTCTCGTAGGCCTTCTTCATCCGCTCGAATACCGCCGTCAGCTCCTTCTCGAAGCGCGCGAGGTCCTCGCGGTGCCGCAGATCCGGATGGAAGAGCCGGCTGCGCTCGAAATAAGCCTCGGCGACCTTTTCGGGCGGCGCGTCGCGCACGATGCCGAGCAGCTCGTAGTGCGTCAGCCAGTCGATCCGGCGATAGGTGTTCTTGACGAGCTCGGCGTGGCCGGGCGACCGGTCCGCCGGCGCCGCCGAGACTTCGACGTTCAACCCGTGGAAGCCGCCCCGGCCGCTGGCGGGACGCTGGGCGCCGTCCTGTTTCCATTCGACGATGCCGCAGGAGACGAGTGCATAGAGGATCTTCGCCATCGCCGCGCGGGAGGTGCCCGCGATCTTCAAGAGCGAGTCGACGTCGAGGATCCCGTCGATCCGCGACAGGAGATACGCCTCCTGCGGGGCCAGCGGCAGGTACTGGTAGCGCGACATCGGATCGGTGGCGAGCATGGGCACGCGGTGCCCGTCGCCCAGCCGCTCGCGGAACGCCTCGCTCTCCGGCAGCCGGCGAATGCCCTCGACGATGATCGCCGCCGTCGAGAGCGTCAGGGCGACGTCCGGGTCGAGGACGCCGCCGGAGGCCTGGTAGCGGTACTCGCCCGAGTCCCACGCGAAGGTCGAGAAGACGATCTCCTCGACGAGCCGGCGCATCTCGGCGTCGAGCACGGTGCGGGAGACCAGGCCGCGCTCGACGAGGATCTTGCCGAGCCGCGCGCGCCCCTGCTTGGCCACCGTGTCGAGAGCCCAGTTCAGGTCGGTGTCGGTGATCCAGCCGCGGCGCTTCAGGAACGCGCCGATGCGCTGGCCTTCGCGGGACGAGGTCGCGGTGCGGAGCTCCCCCTTCTCGAAGAAGAGATGGCGGGTCTCGTCACCGTGGACGAGGGAGAGCGTTCCCTTCAGGCTCTCGAGAAAGATGCGGCGGAGCACCTGCGGCAGCGGCGTCTCCGACAGAGAGCCGCGAAATCCGGCCGAAGCCGCTGGTGTGCTCATGGGCGCGTCAAGGTCGGTGGGCCGAGTTCCTCAGGGTAGCAGAAAGCCGCCGCCCCGTCAGCGCACCCCGGTGACGGCCGGCCGGTTCTTCGGTGTCGAGAAGAATCGCGGCGTGCCGGACAGGCCCCGCCGCGCGGCTTCGATGGTCGGGTAGTGGCCCCACAGAACGCGGAAGCAGGTCCTGTCCTGATGCGGCGTCGCGAGAAGCCACATGCTGCCCGGCGGACGGTCGTGCTGGAAGGCGTCGGTGAGGGACTGGACCTCGCAGGCGAGCTCGAGCTGGATGGCGTAGTGCGTCTTCCGGTCCGCCGCGAGCTTCTGGGCGTCGCGCGCGGCCCGCTCGAGCCAGTGCTGGCGCGACGACGACGCCTCGCGCGGCGATCCGGCCGCGGAGGGTGGCGCCGCGGGCCCCTTCGCGACGGCCGGCCTGGGGGTGGGTTTGCCGCGCGGCGGTGGCGCCGTGGGCACCGGTGTCGGTGCCGTCGTCGGGAGCGCCGCCGGCAGGGCCGCCGGTGCTTCGGCCGCGGGCAGGGGCGCAACCGTGGCGGCCGCCGTGGGCTCGGGTGCGGCGACCGCGGGAGTTTCTGCGGCGGGCGACGGCACGGCGGCGCCGCTCTCGGTCGGCGGCGGGGACGGGCCGCGGCTCCGGAGCCACAACGTCACGACGAGCGCGAGGCCGAGGGCGGCGAGCACCCACACGAGGGGCGAGAGTCCACGCGGCTTCGGCCTTTCGAGCTCGCCCACGCCGGTCGCGGAGTCGAGCGGGCGGCCGAAGGCATCCGCCGAGCCGCCGATCTCGATCTCGCGCGGGCGGTCCCCGCCGGCGGCGTCGTCTGACCGGAGCGCGGCCAACTCGAGATCCGCGGGGATCGCCCGTGCACCCGGGGCCGCCTCGTCCAGCGCCGACCCCAGGTCGCGTCGCCATCCCGCGTCGTCGCCGAGCTCGCTCGGTCCTTCGTCCACGGACGACGCCCGAAGCTCCTCCGCGACGGCGTGGATCTCGACCTCCTCGATGTCCGAGGCGGATTCATCGTCGGTCTCCGGCTCTTCCTCGCCGGCCTCCAGGGCGTCGTCGGAGGGTTCGTCCCCGTCCTCGGCCTCCCCTTCGTCCCCTGATTTCCATTCTTCCTCGTCCCCGGCCGCCGCCTCCGCGACGGCTTGCGCCGGCGCCTCGTGGGGCGCGGCGAGCTCACCGTCCGTCGCGTCGGCCGCCCGCGTCGCCCGCCCGCCGGCGCCGAACTCCGGGTGCACGAGCCCGAGCGTCACGAGAGCCGCGAGAAGCTTCTCGACCGCGAAGGCTTCGGCGGGCGCCTCGCTGGCGATCTGCTCGGCGGTCGACGTGCCGTCGATCAGCCGGACGACCGACTCCGCGTCGGCCGTCAGGCCAAACGTCGCAAACTCGGCGTCGAAGCTGGGGGCGCGCGCGAGGGGAACGTCGGCGCCGCCGAGGTGCTTCAGGACGAGGCTCCGGTCCCGGGACCGCAGGAACAGCTCGAGCACGAGTCGCGGAATGGGCAGACGCGGCTCGGTCGTCTCGCGCCCGTCCTCGTTGGTCCGCAGGAACCAGTATTCGCCCTCGAGCCACGTCAGCAGGTCCGAGAGGATTTCGACGGCGCGGATCTTCTCGCCCCAGCGCCACTCGCGGCGCGTCAGGACGCCGGCCTGCAGAGCGAGGAGCGCCCGGTCGGCTCCCTCCGGCGCGGCCAGGCGCTCGAGGGTCCGCGCGTCGAGCTTGCCCGCCCGCACGAGGATTGCCGCCGTCTCGAAGCGCGGGTCCGACGAGGACGTCGCGACGATCTCTCCCGCCACGACCTCGAACCCCGCCGTGGCGCCCGCGCGCGAGAACTGGAGCGAGCCGCTGGCGCCTTCGCGCCACAGGGCGACGAGGGCCCCGAGGAGGTCGACTCCCCGGATATCGCCCTCGTGGTCGAACGCCGCCCTCATGCGCCGGCCGAGCCTCCCGGCGAGTCGAGAAACGCCGTCACGGCCCGCGCGGTCGTCGGCCCGACGGCGGCCGCGATCTCGGTCGGGTCGGCGCCGCGCAACCCGTTGACCGAGCCGAAGCGCCGAAGCAAGAGGCGGGCCTTCACCGGCCCGATGCCCGGAATCTCGGTCAGGCCGGTCTGGCGCATGCGCTTGTCTCGCCGGGCCCGGTGTCGCGAGATCGCGAACCGATGCGCTTCGTCGCGCACGCGCTGGACGAGCTGCAGCGCCGGATCATTCCGCGACAACCGCACGGGGTCCGGCCGCCCCGGCATCCAGATCTCCTCCTCGCGCTTGGCGAGCCCCACCGCCGGCAGGTCGAGTCCGAGGCGATCGAGCGCCGTCAGCGCGGCCTGCAGCTGCCCGCGCCCTCCGTCCACGAGGACGAGGTCGGGCATCGCGCTCTCTTCCGCCTTCAGGCGGCGGTACCGGCGGTCCACGACCTCGGCCATGCTCCGGAAGTCGTCGGGCTCGAGCAGCCCCTGGGACGCGACGTTGAAGAGCCGGTAGTCGGCCTTCTTCGGCTTCCCCTCCTCGAAGACCACGAGCGAGCCGACGCTGTCGGTGCCCTGGGTGTGGGAAATGTCGAAGGCCTCGATGCGGCGCGGCGGCACGCCGAGACCGATCGCGCGCGCCAGGCGCTCGACGGCGACGGCCTCGTCGCCCCCGGCGCCGCGGAAGCGCACCCGGTGGCGCTCGCGCGCATTCGCCTCGGCCATCTTCACGCGTTCGACGGCGGGGCCCCGGCGGGGCGTCCGGACGGCGACCCTCACGCCGCGGCGCTCGGCGATGTAGCCCTCGACGAGGGCCGCGCCCGGAATCCCGATGGGCAGGTGAATCTCGGCGGGCAGGAACGGATTGGCGTCGTAGAACTGGGGCAGGAACGCCTCGAGAAACGCCGCCGGATCGAGCTCCTGGGCCTTCTCGAAAAAGAAGTCCCGGCGGTCCTGCAGCACGCCGGCGCGCACGACGAGCACGCACACCGCCACGTCCTGTCCGGATTCGAAGAAACCGAAGACGTCGACGTTCTCGCCCTTCAGGGACTGGACGACCTGATGCTCGGAGACGTCGCGCACGGTCCGGAGGGCGTCGCGGTAAGCGGCCGCCATCTCGAAGTTCTCGGTCTGCGAGGCGGAGCGCATCTTCTCGGTCAGGCTCGCCTCGAGCTCCCGGTTGCGGCCCTCGAGAAACAGGACGACGTCGGCGACCGCCGCGTCGTAAGCCGCTCTCGTCGTCAGCCCGGAGACGCAGGGCCCGAGACACGCGTGCAGGTCGTAGTAGAGGCAGGGCCTCGGCAGGTTGCCGTCGATCTCGATCGTGCAGGTCCGGATCTGGAAATGCCGCGTGATCATTCGCATGATCCGGCGGGCGAGACCTCCCCAGAAGGGCCCGTAGTACGAGTGGCCGTCCTCCTCGACCCGCCGGGTGACCAGCGCCCGCGGCCAGGCCTCCCCCGTCGTGACCTTGATGTAGGGGTAGGTCTTGTCGTCGCGGAGGCAGACGTTGTACCGGGGACGGTGCTTCTTGATGAGGGTGTTCTCGAGGAGGAGGGCCTCGAGCTCCGTCCGGGTCGAGATGGTCTCGACCTCGCGGTGGAGCCGGCGCAGGGCCTCCTCCTTCGCGCCGCCGTAGGCGGGGTTGAAGTAGGACCCCACGCGCTTGCGCAGCGACAGGGCTTTCCCGACATAGAGGATCCTGCCCCTGTCGCCGCGGAAGAGATAGACACCCGGGGAATCCGGCAGATTCTCCGGTCCGCGGCGAGCCTCGACCACGACGTCAGTGTACCCGATTCGCGGCGGGGGAACGCCGCGCCGGAGCCCGGGCCGACTCCGTCGGGCCGGGGCCGAAGGAGAGATTCGCGGCGGGGGAACGCCGCGCCGGAGCCCGGCGGTATGATCGCCTCATGCCGATGTACGAGTGCCCGTACTGCTACACCCCGGTCGAGCCCGGCACTCCGGTCTGCCCGAAATGCAACCGCGAGCTCGAGCGGTGGCAGACGGGCTTCTACACGCGGCAGCGTCCGCTGCCGACCAAGTCGCGCACCGCGGTGTGGGCAGCGGCGATCGCGGCCCTGCTTCTCGTCCTCGCCGGTCTCGCCCGCGCGTGCCACTGGATATGAAGCGCGCGCTCCTCGCCGGCCTCGTCTTCGCCTCGGTCGCGGCGCCCGCGACGGCGCAGCTCGTGCCGCTCGCGCGGTGCCACGCCGCCTACCCCTGCAACGTCCCGTACGGCCTGCGCCCGGCGGATGCCGTCGCCAACCTGCCCGACGCGCAGCTCGGAAACGCCCTCGTCAGCGTCGGGGTCGACAACGCCTTCAAGCCGAAGCTCATCGCGTCGCCGGTTTCGGGCGACCCGGTCGAGGGCGCGGCCCGGCTCTACCTCCGGAAAAACCCGCTCGGGCTCCGGACTCCGACCCCGAAACCCGCCGCGACGCCGGCCGGCGCGAGGCC
>Ga0335070_10000548_pt1 | contig 42061 bp, 38 predicted proteins | sample Lox_Sample_13_FD_206722 | JGI IMG/M metagenome (GOLD analysis project Ga0335070, IMG submission 206722) | Soil microbial communities from Loxahatchee National Wildlife Refuge, Florida, United States - Lox_Sample_1.3 | ecosystem: Environmental > Terrestrial > Soil > Wetlands | place: USA... | reverse complement strand
AAGCCCACCCCTCCATTCGCGAGCGATCCAAATTTCAATCACCCGATGCAGCCAGTGGTTGCCGTATCGTGGCACGAAGCCGTTAGCTACTGCGAGTGGCTAAGCGCCATCATCGGCAAAAGATTTCACCTTCCCACCGAAGCCAAGTGGGAGCGTGCTGCTCGCGGTGGCCGCGAAGGAGAACTCTATCCCTGGGGCGATACGCCACCGCAGTCTTTGCCCAATTATTCTGAGCGTTGCTCGGCATACTGGAAATCGGGTCCCGAACCGGTCGGCCAGGCCGAGCCCAATGCTTACGGTCTTTACAACATGTGCGACAACGTCCACGAGTGGTGCAGCGACTGGTACTCGCTGGATTACTATGCCATCTCGCCAGAGCACAATCCACAAGGCCCACCTACCAGCGACCGCCGCGCCTCTCGTGGAGGCTCATGGCGCCACCACATAAAAATGTCCCGCTGCGCCGCGAGGTCGAGCATTCCACCACAATTTCAGTACGCCGACTACGGTTTCCGCGTCGCCTGCGATGTAGAATTCTAACAATCGCAGAAGTCAGAAGTCAGATTGCAGAAGTAAACCCCGAAGGCCACTGTTTATCCCTTGGATTTTAACTTCTGCAATCTCACTTCTTACTTCTGCAATCGCATCTCTGACTTCTGCAATCCAATACCTATGACTGATCTAGCCCAATCCTACCTGGACGAACTCCGCCGCCAACTTCGTGGCCACAAGCGCATGGCCGAATCCGCCATGTCCCAACTCGAAGACAAAGATTTGTTTACCGCTATCGATCCTGAGTCGAACTCCATCGCCGCGCTCGTCAAACACATTGCCGGCAACGCCCGTTCGCGTTTCACCGATTTTCTTACCTCTGACGGCGAGAAGCCTGACCGCTTCCGCGACCGCGAATTCGAAATCTCCACCACCACTTCTCGCGGCGAAGTCATGCGCTGGTGGGAGGAGGGCTGGTCGATCATCTTCGGCGCCGTCGATTCGCTCAAATCCGAAGACGTCAGCCGCACTGTGACCATCCGCCAGGAGCCGCACACGGTCTTGCAGGCCCTCAATCGCGCGCTCGCGCACTACGCGCAACACATTGGGCAAATCGTCTTTCTCGCCAAGCATCTCAAGTCGTCCGAATGGAAGACGCTGAGCATCCAGCGTGGTAAGTCCGAAGACTACAAAACCGCCAACCCGAAAGGCGTCACGCGCGGCGCCTACGAGCCGAAGGCGTAGCACCCGCGTGAACGAACTCCAAAAGCTAGCCGAGAACCCGCGAGTCCGCGTGCGCCGCAAGGGCCCGCCCGATCCCGACGGCGCCAGTGTCGTCTACTGGATGCAGCGTTCGCAACGCGGCATCGACAATCCCGCGCTCGAAGTCGCGGTCGAGGCAGCCAACGCGCTCGGCAAGCCGGTCGTGGTTCTCTTCGCGCCGGTGCCGTTCTATCCCAACGCCAATCCGCGTGCTTTCCGGTTTCTCGCCGAAGGCATTCCCGACATCGCTGCCGCGCTCGAAAAACGCAACGTTGCCTTCGTCCTTCGGCGCTACCCCGATCACAGCCTGCTGAAATTCTGCGATGAAGTGAAGGCGGCGCTAGTCGTCGGCGACGAAAATCCCATGCGCGAGCCCGAGCATTGGCGCGAGATTGCCGCGCAAAAGCTGCGCGTGCCGCTCTGGACCGTCGACTCGGATGTGATCGTGCCTTCTCGCCTGCTCGAGAAGGAGCAGTACGCGGCGTTTCATCTCCGTAGAAGGCTCGGCGCGCTGCTCGATCGTTTCCTGGTTAAGCCAGCCAATCCGCGAGCAAAGGTAGCGTGGGCAAAACCGGCCAAGCTTCAGACCCTCCCGCCAGATTTCAACATCACCGAAGGCTGGCGGCTCGACCGCTCCGTCAACCCGTCAAGCCACTTCAAAGGCGGCACAAGAGAGGCGATGCGGCTTCTCGCCGAGTTCGTCGACAAAAAGCTGAAGCACTACGCCCACAACCGCAACCGCCCCGAACTCGATGGCACGACCCGCCTCTCGCCGTATCTTCATTTTGGCCATATCAGCCCGCTCACCATTGCGCTCGCGGCACAGAGATCCAACGCGCCCAAGGCCGATAGAGAGTCCTTCCTTGACGAACTCATTACGTGGCGCGAACTAGCCATCAACTTCGTCACCTACAACCCGAACTACGACAACTTCGAGAGCGGAGAAAACTGGGCGCACCGCACCCTGGCCGCGCACGCCCGCGATCCGCGGCCGTATCTCTACACTGAAAAGCAACTCGAAAACGCCGAGACGCACGACCCCCTCTGGAACGCAGCCCAAATGCAAATGGTCAACACCGGTTGGATGCACAACTACATGCGCATGTACTGGGGTAAGAAAATTCTGGAGTGGACCAAGACGCCCGCCGAGGCCTACCGCATCGCGGTCGCGTTCAACGACAAATACGAACTCGATGGTCGCGACCCCAACGGCTATGCGGGCGTGGCGTGGTCGATCGTAGGTAAGTTCGACCGACCCTGGTTTGAACGCCCAATCTTCGGCCAAATTCGTTATATGTCAGGCCTAAGCACAGGCAAGAAATTCGACAGCCGCCGCTACATCGAGCAGCAAACACAACCGCGAATGTTTTAGGTTCGGGCCGGCAAGACTGAAGCGTCGCTTGCGCCCAAACACTCAACTGCCATGCGCTCGAAGGCATCAAGGAATTGCAGGTACCCCTCGACCGCGAGCGCTCCTTTTTGCCGTTGCGCCTTCGCATCCGTCAGCGCCTGCTCTGCGACGCGGCCGACCTCATGCAGCAGCTTCCTGATTTCGGTCTCCAGTTGCCCGTGGCTCTCCTGCACCCGATTCAGGATGTCGTTCTGCACGCGCGCGCTATTAACCTCCAGCAATTCGTCGAGGAAGTTTCGAGCCTCTCCGGCAATCACGTGCCGCGCGCCAATCGCGCCCAGCGCAACGTCTCCCAGCCAGCGCAAGGGCGAGGCGGGCTGCGCAACTTCGATAAAGTCCCGGAAGGTAAACCGTGAGCGGACGCGCAGCCCCGCCCCAGGATCAAGCGCATGCGGCATGCGCGCGAGTTCGGGGATGCCGGCCGCTGCCGGCTTTTGCAGGAAGTCATTCCCAATGGCGACGAAGCGCTGTGCCGCCTGCCGGTCTTGACGCTCTCCTTCATCCTGTTCGGTCTTCAGCCAGGGGAGCACAACAGACTGGTAATCTCCTGCGCCTGTTCCATGACGGCGCTGCGATAAGAGGGACCGAAAGCGCGAAGAGAAACGATCGCCTGATCAAATTGCGCCCGGGCTTGCGGCCCGATATTCGCAAGCGTGTTTCCAGTCGGGTGATACTCTAGTCACCCCCGACTTTTGCTTTACTGTGGCTTCGGCGGCTCCGGGGCCTTCTGGTCGTCTTTCTGATCTTGTTTCTGATCTGGCTTCTGCGCGCCCGGTTTTGGTGCGTCTGGGTTCGCCCCCTGTGTCCCCTTCTGCACTTCCCGGCCGTCATACGTAATCCGCGACTTCGATCCAAACCTGCGGTAGTTCGTGTACTTGATGATCTCGCGGATCTTCACATCGCCCATGCTGAACGCCAGTGTGTCCTCGGCGCGAGTGTAAGTCGGAAACCAATACTGCCCGTCAATCTGCTCGCGCCACGTCGTGAACTTCGGAAACAGGTTCTCCTGCCCCTTCTTCTTGCGAATGTCGGGCACGGTCTTTCCAAAAGTCTCCACAATCTGGAAGTCGTGGTCGTCCACCCAGATTCGCCCCTGAAAATATCGCTTCTTCCCAACGATCTGCTTGGGAGCGACATCGAAGACAAAAGTGTTGAGTTCGTCTTGTTTCTGCTGCCCCACATAGAGGATGTCGTATTCCCCTATCTCGTCCGAGGTGAGCACAAAGGGCAACCGGTTCTCGATGTCGTCTAGATCTTCTTCCGTCATCATGATGCGTTCGAGCGTCGATTGCGGCGCAAACACCACGTTCTTCACCCGATGGCCCTTGTCATCAAAGCTGACATCGAACACCTGCTGATAAACGCCGTCCGCTGTGCTGCCGTCGAGCGTCATCACCTTCACATCCTGCCGATACGTGTACTGATCTCGCGCTTCCTTGAACTCTTTCTCCTTGGACGAAAAGCGTTTGATAATCTCGTCAACCGTAATCCCTTTGGGCTGCGATTTGTCGAGTGGGCCCTCTTGGGCGCTAGCGGATGGAGTGATCCAGAGCGCCGCGAAAATCGCAATCGCGAGGATCCTGAGAAAAACCCTCCTGAAGGGGCAGCAACCCATGGCCCGGTGCTTCAGGGCTGGGTATGAGATTTGCGATAGAAGTGCGGAAGGCAGAAACGGCCAAGTCATAACGAGTATTCTAGCGAAAATTGCCGGAGAATTAACGGCAGCCTCCACCCCCAGAGCCGCCGTGCGTCAGCTCATTTCAAGGGGGGTGGAAGACTGCAGTTCTGCCTAAAGCGTTCGATGCGTCTGCTGCCCAAAGGGTAGCTGCATTTACGTACTTTTACGATTGTGTAGGGCGGGCGGCCTTGCCCGCGTTCCACAGCATTCTGGCAACCGGGCCGTGCCAGGGGGAACTCGGATAACGAGGTGACAAATCGTGAAAATGGCGGGCGTAATTTGGCGAATACCAATAACAATGTTGTCCTTGTTTGTAACCCTGAACGGCACCTCCATGCCATCCACTGCGCAAATAAACATTCCGTCCCAAAACCCCAAGCGAACCGTAATCGCGGTCAGCATCTTACTCGATGGCAAAGGCCACACCCTGCACGATACCCGCATTGTCATCGAAGGTTCAAAGATCGTTGCAGTAGATCCCAAAGCCGCGCCCATCGACTATGACCTCCGCGGCCTCACCGTCCTCCCCGGGTGGATCGACTCGCACGTTCACATCACCTGGATCTTCGGCTCCGACGGAAAAAACGCAGGCCAGAATGGCAGCACCCCCGAAGCCGCCTACGCTGCCGCCTCCAATGCAGGGCAAACGCTGATGGCAGGTTTCACAACCGTGCAAAGTGTAGGCGCGCCCGCCGATCTCGCGCTCCGCGATGCCATCGGTAAAGGCGCAATCTCCGGTCCGCGCATCCTCACTTCAGCGGAACCCATCATGGGCAAAGGAGCGGAGACCGGAACGCCCGACAAAATCCGGGCCTTCGTGCGCAAACAAAAGCAGGCCGGCGCCGATCTCATCAAAATTTACGCTTCCGGCGGCATGACGCGCGGCACCATGACCATGTCGCAAGAGCAACTCAACGCTGCCTGCGACGAAGCGAAGAAGCAAGGCCTGCGTACGCTGGTTCACGCCTATCGCGATGCCGTCCGCGCCTCGACGCTGGCGGGTTGCACCGAAATAGAACACGGCCTCGGCGCCTCCGACGACGATCTGAAACTCATGGCCGAGCGCGGAACCATTCTTGATCCGCAAGCCGGCCTGCTTCTCGAAAATTACCTCGAACACAAAGATCAATACGTCGCGCCGCCATTCTTTCCGCCGGAAGCGTTCGACGCGATGAAAGGACTGATCCCTACGACGCAGGAATTTCTAAGGCGAGCCTCCCGCATTCCCGGCCTGAAGATTGTTTACGGAACCGATGCAGTCGCCGGCATGCACGGCCGCAACGCCGAAGACCTCATCCACCGCGTGCGCGACTGCGGTATCGATCCGATGACCGCACTAGTCTCAGCAAATTCCGCAAGCGCCGAAGCAATGGGCTTGGCAGACCAGATCGGGGCAATCGCGCCAGGCCTCCAAGCCGACATCATCGCCCTGGACGGCGACCCGCTGAAAGACATCACAGCAGTGCGGCGAGTGGTGTTTGTGATGAAGGGAGGAGCTGTGTACAAGAATGCGGCGCGAGTCGCGCAGCGATCGACCGCAGCGCCGGCGTTCTCGCCGCCACCGCGTGGTGCACTTACTTCAGCACCCTCCCCATAGCTAACTCCACCAATCCCGGCGCTAACTGATACATCTTCACCATGGGAATCATCGTCCACGGGACTATAACCTCGCGTTTTCTCTTCAAATAGCCGTCATAAGTCTCCCGCGCCACCCGCTCCGCTGAAATCCCGCGCACCGATTTCGGGCGCACCGTTGTTCCTTTGTCTACGACAACGTGTGCCCCGAAATCGGTCGCAACGTATCCCGGACAAACCGTCAGCACATTGATGTTGTCGCGCTTCAGTTCCAGCCGGGCGCCCTTGCCGATAGCATTCAGCGCGAACTTGCTCGCCGAATACGGGCTCATATTCGGCACCGGAATATGTCCGGCCACACTCGAGACGTTGATGATCGTGCCCCCGCCGGTCTTGCGCATCGCCGGTGCCACCGCCTGCAGGCAAGCGATTGCCCCAAAGAAATTCGTTTCAAAAAGCTCGCGGCAAGCAGTCATATCCATCTCGTCGACGCGGTCGCGGATGCCCACGCCAGCGTTGTTCACCCACACATCGACGCGCCCAAACCGCTCGATCGTCGTAGCAAGTGCAGCATCGATTTGCTCCCGCCTCCGGACGTCGCAAGCCAGCGCAAATGTGCGATCGGCATGACCGACGCGATGCCGAGCCTCATCCGCCCGCCCCACATCGCGCGCCAGAAACACGACCCCAGCTCCGTTGTCGGCGAAAATCTTGGCAATAGCTTCCCCAATTCCCATCGAAGCGCCGGTAACTACCACAATTTTCCCGTCCATTTCCATCTAGGCGTTGTATGCCCAGCCCGCGTACAAGTCAATGAGGAGTTGCGAGTTGCCAGTTTCTGGTTGCGAGTGAATTAGGTTCTCTTTTTTGAGAACTAGCAACTAGAAACTGGCAACTCGCAGCTCCTCGAAGCGTAAAATCAATTCCGGAGTCCCCGTGACGCTGCTGCCCATCTTTCCGCTCGATCTCGTCCTTCTCCCGGGTGTGCCCCTGCCGCTCCACATCTTCGAGCCTCGCTACAAAGAAATGATCGGTGAGTGTCTCGAGCAGAAGAAGCCCTTTGGCATCGTTCGCGCCTCCGCCGAGGGCGTCGCTGGTGTCGGTTGCACTGCTGAGATCCTTTCGGTCACAAAAAAATACGACGACGGCCGCATGGACATCCTCACCCGCGGCGTCGAGCGCTTCGAGGTCCTCGAGGTCAACGAAGACCGCTCCTTCCTGCGCGCCGAAATTTCGCTGGTCGAAGATGACGATGAACCCGTCCACCCCGCCGATACTCTAATCTCCGAAGCCGTCCGCCTCCACGCCGAAATCGTGAAGATCGCCGGCGCCGACCTCTCCGGCCCGGACGAAGCTGCGCGCAATTTGTCTTTTCTCCTGGCTGGCTCTCTCCCTCTGGATCTCGACTTCAAGCAGAATCTTCTTTCCACGTTGTCGGAAACCAAACGCCTCGAAGCGGTAGTCAACTATCTGCAAGCAGTTCTCCCAGGACTGCGTCGCGCCGCCAATGCAAGGTGGAACTGAGATCCAAGCTCCAAGCAAAATCCAAAGCTCCAAGAGCAGGCATCACATTAAGCGTATGTAAAAAAGCAGAACCCGAATAAGTCGCATCTAATTCTTGGAGCTTGGAGCTTGGAGCTTGGAGCTTGGAGCTTGGAGCTTGGAGCTTGGAGCTTGGAGCTTGGAGCTTGGAGCTTGGAGCTTGGAGCTGAGCGTATAATCCGGCTAAGCTTCAACGGCGCCACGCCGTCAAATTCAAGGCATTCCCCGGGGGTTCCCGCCATGAGCAGTGCCCGCACGTTGGGCGAACTACGCGCCTCTTCTTTTTCCGAAAGCCGATTAGCGCAGCGCCGCGTCAAGGACGAGATGCGTGAAAATCTCATGGCGCGCCTGCGCGAGTATCCTGACGACCCGATTTTTCCGAGCATCGTCGGCTACGACGACACCGTCGTCCCGCAAATCGTCAATGCCATCCTCTCGCGCCACAACTTCATTCTCCTCGGCCTCCGCGGACAAGCCAAAAGCCGCATCCTGCGCGCCCTCACCAGCCTCCTCGATCCCGAGATGCCCTACATCGCCGGCTGCGAAATTCACGACAACCCCTACGCCCCCATCTGTCGCCGCTGCCGCGACCTCGTCGCCAAAGAAAGAGACGCGACGCCCATCGCATGGCTCACTGCCGGCCATCGCTACGTCGAAAAGCTCGCCACCCCCGACGTCACCATCGCCGACCTCATCGGCGACATCGACCCCATCAAAGCCGCTCGCGGAGGCCACGAACTCTCCAGCGAATTTACCGTCCATTACGGCCTGCTCCCCCGCGCTAATCGTGGCATCTTCGCCATCAACGAACTCCCCGACCTCGCCGGAAAAATTCAGGTCGGCCTCTTCAACATCATGCAGGAAGGCGACGTGCAGATTAAGGGCTACCCCATCCGTCTGCCGCTCGATCTCGCCATCGTCTTCAGCGCCAACCCCGAGGACTACACCGCCCGCGGCAAAATCATCACCCCGCTCAAAGACCGCATCGGCAGCGAGATTCGCACCCACTATCCTGCCACCGTCGAAGAAGGCATCGCCATCACCGCACAGGAGGCTTGGCTCGCGCGCGGCTATGGCGACCGCAACGGCACGCGCCTCCAGATTCAGAACTATATAAAGGAGGTCATTGAGCGGATCGCTTTCGTCGCCCGCGAAGATAAGAAGGTCGACAAGCGCTCCGGAGTAAGCCAGCGCCTCCCCATCTCGGCGATGGAGAACGTCGTCTCTAACGCAGAGCGCCGCGCGCTTACGCATCAGGAAAACACAGTCGTGCCGCGCATCAGCGACATCTACGCGGCGCTGCCGGCGATAACGGGTAAGCTCGAACTCGAGTACGAAGGCGAGATGAAAGGCGCCGACCACGTAAGCCGCGAACTCATCCGCGCATCGATTGCAAAGGCGTATGACACCTATCTGCAAGGTACGAACATGCAGCAAATCGTGCAGTGGTTCGATCTGGGCGGCGAAATCCAGCTAAGTGACAACGCCGGAGCGAAAGAGGTCCTCGATGGCCTCCGACAGATCCAAGGCCTGATGGACAAAATCCTGAAGTTAAATGTAGGCCCGAAGGACGCTCCCGAAGTGCAAGTGTCGGCAGCCGAGTTCATATTAGAGGGCTTGCACGCCCACAAAAAAATCGGCCGCAATGAAGAGAGAGTCTTCACCGCCGGAGAGAAACAACCAAAGGCGCAAGAGAAGCAGCAGCTCTTCGAGCGGGAAGAACCGGGGTTCGGAAGGAAAAGGAGTTTCAATTGAGTTCTCGGTTCCCTGTTCTCAGTTCTCAGAAAAACCAAAGATTTTCCTCTATGTACCTTAGTGTTTTTAGTGGTTATCGATTTTTCCATTCGTCTAGACGGGCGTGTCCCCCAAATCTGTTCTAACTGAGAACTGAGAACTAGCAATGAAACGCATCCGCTACACCAAATACGTCCCCGACCCCGCCGGCGAAATGAGCATGGAGGACCTGCTCTCCGCGCTCTCCGACTATCTCTTGCAAAGCGGATTCAACGATAACTTCTGGTACGAGATGCAGGACGGCGAGCAGACGCTCGACGACCTCCGCCGCGCTCTAGAACAAGCGTTACTAAATGGCGAGATGTTTGACGAAGAAATGCGGGAGCGGCTCGAAGAGATGTACATGAACGGCGAGATGGAAGACTTGATCGAAAAGCTGATCGAGCGCATGCAGCAGGAAGATTACATCAGCATCGACCAGCCCCACGATCCTTCCCGCCGCTCAAGCGTTGGTGGCCAGGTCGGCGAAAACCAGCAGCAGGCGAAATTCGAAATCACCGACAAGAGCCTCGACTTCCTCGGTTTCAAAGCCCTGCGCGACCTGCTCGGCTCGCTCGGCAAATCCAGCTTCGGACGCCACGACACGCGCGACATGGCTACCGGCATCGAGTCGAGCGGCGCGTCCATGCCTTACGAGTTCGGCGACACGCTCAACCTCGACATCACCGCCACGCTCTCCAACGCCATGCAGCGCGAAGGTCTTGAACTGCCGCTCAACATCGAGTACCGCGACCTGCAAGTTCACCAGTGCGAATATCAATCCAGTTGCGCCACAGTTCTCATGCTCGATTGCTCGCACTCGATGATCCTCTACGGCGAAGATCGTTTCACGCCCGCAAAAAAAGTCGCGATGGCGCTCTCGCACCTCATCCGCACGCAGTATCCCGGAGACTCGCTATCCCTCGTCCTCTTCCACGACTCCGCCGAAGAAGTCCCGCTCTCGCAGTTAGCGCGCGTCAAAGTCGGTCCCTACTACACGAATACGCGCGAAGGCCTGCGCATGGCGCAGCGCCTGCTGCAACGCCAGCGCAAAGACATGAAGCAGATCGTCATGATCACCGACGGCAAGCCCAGCGCCCTGACCTTGGAAGATGGTCGCATCTATAAAAACGCCTTCGGCCTCGACCCGCTGGTCGTAAGCGAGACGCTGGAAGAAGTGTCGAAATGCAAGCGAGCCGGGGTTCTCATTAATACCTTCATGCTCGCCAGCGATTATGGCTTGGTCCAATTCGTTCAGAAAGTAACTCAAATGTGCCGCGGCAAAGCCTACTTCACCACGCCTTACACACTCGGCCAATATCTGTTGATGGACTACATGTCGCGCAAAACAAGAACCATTCACTAGGGCGAATTGCGACCTATCTTTAAACATCTTCGCTGCAATACGCTCCTCCCTTGGTAATGTGCGAGACGGATTCCACACGATGCCGGTCTCTATTCTCGTTTATGATCTTTTTGTCGGAATGATGAAAAAATGGCAACAGGCGGCAGGAGGCTGCCGATCGCGTTTGAGTTGGGCGAGTTGCTGAGCCTCGTGCTGGCCCTGGCACCGCTCAACGCGCTCGCACAGCCGCTCGCACCAGAACCGCAGCAGCAACCAGTCATCCGCTTTGTGCGTGATCCCGACCCAGCGCCCGAACTGAAAACAAAAGATCTGGATGGAAAAGAACTCAACCTGCAAGCCTACAAAGGCAAGGTCGTGCTGCTGAACTTCTGGGCTACATGGTGCGGCCCCTGCCGCGCGGAGATCCCCAGCCTGATCCGCATTCAGGAACAATATAAGGACCGACTGCAGATCATCGGCATGGATGTTGATGACACCGACGCCGAGACTCTGCGCGCCTTCGTCAAACAAGAGGGCATCAACTATCCGGTGGCGATGACCTCGATCCCGGTGCGTCTCGCCTATGGCGGTATCGGCGCGCTGCCCACGCTTTTCGTCATCAACCGGGAAGGCAAAATGGTGCAGAAGCACGTCGGCCTTTTCGATCCCGTGCTTTATGAAGTCGAAGCGCGCGCCCTGCTCGATATGCCGGTTCCGGTGAGAATCGAAACCTTTGAAGACACCGGCGAAGTTTCCCTGAAGCACGCCGATCGCGCGACCATGCTGCCGGGAGTGGACACCTCGAAATTGACTGCGGAGCAGCGCATGGCGGCGTTGCACAAGCTCAACGCGGAAACTTGCGACTGCGGGTGTAAGTACACGCTCGCGCAATGCCGCATCTACGATCCCGCCTGCAAGATGAGTAAGGATCGCGCCGCAGCCATCGTGAGCGAAGCCGCGAAATTATCGCCGAAGGATGCGCATGGGGTTAGCAGCGAACCGACCTCTCCGGCAAAACCTGCGGATCCACCAGCGTCACCACCGAAAAAATAAGAAGTCGCGCTCACGGCTCCTCCATTTATGACGTACGTCACAAATCATCTCCGACCAGCGCCGCGCTCAGGAATTCATCAAGGATTTCGACCGCATGATTCTGAACGGCACGCTGCCCACTTTCATTTATCTCTATATTCCCAACGATCACACCGGCTCGATCCAGGCTCCGAACGCCAACCAATTCACCAACACGGCGCTTGAAGAGGTTGCTGACGGCGACGTTGCTCTCGGCATGGTCGTGCAGCACATCATGCAGAGCCCGATCTACTACGAGTACGACACCGACTCCGGCTCTGCCCTCTTCGCCACTTACGACGATGCCCAGTCATCGCTCGATCACATTCACCCGCATCGCACTCCAATGATCGTGATCAGCCCATTTGCCAAGCCGGGCTACATCGCGACTCGCCACTACAGCACCGCTTCCATCGTTAAGACCGAAGAGTTGCTGATGGGGCTACCACCCAACAACCTCGGCGACCTGCTGGCCACCGATCTGCGCGATATGTTCCAGTCGAATTACAACGGCATCACGGCTGGGCAGATCCAGTTCGAGCCTAAGGTCCAATACAAACCGACCGAAGAAGGCAAGCGCGTTTGGGCCCTCGCTTCGCAGTTAGACAGCAGCGCACCCGACCGCGACAGCCGTCGGCTCGGCGCACTTGCTCGTCTTTCGGCAACAGCGGATGATCTGCACAACGCCGCCGAGAAGGCAAACCGCCTCGGTACCCCCGAGTACAAGAAGCAACAGGAAGTTGTCTACCAGGATGCTTTAGAGGTGGTAAACACAGCCGTGGCGCGCGACTCGGACGACTAACTCGATTCGTAACAGAAACAAGAGACCGGAGGGCCTTCGGCCCTCCGTCCTTTTTGTAGCGCCGTCGCCCCGCCGTCCCTCTGCAAATCTCACCCTGGCGCCTCGCGTTCGGAACCTCGCAAAAGTCGGAGGAATCTCCCAATTTCGCTCTTACAGTAACCCGCCGACTCACCAGGACACTCCCGTTAGTTCCCCCAACGTCACCCGGACCCCGCGCCCATTCGTTGTAAAATCTCCACAAGCCTCCACGGAGACGCTATGAAACGATTCGTCGTTCTAGTTTTGCTCGCCATCCTCAGCTTGGCCGCATTCGCCACCGCCGACAAAAGTCCGCGCATGACCCCAGAGCAGAACGCCAAGCAGTCCCGCAAAGACATCAAGAAACAGCAGAAGATGTTGAAGAAGGCCAACAAGAAGCAAGCCAAAGCGGCGAAGAAATACGCCAAGCGCGAAAGAAAAGAACAAAAGAAGGCCAACAAGAATCTTCGCAAACGCCACAACATCTAGCTTTGGCGATTTTGATTCCCACGTCTACGATCTGACTTTTGCAATTCCCCGTTTCATCACATTTCCGCAGTAACGTACCTCACATACGCGCCGGCCGCGCCGCGCTACTCTAATCTCACTCCCAGGACCACTCCCGGTCCGCGCTCTCCAGAAAGAGTTCAACCATGCGTGTGCCCCGTCCATACGCGTCAGCATTGCTGACCCTGCCGTTAGCACTCTGCCTGCTCACCCCGTTTTCCCACGCTGCCGATCTCTCCGACAGCAGCACCGCACAGCGCGCCTTGGGTCCGGAATGGAAGCGTCTCTCCCGTCGCGCCGGAATGATTTTCGCCGGCACGGTCCTGAGAGCTGAGCAACCTGTCCGATGTGGAAACAAGCCCAATAGTAGTGACGAGGCTTGCCCTGTCTCTCGCGTCGCCGCGATCCCTTCGTCGTCCTTCGCCGAACTCCGCTTCCGCATAGACCTCCCCATTGCGGGTGTCGAAGCCGGCAAAATTCTCACCATCCACGAATGGGCCGGCGCCCAGGATCGCCATCGCCCCCTCCGGCCAGGCGACCGCGTCCTCCTCTTCTTATATCCACCCAGCCGCCTCGGCCTGACCAGCCCGGTAGGCGGCCTGCAAGGCCAAATTCGCCTCGATTCCACCGGCCAACAAATCCAGCAGCACTCGCCGTTAAGCCCCATCACCCTCACCCAGCTCGCCCGCGCGATCCGCGCCGCGAGAGGAGATTAGCCATGCGCCTCCGCCTCTTCGCCGCCGCAATAATCCTCCTCTTCCCGCGTGTCCTCCACGCCGGAGGCCCCGCCTGGGTCGCCGGCGCCGGCTACAATCCCGGCGTCGAAGGCCAGCCCATTCTCTGGACCAACGCCACCGTCCAATACTTCACTGACCAGGGCCCGCTCAGCCCCATCCTCACTAACCAGCAAGCCGACGATCTTGTCGCCGCTGCCATTGCCGCCTGGACCTCTGTCCCCAACGTCGCCCTCACCGTCACCCAATCTGGCCATCTCGCCGAAGACGTGAATGGTTCCAACATTCAAGGCCAGTTCGGAGTTATCTCAGCACCCGCCGATATCACTCCCCAAGCCACCTCCACGCCCCTCGGCATCGTCTACGACTACGATGGTTCCGTCACCGATGCTCTCCTCGGCGAGGGTGCTGGCAGTCTCGCCGACTGCTTCAACAACGCCGTCTACGGAGGTCCCGACAACTTCTCCCTAAGCGGTAACATTGTTCACGCTGTCGCCATCATCAACGGAGTCTGTGCCGGCACAAGCTCCCAACTCCCTGATGTCCAATATCGTCTCGTCCGTGTCCTCGGACGCATCTTCGGACTAGCGTGGTCCCAGGCCAACGACAACGTCTTCACCCACAACCCCGCACCGACCAATGCCGACTTTGCCGGCTTCCCAGTGATGCATTTCCTTGATCCCGGTAGCTGCGTTCCCATCAGCATCTGCTACGGTGGAATCTTCGAAGGCGCGCTCGGCAACTACACCACAACGCCCGCGCTCGACGACGCCACCGCCCTGGCCCGCCTCTATCCCGCAGCCAATCCCAACGCCACGGGCCGCATCTGGGGCAACGTCTATTTCACGAACTCCGCCGGGCAGGCCGAGCAACAGATGCAAGGCGTCAATGTAGTCGCGCGCCTCATGGTCGGCGGCGTGCCCTCGCGCCAATACGTCGCGACCTCGGTCTCCGGATTTTCCTTCGTTGGCAATGCCGGCAACATCGTCACCGGATACGACGATGCGAACGGTCTCCCCTTCAACCGCTTCGGTTCCGGCGACTCGAGCCTCGAAGGCTTCTACGATCTAGGTGAACTTCCCATCCCCAACGGCCAGACCATCGCTCAATATCAGCTCACGGTCGAGGCCATCGACCGAACCTGGTTCTGGGGCATCGAGCCCTACGGGCCCACGCAGGTCGCACCGTCAGGCACGTTCACGACCATGGTGGTCACCATCCAAAACGGCGCCAACGTAGAAGACGACATCCTCATGCTCGGCAGTGAAATCGCCCAATCAGGTCCCGGCGCTTATTCGACCTACACGAATCCTGCCCCGCTCGCTCAGGGTGGCGGCTGGGCCACCTGGATTTCGGGCTACGGAGCGTCCCAGTTCTTCATGTTCAACGTACAAGCTAACCGCACCGCTTCGTTCGTCGTTACCGCGCTCAACGAAAATGGCGCGCCGACCGAATCCAAGCTTCAACCGATCATCGGTATCTGGGAACTAAGAGATACATCAGGCAATCCCGCGCCGGCCGCGACGCCATCAGCCTTCAACTCAAACGCCTTCGGCGAAACCCAGCTCGACGCCCAGTTCGCCACCACCGAAGCCTACAAAGTCGGTATCGTCGACTACCGCGGCGATGGCCGTCCCGACTACGCCTACCAGGCCACCATCCTTTATTCCGATAGCATCGCACCCGCGCGGCTCAGCCTGGCCGGAGGCGTAGCCACGCTCCAGGGCTTGGGCTTCCGGCCCGGCCTCGCAGTCGACAACGGCATCACGACCGGCGCAGTGCTAAGCCAATCCGCCACGCAGCTACAAGTCTCGTTACCGTCAGCAACAATCGATGGCCCCGCCACAGTCGAAGTCACGGACTCGGCTACTGGCTCGTTCTCGCAGATGCAAGGCGCGCTGACCTACGGCGCAGCCTCAACCGACCTGCTCCAGCTAATCCAAGGCGCGAACCAGACCGCGCCCATCGGAGCTCAAGCCCCGACCCAGATCCGTGTCCGCGCCGTAGCTTCCGACAACGTAACGCCGGTCAACGGCGCAACTATCGCCTGGAGCGCCCCCAACAACATCCAACTCTCGGCCTGCAACGGAGCCGCATCGTGCTCCGTCCTCACCGACGCAGCCGGTGAAGCCTCTGCCTGGGCAACTCCAACCACAATCGGCACAGCGACCATCACCGCCGCGCTAGCTCCGGCCGCCTACCAACCGGCCCAAACACAGCAGGCCACGCTCATCGCCACCGCTAGCACGCAAGACCTCGCCGCCATCGTTCCAACGCGCTCACTAGCCCAGGGAGTAACTCAAAGCGTCCCGCTTACCGTCGAAGCCTTAAACATGGGCGTGCCGCAGTCCGGAGTAGGAATCAAATTCACGGTTACCACGGGCGCAGCCAGCCTGTCTCCGACAACAGCAACTACTAACAGCAACGGTCAAGCAACGACAACAGCGACAGTCACCAACCTCAACACCACCGTGCAAATCAGCGCGTGCGAGACTCCACAAAACAATCCGTGCCAGACCTTTACACTCCTTGCTGTCCCACCAACCTCGTGGACGCTAGCTGCGGTAAGTGGCGCGCAGCAGATCGTTCCCGACGGCCAACCGTTTCAGCCGCTGATCATGCGAGTAACCGACGGCTCAACCTTCGACAATCCAGTCCAGGGAGCGACCGTCAGCTTCCAAACCACGCTGGAGCGCAACCCGCAAGGCGGCGGAGGCCCGCCGTTAGGCAACGCTAAGCAACAGGGAAGCGGGCGCCAAGGCGCGCCGCAAGACGGCCAGCCAATCATTCTCGGAACATCGACCACGCAGACCACGAGCGACCAGAACGGCCTCGCCTCAATCACGCCGACTGCAGAAGGTCTCGGTCCCTGCGACCTGTTCGTCGTGGTAACGGCAGGTGCAGGGATAGCGCAATTTGAACTGGAAGATGTCGACGCGCTACCCTCAACCGAAGAGCCGAAGCCGGTAAAGCGACCGGCCTCTCACCTCGCAGGATTCATTCCGTTTTTTACCTGGCCACCTCAGGCGCGGGAAGAAGCGCCAGAGGAGTTGTTCACGCTCCCGCAAGAAATACCGGTCGAGGATATTCCAACAACAGAGTCCCCCGCCGCCGATTCCGCCGCCGATCCGCCAGATGCCCCACCTGCCACAAACGATTCAAGAGGAAACTCGAATGAATCCGAAGGATCAAAAGTCTCAGAAGGGAAGAACTCATCCAAGGCGGATTCGAAAGAGAAGACGAACGATACCCTAACGTCGACCCAACCGAATGGGGACGGCAGCGGAAAGGACTAAAAGTGAAGAGAATAAAAGACTAGAGCTGGGGTTCCTTCGTGAAACCCCGTGTGGTTAGAAGGTTTAAGGTTTCACCTCTACAATCTGCAATCTGACGTCTGCAATAGGGTTTTCACCTCTAACCTCTAACCTCGTTACCTCTGCCCTCCCACCCACTGATCCACCCAATCATTCACAGTCTTCCACCAAAGCTGCGAATTCTGCGGCTTCAAAACCCAATGCCCCTCGTCGGGAAAGTAAAGCATCTTCGACGGCACACCCATAGTCTGCAAAGTAGTAAAAAGCTGGAACCCCTCCGAAACATCCAGTCGGTAATCCAGCTGCCCATGCACCACCAGCGTTGGCGTCTTGAAGTTCTTCGCGTAATTCGACGGCGACCACTTGTCATACATCTCGCGGTTCGTATACGGAGTCCCTTTGTACTCCCACTCGTTAAACCACAACTCCTCCGTCGTTCCCCACGCCGAAATCGCGTTAAACATCCCGTCATGCGACACGATGCACTTGAACCGGTCCGTATGTCCAAGCACCCAGTTCGCCGCGTACCCGCCATAACTCGCGCCCAGCGCGCACTCCCGGTCTTTATCGATAAACGGATAAGTCTTCTCCGCGTAATCCAGCCCCTTCATCAAATCCTCAAAAGGAGCCCCGCCCCAATCGCCATTGATCGCGTCCACAAACTTCTGCCCATATCCAGTCGACCCATGAAAGTTGATCATGATGACGACATACCCCGAACTTACCGCCGCAGTCGGCGCCGCAAACAACTCCGGATTCCACCGGTAAGACCAGTCATCCCCCCAAGCCCCCTCCGGCCCGCCATGAATCAAAAACTTCACGGGATATTTCTTGGAAGCATCAAAATTCGGCGGCTTGACGAGGAAGCCTTCGACCTTGTCGCCATGAGCGCCGGTGAACCAGAAAGGCTCGAGGAGGGACATGGAGACTTGAGAGAGGACGGCATCGTTAAGATGACTAAGCTGTCGAGGTGGAGGAGGCGGGAGATCGCGGCATTCTCGACACAACCAGAACGTGTAGATCTCATTTGGTGCCGCAACGGACATCTCGGTGAAAACTAGATTTTCTCCAGCGGGCGTGACCGCAACATCGTCTTGCGCGTAAAGTCGGAGGACCGGAATCGGCTTCAGATCTTGCAGATGGATTCCGTAGATGGGAAACTCACCCTCCTCTTCGGCGATAAAGAAGATTCCTGCTGAATGGGCCCCCCAGACAAAAGTGCCAACCCACCGATCAAAATCCTCCGTCAGATTCTTCTTCTCCCCCGTCTTCCTGTCATACAGCATCAGCCGGAAGCGGTCGCTCTCATATCCCGGCCGCGACTGCGCCCGATAGGCAATGTACTTCCCATCGGGAGAATAGAGCGGCGTCGAGTCGCTCGCCGGATTCTCCGCGGTAATGTTCTTCGTCTTTGCCAGCACGTCGGCAGGAGTAGCCTCCGCCGGCCAATTCACCGGCACAGTCCACAAATCGTTGTTCGTCGAAGCCGCCTCCATCTTCTCGTGATTCGACGCATAACAAATCTCCGACCCATCCGGCGAAAACGCATAATCATCCTGCCCGCCCAAAGAAAACACCGGCGCATCGTGATCCCCCGGCGTCAGATCGCGGGGAGTCGCGTAGGGACAGCCGCTTTCGGCTGTCCGGTCGAGCGAAGCTCGACCATTGGCACCAGTCGCTTCGGCCGCATCTTTCATCCCATTCGACGAACGAACGAGGGGTGGCACAACCCACTGGCAAGTTCCTACGACAAAAATATGTGTCCGCGTCCCCCGCTTGTAAGCATTCCAATGCCGATACAACAAGCGATCGAAGATGATCGCCTTAACTTTCGACTCTTCGACCTCTTTGTGCTTCCGCTCATTACACGTCAACTCGTCCGTAGCTTTGCCGTCGCACTCCGGATAAGCATCCGAAGTAAAGAGAATGGTCTTTCCATCCGGAGACCAAAGCTCCCCGCCAGCTTCGGTCGCAATCGAAGTCAGCCGATGAAGGGCAGTGACCGACCCCGCAGCCCCATCAAACTCCGCAATCCAAACCTGCGCCCCACCTTCTTTATTAGAGATAAACGCAAACCGCTTCCCATCCGGCGCCCACCGCGGACGATCCCCATCCTGATCGGCAATAATCTCGCGCTCCTGCCCTCCGGCCAGCGGCACAATCCATATATGCGGCGTCTTCTTATTGGCCGCCAGATCCACGTCCACCACGCTGAACAGAACCCACTTCCCATCCGGAGAAGGCACAGGCTCCCCCACCCGCTTCAGCTTCATCATGTCTTCAAAAGTGAACGGGTGTTTGCCCTGAGAGAATGCAGGAAGAATAAAAGAGAAAACAACAGAGAGAAGAGAAGCCACCAGCCCCAAACGTCGCATGACGTGCCCTCCGCGGAACAGGAGAGTGTAGCAGGATTGCAGATTGTAGATTTCAGATTGCAGATTTGAAAAAGGAAAAAATCTGCAATCTGACCTCTGCAATTACTTCAATTCTTCGAGCATCGCCGTCATCTCTGACTGCGCGTGCTGATTTCCCGTCCGCCGCGCCGAAGCGATCCCATCTACCAGCATCCGCTTCGCCTCATCCACCCGCTCCGCCGAAGCCAATGTCTGCGCCGCCATAAAATATCCCGGTGTGTAGTCCGGATTCCTTTCGATCAAAATCTTGAACTCGTCCATCGCCCGCTCAATGTCTCCAGCCTTCGAGTACTCCATAGCTAGCCCGTACCGCGCAAACGAATCGTCAGGATTCGCCGCAAGAATGTCAGTTAAAGCAGCAATGCGATCCATAAAAGTTCTCAGTTCCCGGTTCTCAGTTCTCAGTCTAACAATCGTTCGCATTTCGTGGGTTCGCCTTTACTGAGAACCGAGAAGTGCCTCACCGCGCTACAATTGCTTTTCCTTGGAGAACAACTTGGCCTGCCCCTACTTCGTGCCGTGCGAAATCGTCTACGACATCTCCTGGCCGCATCCGGCGCGTCTCCCGCTGGGCGCAGGCTGGAGGGGAAGTTGTTGCGCGGGCAACGGGGCCAAACCTGAGCACGAGTCCACTCCTGACGCTGCTCTCCTGCGCGATAACTGCAACCTCGGCTACGCGACAACCTGCCCGCATCTTCCGCCAGCCCGCGACTGGGATGCCATCCGGTTCTCCATCGCCAGTTCCACAGCGGGTCAAATCACTCTCTGCTACGTCTGCGAACTCGCCCATACCCCGAAAACCCACGGAACCCTAGCCTACAACCTGGCCACCGAATCCTGGCAAGACAGCGCAACCGACCCTCGTGTCCGCCGCCTCGCCGAAAGTTTTCTGCATGCATATCGTATCCGGCAGAGTCCGTCGCTCATCTCACAAAACTATGACTGACAGCACCGCTCGTCTAACTCCTCGTCCAGTTCGCGACTCCATCTCCGAGATGGCCGAGATCGTCATGCCCAACGATGCTAACCCTCTCAACGCCCTCGTCGGCGGACGCCTCATGCACTGGATCGACGTCGCCGGCGTGATGGCGGCCGCACGCCACTCGCGCGAGCGCGTGGTCACCGCCTCCATCGACCACATGGATTTTCTCGTCCCCGTCGGCGTCGGCGACCTCGTTATACTGCGCGCCTCCGTAAATCGCGTTTTTCACACGTCCATGGAGGTCGGCGTGAAGGTCTGGGTCGAAAATTATCACCAGGAACAGAAGCGCCACGTGAGCTCCGCCTACTTGACGTTCGTCGCGATCGACAAGGCTGGAAGCCGTCTTCATGTCGCGCCAGTAATTCCGGAAACCGCCGACGAAAAGCGCCGTTTCGAAGACGCAGGTCATCGCAGAGAAATCCGCAAAGCGAATGTCCAACGCCGCAACGCCGCGAGTACGCCACAAGAGAGCCGATGATGAGAAACCTCAGACTATTACCTGAAGACACAGCTAAGGCCGAGAGCTTCGACCCGATCGCCTGGAGCTTGGAGCTTGGAGCTGAGAGCTGATCTTATGGAAAGCGCCCTTCTAATCCACCGCATCCACTTCGCCTTCACCGCGACCTTCCACTATCTCTTTCCGCAACTCACCATGGGCCTCGCGCTGCTCATCGTCATCCTCAAGACGATCGCACTCCGCCGCAACGACCCCGTCTATCACCAGGCCGCCCGCTTCTGGGCCAAGATCTTTGGCATCAACTTCGTCCTCGGCGTCGTCACCGGCATCCCCATGGAATTTCAGTTCGGCACCAACTGGTCCATCTTCTCGCGCTTTGCCGGAGGCGTGATCGGCCAAACGCTCGCCATGGAAGGCATGTTCGCCTTCTTTCTCGAGTCCGCTTTCCTGGGCCTTTTCCTCTTCGGCGAAAAGCGTCTCTGCCAGCGTGCCCACTGGTTTTCGGCGGTCGCCGTATTTCTAGGTTCCTGGCTCTCCGGATACTTCATCATCGCGACCGACGCGTTCATGCAATATCCGGTCGGCTACTACAAGGCCGCCGATGGCAGCCTCCAACTTGGCAGCTTCTGGCAATTCGTGCTCAATCGCTGGGCGCTCTGGCAATACGCGCATAACATGAGCGGCGCCGCCATCACCGGATGCTTCATCATGACCGCCGTCGGCGCCTTCTACCTGCTCTCGCAAAAGTCCGTCGAATACGGACGCATCTTCGTCAAGACCGGCGTCATCGTCGGCTGCATCTTTAGCATCCTGCAAATTTTCCCCACCGGCGACAAACAAGGCAAACTCGTCACTGACAATCAGCCCGTCACCCTCGCCGCCATGGAAGGCCTTTTCCACGGCCAAAGCGAGGCTCCGCTCGTCATTCTCGGCCAGCCCAACGACGCACAGGGAAAGATCGACAACCCTCTCGAAGTCCCCGGCGTCCTCAGCATGCTCACTTATCGCCGCTGGAACGCGCATGTTCAGGGGCTTGACGCGTTCCCTAAAGAAGACTGGCCGCAAAATATCCCGTTGCTTTATTACAGCTACCACATCATGGTCGGACTCGGCACACTCTTCATCGCGGTGATGGGCCTTTCGCTCCTCCTCCTCTGGCGCGGACTGCTCTTCAAGGCTAAGTGGATGCTCTGGGTCCTTATGCTTTCCGCGCCCTTTCCCTACATCGCCAACACTGCCGGATGGCTCACCGCCGAACTCGGCCGCCAGCCCTGGCTCGTCTACGGCTTGATGCGCACCGCCGACGGTTATTCCAGGGCCGTCTCGGCGGGCAACGGGATGTTCACTCTCCTCGGCTTCATGGGGATGTACACAGTCCTCGGAATTCTCGGTCTCTTCCTGCTTTGGCGGGAGATTGAACACGGCCCCGCCGACAGCGAACTTGCGCGCGGCCTCTCTGGCGCGGTGGAGGCACACTGATGACACTCGGCTCCCTCTGGTTTTGGATCGTCGCCGTCATGGTCACCGTCTACGTCGTTCTCGATGGCTTCGACCTCGGCGCTGGCGTTATCTATCTCCTCGCCGCCAAAACTGACGACGAGCGCCGCCGCGTCCTCCGCGCCATCGGCCCCGTCTGGGACGGCAATGAAGTCTGGCTCCTCGCCGCCGGGGGTACTCTCTACTTCGCCTTCCCGCAGCTCTACGCCTCCAGCTTCAGCGGCTTCTATCTCCCGCTGATGATGGTTCTCTGGCTCCTCATGCTGCGTGCCGTCGGCATCGAATTCCGCGCCCACCTTCGCGCCCCAGTCTGGCAACAATTTTTCGACGCGGTCTTCGCCATCTCCAGCATCCTCCTCTGCATCTTCTTCGGAGCTGCTCTCGGCAACGTAGTTCGCGGCGTTCCCCTCGACTCGACCGGTTATTTCTTTGAACCTCTCTGGACCAATTTCAAACTCAGCCCCCAGACCGGCATCCTCGACTGGTACACAGTTCTGATTGGTGTCCTCGCCATCGTCACTCTGACCGCCCACGGCTCGCACTACATCGCGCTCAAAACCGACCAGGACCTCGGCCGCCGCGCCCGTGGCGTTGCGCTCCTCTGCTGGCCGCTCCAGTTCTTCATGACCTGCATCTCGCTCGTCGCGACCTATTTCGTCCGTCCTGACATCATGTTCAACTACGAGCATCACAAGATCGGCCTCCTCGTCCCGGTCCTGGTTTTCTCGGCGCTAGGCGTAATGCTCTGGGCCACGCCAAAAGAAAAAGAGAAGACGGCCTTCCTAGCCTCCAGCCTCTACATCGTCGGAATGCTGGTAGGAGCAGCCTTCGCTCAGTATCCAGTAGTCCTCTCCGCTCGCGATCATCAATACGACCTGACCATAGCCAACACCGCCGCTGGCCATCACGGCCTCGAAGTAGGCCTGATCTGGTGGACGTTAGGCGCAATCCTGGCCACCGCCTATTTCGTCTTCGTCTACAGAATGTTCCGCGGCAAAGTCCAACCCGGCGAAGGCCACTACTAGAATTGCAGATTGTAGATTTCAGATTGCAGATTTCACTCGTGGCCAAAGGGTTTTTAAATCTGCAATCTGACCTCTGCAATCCGCAATCGAATCCCTCTGCGTATAATCGAAAGATGAGTTCTCATCATCAGCCCGGTGCTCAACCGCCCACTCCGCAGCCTCTCCCCGGCGTCGGCGCCATCATCGCCGTTGGTTCCGGCAAAGGCGGAGTCGGCAAGACCACGCTCGCCGTCAACCTCGCCCTCGCCCTCGCCAAAATGGGCAATCGCGTCGGTCTCCTCGACGCCGACGTCTACGGCCCCAACGTTCCGCTCATGCTCGGCACCAGCGAGCAGCCCAAAGTTCAAGGCGAAGGCCAAATCGTCCCTGTTAATTCGCACGGCCTCAAAGTCATCTCGGTCGGCTTCCTCAATCCCGGAGACAAGCCGCTCATCTGGCGCGGACCCATGCTTCACTCGATCGTTCGCCAGTTCATCGGCTCGGTCGATTGGGGACAACTCGACTACCTCATTATCGACCTGCCTCCCGGCACCGGCGACGTGGCTCTCTCGCTAATCCAGACCGTCCCGATCACCGGCTCGATCGTCGTCTCCACGCCCTCCGACGTCGCTCTGCAAGATGCCCGCAAAGCCATCGAAATGTTCCGCCAGATGAAAGTCGACATCGTCGGCATCGTCGAAAACATGAGCTACTTCATCTGCCCGCACTGCAACCATGAAGTGGACATCTTCTCCAAAGGCGGAGCTGAAAAAACCGCCAAGCAATTCGACGCCGCGTTCCTGGGCACCATCGAACTAGATCCCGAAATCCGCCGCTCCGGCGACAGCGGCACTCCGGCAGTCCTGAAAGGCGAAGACGACAAGCACGCGAAGTCTCTGTTCGATTTCGCCCGCAAAGTGGTGACAAGGGTGGAAGAGATCAAAGCCTCAGCTCCCGAAGGCGTAATTCAGATCCAGTAGCAAGAGCCGTGTGGCGCGGGCATTCCTGCCCGCGTTTCTCGTGCCACCGAAGATGTCCGAAAATCCACCCCTCCGCCGCGCTTGCGATCCTCAGTCCTCTGTCGTCATGGTTTTCGCAAGGCGGCGGGCGTACCCCGCTTTCCCGGCACCTTTCCGATCCGCGCGTCTCCCGCCACCACCAGCTCCGCGGCCCGCAGGGCTGCCTCTTCAAAATCCGGAGCATCCGCCGGCAACACCTGCCACCCGGTGACCGCCGTTCCCAACACCCCAATCGACCGCATATTCGGAAACTCCCGGCGCAGGCTCTCATGGTGCTCCACCGTCGTCGCCAGCCACACTCCGTTGTCGTCAGCATTCTTAGGTTTGTCCCGCAGAATCAAAACAATCCTCTCTCCCACGTACACCGCCAGACACCCGAACATCGGCCGAGTATGAGGGGACAGCGAAGCAATGGCCTCCAACACAAACTCGTATGGCACCGCCTTCCGCCGTAAAGAAAGGGGATCGATGTCACCCGCCACAGCCCGCAATCCTACGCGACGAACCTTCGCCATACGGCTTGTCCTTTCAAGTCGGTCTGATGATAACGCGGATACGGGACGGTCAGCGCTTAGGATTTTGCAAATACAAGTCCATCTGAATCAAGGCGCAAAAACCACCGCCCAGGTGATTATCCCGGGCGGTGGTGCTCATTTTACTTGGCGAGAGCCTTTACCTCTATCGAACTCGAGCCCTCTTCCTTTTTCTTATGACAGGAAGAATTCCTTCGCGACCGCGGCCCATTCCTTATCCGGAATCTGCTCGGACAGATTGTTGACGGCCACGCCGCCATCCTGCGCCAGTGCGCCAGCAAACATCGGCATCCGCTTCTGCAAACGTCCGACGGACTCTTCCGTCCACCACCGCGCCAGTGCGCCACCCAGCAGGTTGCGGAAGTTCGTCTTTGCGTCGGGAGATTGCACCGTCACGAGCCAGCCCTCGCCATAAGGGTCGCTGGACGCCAGTTTCGGGTCGGTCGCGACGTTGTCGTTCACGTCGGCCACGCTGCCTTCGATCGGCGAAACCATATCGACGCTCGTGCCATCGCGGAAGATTGTCGCAAGCTTCTGTCCCTGACGGATCCACTGTCCACGTTGCGGCAACGTCACGCGTTCAATCTTGCCCGCCAGCTTCGAAGCAAAATCGTCCATGCCCACACGGACCAGACTCGGACTCTCGCTCAGCGCCCAGGTGTGTCCGGGATGATAGCGAAGATTCTCGGGAACTCTGAATCCATTCACCAGTTCAGGGACCGGGCGAACCGCTTTGGCCTTTGCCGGCGCCTTCGCCAACGCGGGCTGCACGACAACTTGCTTTCTGCTATGGAAGTGATCGATCAATAAAAACGTTACGAATGTGAAGAGAACCAGGATGACTGTCATAACCCACCTTCTTCCGAGGGCTCTTTCGTTTTCAGGCCGCTCGCCACTTTGACTAAAAGCATTCACCGTGCCAAAGTCCGCGAGATTGTCTATGACCTCGTCGTGAGCCGGCAAGTGAATGAAAAACGAGGTAGTTCAGCGCACAATGGTCAGTGACCTTGCAAATTTCCGCTGAAAAGATCAACAGCAATTTGATGAGATTCGCATCACAGATTTTTCAACAGTAACTGCCATGTAACATGAATTCAGTAACTAGAACATCTGGAAACAATAACTTACGAGGGCGGGCGTCGATGTAGTTTTTCGCATCACCGCTTGTTGTGCTTCGCAACAAGACTCAACGCAAATTCCACCTTTTTCGCGTTCAATTCTTATGTTATGGTTGCGAGCCACGGGACCAGAGGTCAGGACATGAGCGACGCCACTCTCAATAATCCAACGCCGCAGTTCGGTACGGCCGAGTACACGAACTCTCCAACCACGGACCACTGCCAGTATTGCCACCAACCGGTCCCGACCTCCTACTACCGGATCAACGACTCGATCGCCTGCACCGCCTGCGCCGAGAAGGCGCGTGGCGAACTGTCCCGCGACACCCACGCGGCATACGTCCGGGCCCTCCTGTTCGGCATCGGAGCTGCAATTCTGGGAATGATCCTTTACGCCACTTTCGAGATCGTGACCGGCCTCATTGTTGGTTACGTCTCCCTTGCTGTCGGCTGGTTCGTCGGCAAGGCGATGATCAAGGGTTCGGGAGGGGTGGGAGGAAAGCGCTACCAGATTACGGCGGCTGTGCTGACTTACGCCGCAGTCTCTATGGCAGCGGTGCCCGTATGGATACACTACGCGGGCGAGCACAAACGCGCGCAACAACAGAAGTTAGAGCAAAAGCAAAGTACGGCCGAGGAGCAACGTCAACTAGAGACGGAATTCGGTCAACCCCACCAGGCTCCTCCTCCGAGTGCAACATCCGCCCCCCCCGCCGAGCCACCATCTCCGAAGATGAGCTTTGGCGCGGCGATCGGGCAGTTGGCTCTACTCGGTATAGCTTCGCCCTTTGTCGAAGTGTGGGAGGGCGGGCCCAGTTTTAGCTGGGCAATCGGTATCATTATTCTTCTGGTCGGGATCCGAATTGCCTGGCGCATGACCGCCGGGAGGCCGCTGGAGATCTACGGACCATTCAACAACTCGGCGCCCTTGCCTTAATCTGTCCCGTGGCCATTACTCCCGAACTCAACAGCAACTGCCGACGGTGCGCCGCCGATCTCAGTCCCGGTGCGCTCGTCTGCAGCCAGTGCCACGCCCTCGTCCATTCCGAGGAACTCCAACGCATGGCTGCGGCGGCCAAGGCGCTCGAGGCGAAGCGACAATTTCGTCAGGCGCGTGAGCAGTGGCTGATGAGTTTGCCATTTCTTCCGCCTGACTCCAAGCAGGCCGATTGGATCGAGCGCCACGCACGTGACCTGGACAATCTTGCTGACAAGATTCAACCTCGAGTAGAACCCACCGAGAATAAATGGGCACAACGCTTGGGTCCGGTTGGTCCCATCGCCATTGTGCTGGCGAAAAGCAAGGGTCTGCTCACCGCCATCTTCAAGCTGAAATTTCTGCTGAGCTTCGCCGCCTTCTTCGGGCTCTATTGGCAGCTCTATGGTTTGAAGTTCGGCCTCGGCTTTGCCGTTCTTATCCTCCTTCACGAACTCGGCCACTATATCGATATCAAGCGCCGCGGACTTCCAGCCGAAATGCCCGTCTTTCTTCCAGGGTTTGGAGCCTATGTCCGTTGGCAAGCGCTCGGCGTCTCGACTGAAACCCGTGCCGCCGTCAGCCTCGCTGGACCGCTGGCCGGATTCTTCGCCGCGGTTGCCTGCGTGCTCCTCTGGTGGCAAACTGGCGATCCGCTATGGGCCGGACTTGCGAGAGCCGGTGCCTTTCTTAATATCCTGAATCTGATTCCTGTTTGGGTACTCGACGGGGGCCAGGCCGCGCGCGCCCTCAGCAAGAACGAGCGCATCGTTCTTCTTACGGCTGCGCTTGCCTTCTGGCTGATCCTCGGTGAGAACGCCTTCTTCCTGGTTGCCGTTGGCGCGGCTTACCAAGCCTTCTTTGCCGGCGACCTGCCTGCCCATGCCAGTCGGGCCACGATCATCTACTTCGCTTCGGTTCTTGCGGCGTTGGGGATCGTCCTCCGCCTAGTTCCGGGCCAGGGTTTCGGCATGAACTGAACAGGCGTAAGTTGTATCGTTGATCCTGGCCAGCCTGACAAAAACGAGACAAGTATCCGCATCCAGCGAGTGAACTCCGCACCTCTCAGCATCGTATAAAGAGACAAACATCACCAGGTTTGACTTGTCCGAACACTGACGCCTAACATCGATGTAACCCCCAGGAGGCTCGTGGAAATCATCGGCCAAACCGTCTCGCACTACCGCGTGCTGTCTCAGCTCGGCGGCGGTGGAATGGGTGTGGTCTATGAAGCGGAAGACCTGAGCCTTGGCCGGCACGTAGCCCTGAAGTTCCTCCCTCCCGAAACCGAGCGAGATCCCGCATCCCTTGAGCGTTTTCAGCGCGAGGCCCGAGCCGCCTCCGCACTGAATCATCCCGGAATCTGCACGATCTACGAGGTCGGCGAGGACAGCGGCCGTCACTTCATCGCCATGGAACTGCTCGAGGGCGCGACATTGAAGTCGGTCGTCCATGGTCAACCCATGGAACTCGATCGACTCCTCGAGCTCGGTACCCAGATCGCCGATGCTCTTGACTGCGCTCACGCCAAGGGCATCATTCATCGAGACATCAAGCCTGCCAACATCTTCGTCACGAATCGCAATCAGGCCAAGATTCTGGATTTTGGTCTGGCCAAGCGAGCCGCACAGCCATCGCTGCTTTCTGCTGCTACGGTTGGCTCGTCTCCTACCATCGAGAATCCGTTTCTGACGAGCCCGGGCTCGACCGTCGGCACTGTCGCTTACATGTCGCCCGAGCAGGCGCGCGGCAAGGACCTCGATTCGCGCACCGACCTCTTTTCATTTGGTGCCGTGCTCTATGAGATGGCGACCGGCTCGATTCCATTCCGCGGCGACACCTCCGCGGTCATCTTCGACGCCATCCTCAATCGTCCGCCCGCGTCGCCGCTGCGACTGAATCCCGATCTGCCGCCGCACCTCGAAGATGTGCTCAACAAGCTGCTGGAAAAAGATCGCGATCTCCGCTATCAGAGTGCCGCCGAGGTTCGCTCCGATTTGAAGCGCCTCCGCCGCGACTCCGAGTCCGGCACCATCGCGGCAGCGTCAAGCGGCCTGCACCGCCGTCCCCCGCTACCTTCGAAAAAGAAGCTTCCCGGCTGGCTCATTCCCACAGCCGTCCTTATTATTGTCGCCGCCGGCATTGGCTTCGTTCTTTCGCGCCGCAGCCACGCGCTGACCGAGCGCGATTCGATTCTCATCACCGACTTCGTCAACACCACCGCCGATCCGGTTTTCGACGGCACGTTGAAGAAAGCTCTTGCCGTCGATCTCGGCCAGTCGCCCTACCTCAACGTTTTTCCCGATCAGAAGATCCGGCAGACGCTCCAATTCATGGGCCGCAAGCCCGACGACCGCGTTACGCCCGACGTAGGCCGCGAGATTTGCGTGCGCGACGGCATCAAGGCTCTGCTCGCGGGCAACATCGACAGCGTGGGCGGCCAGTACGTCATTACGCTCGAAGCGAACAACGCGACCTCCGGAGACTCTCTCGGCCGCCAGCAAGTGCAGGCTGACCGCAAGGAAGAGGTCCTCAATGCCCTGCACAGCGCAGCGACCAAACTGCGCAGCCAACTCGGCGAATCGCTCGCCACGGTACAGAAGTACGACATGTCGCTCTCGCAGGCGACGACGACGTCGCTCGAGGCGCTGAAGGCGCTCAGTCTGGGCGATGCGAAGCACAACATGGGGGATGAGTTCGGAGCCATTCCCAATTACCAGCGCGCCATCGAACTCGATCCCAACTTTGCCATGGCTTATGCGCGTCTTGGGACTGTTTACGGCAACATGGGACAGACGGAACTCTCCGAGCAGAATCGGCAAAAGGCATTCGAGCTGCGTGACCGAGCCAGCGAGCGCGAAAAGCTCTACATCACCGAGCACTATTACGCCGACAGCGGCCAATTGGAAAAAGGCATCACGGCGCTCGAGCTGTTCAAGCAAACCTATCCGAACGACTCGACTCCTTATAACAATATCGCCATCATCTATTCGACCTTCGGACAATTCGACAATGCATTGGTGAATGCGAAGCGCGCCGTCGAACTCGATCCCGACATGGTGAGCGGCTACGAAAATCTGTCCATGTCTTACGCTGCGCTCGGGCGCATGGCAGAAGCGCGCGCGACGCTGAACACTGTGCTACAGAAGAAGTCGGCTCCGCGAACACTTTATAAGATGATGGCGAGTTTCGATTGGGCTGAAGGCAGAGATGCGGACGTTGAGAAAGATCTGCAGTCGGCATCGGGCACGGTAGAAGGCGACATGGCCGCCCTGATGTTCCGCGCCAGTCTGGCCGGCTTTCATGGTCAAATGCGATCGGCGCGGGAATTCGGGCAGCAAGCGGCCGATGTGCTGGACCGCCTCCATCTGCAAGGCCGCGCGGGCATGGAGACCCAGGTCGGAGGATGGGAAGCGCTGGCCGGAGATCGCGCGGAGTCACTCAAATACGCCGAAGAGGGTTTGCGTTTATCGCAGTTGTCGAACGTAAAGATCGGCGCCGCCATGATCTTTGGCGTGGCGCATGAAGAACAAAAAGCGCTCGCGCTCGCCGATGACATCCAGAAGACTCGCCCCAATGACACTCTGGCGCAAAATGTAGCCGTGCCAACGATTCACGCGCTGGTAGCGTTAATGCCGGCCAATCCGGCCAAGGCGGATCCGGCAAAGGCCCTCGATCTGCTCAACAGCGCGATTCTTTACGCGCGCGCCGATCAGGGTGTTTTATTCCTTCGCGGCGTCGCCTATCGCGAACTGGGACGATATTCTGAAGCTTTTCAGGATTTTCAGAAGATTCTGGATTTGAAGCCAGTCATGGGGCCGGACACTATGGTCGCGGCGGCACAACTGGAACTCGGTCGCACTTACCAGAAACAGGGTGACCTGGCCAAAGCACGCATCGCTTACCAGAATTTCCTGGCCATGTGGAAAGACGCCGACCCGGACTTGCCACTCCTAAAGGCGGCCAAGACGGAGTACGCCAAGCTGCAGTAATAGAGGCACGGGCGCCCCGCCCGTGTGGGCAAGAACTCTTCGAGCAAGCCGTGCGCATTCTTCTTAATGTCCCCGAAATTCCTCGGGATGCAGGCCTGACTGATCCTCCATCCTGATTATCGAAATCGCTGGATTTCTCGGCGAATATCGCACTCCAACTGCTTGCCCTTTCCAGCGCGCGACTGTGTCCTCGGCCTTTCTCTCGCTGCGCGACTTGAGTTGAAATTGCCCTGAGTAATATTCATCCGCCACCTGATACGAGTAAGAGATATCCGTCAGCCAAATCGCATTGTTTTGAAAGTATGAAGAGCTTTCCACTTTCCCGTACGCAATCGGCCAGAATCGCGCGCTCCGCTTGCGGTACCACAATATAATTCCAGTACCGGAGGCGATGGCGAAAGCGACTAACTCGCGGGCCAAAGCAAACCACTGGATGGGATCCCGGGAATGGTTAATCGTTCGCCATCTTACATCTCAGCAATCGCGCGCGATACAAAAATGAAGGGCGCGACATTAGTCGCCCGATGAACTGTGAGCATGGCTACTGCACAATCGGTCACCGCTGAGCAGCGACCGGTCACCAGGTATTAGAAGTGAAACCCAAGCTGCGCGGTCAATGAGCGCGGGGTTACATAGTGCGTCCCGCTGAACGTCGACAGGAAGTTGTACACAGCATACTTGTTGGTGATGTTGACAGCGGTTAACGCGAGGTCCATTTGTAGCGGTCGCCCTTGAAGAGGTTGTCCTGGCCAACCGAGAGGTCGAAGAGGCTGCGTTGAACAATGCGTGTCGGATGCCGGTCGTCATTCTGCGTATTCGGCGCGGCCACATTGATCAGGTTGGACGAAGACTCCGTTGCCGGACAAACGATGCGGAAGGGAAGTCCCTGCTGAGTGGTCACCGTCGCGCCTGCACCGCCAATCTGCGGAGTAAAGAAGCGTGCCGCGATGCTCGAAAACACAAACAGCGCCGTGAAGCCGTGATAGTTTGGAACGCTCACGCGGCCCGCATATCCAGGAATCTTCGCGCTTCGCCAAAACTTCGTTTCGTAAATTCGGCACCGGCTCCGACCATCCGGTCGGTTTTTCGACCCGTTGAAAACCCGCAAACCACTTTTTCACAATAAGTTAGCTCTGTGACTCCTATCACATTCTCGTGTGCCAGATGTCACGCCCCCTCACCGCCTCGTGGGTCGAAACTGAGACTTAAGACTGTGGGATGCGCTGATGATGCTGGCTTACAAACTCGTCCGTCTGATAGAAAACCACTCTGATTCGCTCACCGCTTCCCTGATCCAGAAGGTCCAATCTTCCGATCTCACACACTCATACCGGCACGTTCCGGTCGAGGATCTTAAGGATCGCGTTGGCGGAATTTACAGCCACCTCGGCGAGTGGCTCCTCGGCAGGACCTCATTCGACATCGAGCACCGCTACGAAGAGATCGGTGCGCGACGCGTTCATCAGGGCGTTCCGGTTAGAGAACTGATCTGGGTCATCATCTTGACGAAGGAAACGCTGTGGGAGTTTCTACAGAAGCGGGAGCCCGAAAAGCCCGAGGAAGCCTTCGGCGAACTAGAAATGTTGCAACTGCTGGACCAATTTTTTGATAGGGCAATTTACTACGCTTCGGCAGGCTACGAAAAAGCGCTGGAAAAGAACGGGAAAGCGGTCCGCGCCTAAAGGTTTTGCTTGGAGCTTGGAGCTGCGAGCTTGGAGCTTTAACTGAGAACCGAGAACTGACGACTGAGAACTAATTCATGACCTGGCAAGCTGAATACGCAAAGAAAATCCGCACCGCCGATGAAGCTCTGCGCTGCGTCACCTCCGGCATGCGCGTCTACATCCAGCCCGGGTGCGCCGAGCCCGAATTGCTCGTCGAAGCGCTGATGAAGCGCGGCCCCCATGTCGAAGACGTCGAAATCGTCCACATGCTCACCATGGGCACCGCGCCATATGTTGCTCCCGAGATGGCTGGCCACTTCCGCCACAATGCCATGTTCATTGGTGGCAACGTGCGCGACGCCATCAACGACGGCCGTGCCGATTACACTCCCATCTATCTGAGCGAAATCGAAGAGCTCTTCGTCAGCGGCGCGATGCCGCTGGATGTCGCCCTCGTTCAGGTTTCGCCGCCCGATGCGCACGGCTACTGCTCTCTAGGGGTTGGCATTGACACCACCCTGACCGCCATCAAGCAGGCTCGCTTCGTCGTTGCCCACGTCAACGATGAGATGCCGCGCACCTACGGCGATAGCTTCGTACACGTCAACGAGCTCAACGTGATCGTTGAAGGCTCGCGTCCGCTCTGCGCCATGAAGAAGCCGCAGATCACCGACCTTCATGTCGCCATCGCCCGCAATGTCGCCTCGCTCATCGAAGATGGCTCGGTTCTCCAGACTGGTATCGGCGGCATTCCGGATGCTGTCTTGCCCATGCTCACCGACCGCAAAGATCTCGCCGTGCACAGCGAACTCGTGTCCGACGGCGTCATCCCGCTGATCGAATCCGGCATCATCACCGGCGAGCGCAAGAACTTCAAGCCGCGCAAGATCATCGTCGGCTTCATCCTCGGCACCAAGCGCATCTTCGACTTCGTCGACAACAATCCGATCTTCGAGTTCCATCCCACGGCCTACGTCAACGATCCCGCCCTCATCGCGCGCAATGACCGTATGGTCGCCATCAACTCCGCGCTCGAGGTCGATCTCACCGGACAGGTTTGCTCCGACTCGATCGGCAACCAGTTCTACAGCGGCATCGGCGGGCAGGTGGACTTCCTCCGCGGAGCGTCGCGCTCGAAGGGCGGCAAACCGATCATCGCGATTTCGTCGACGGCGAAAAATGGCACTATCTCGCGCATCGTGCCCATGCTCAGTCCGGGCGCAGGTGTTGTCACGTCTCGTGGTCTGGTGCGCTACGTCGTCACCGAGTTTGGCGTCGCTTATCTCCACGGTAAGTCGATCCGCGAGCGTGCCAAGGCACTTATTGAGATCGCTCATCCGAAGTTTCGTGAAGAGCTGTACGCGTATTGCGAACACACAAAATGGCTTCAACGGCCCGAATCAGTACCGGCAACGAGGTGACTATGCCCGCAGTGATCAAACCCGGAACACCCGATACACCCAAGCCTGTAGCGGCGAAATCTGCCGCGCGCGGCAATGTCCTCGTCGACACCGAGGAATGTAAAGGCTGTGGTCTCTGCGTCGAATCCTGTCCGCCAGAGTGCCTCGAACTTTTACCTGAGCTCAATGCCTACGGCGTTCACCCCGCCCACTACACCGGCGAAGGCTGCACCGGTTGCGGTATCTGCTACTACTGCTGCCCCGAGCCCGGCGCCATCACCGTCTACAAAATGGCTCCGCCCTCGAAGCCTCTCACTAACGAAGGTAAGAAGACCGCCCCCGGCGTTCTCGAAGGAGATTCCCATGCGGCAGCTCTGTAAAGGCAACGTCGCCATCGTCAAGGGTGCCATTCTGGCCGGATGCCGCTCGTACTACGGATACCCAATCACACCGGCTAGCGAGATCGCAGAAGCCGCGGCCCTATATCTCCCACAGGTTGGGGGGACCTTCTTGCAGGCCGAAAGCGAAGTCGCCGCCATCAATATGGTCTACGGCGCAGCCGCCACCGGCGAGCGTGTCATGAGCGCATCTTCGGGCCCTGGCCTCAGTCTCATGCAAGAGGGAATTTCCTATTGCGCCGGCTCCGAACTCCCTTGCGTCATCGTCGACATCGTCCGCGGCGGGCCCGGCCTCGGCAACATCGCCCCCGAGCAGAGCGACTACTTCGCCATGGTGAAAGGCGGAGGCCACGGCTGCTATCGAAACTTCGTCCTCGCTCCTGCCTCGGTGCAGGAGATGGCCGACCTCACCGTCCTCGCCTTCGAGCTTGCCGACAACTACCGCAATCCAGTCATCGTGATGGCCGACGGTTTCATCGGCCAGATGATGGAGCCTCTCGACCTCACTTACCGCGAGGTTCAGCTTCCCCCGAAGCCATGGGCCGTCCAGGGCACGCACGATACGCGCAAGAACGTAGTCAGCTCCATCTTCCTCGAGCCCGACGATCTCGAAGCTCACATCCGCAAACTGGAAGCGAAGTACATCCGCGCCCAGCGCCTCGAAGCGCGCCACGAAACCTACGAAACCAACGACGCCGAAATCTTGTTAGTCGGCTACGGCATCACCTCTCGCGTGTTGCGCTCCGCTGTCGAAATGGCTCGCGCCGAAGGTCTGAAGGTGGGCCTCTTCCGGCCGATCACGCTTTGGCCGTTCCCGAAGCAAGCGCTGCGCGACGTCGCCAGTAAGGTTCACAAAGTTCTGGTCGTCGAACTAAGCAACGGCCAGATGGTAGAAGACGTTCGCCTCACGCTCGAGGGCAAAGTGCCGGTCGAGTTCTACGGCCGCGCCGGAGGCAACGTCCCAACGGTAGAAGAGATCCAGCAGCAGCTGATGAAAGAAGTAATGGCCCTGCTCTGATCGTGTGGAACAGTTGTGTGGGGCGGGCATTCCTGCCCGCCAGCCGGGCAAAGCTCGGCAGAAGGTAAAAGGCAGCCGCGAAGCGGCGAAAGAGTGCAGCCCACAGCGCAAGCCGTGGGTATTAGCAATCAAGCCGTGGCAGCCCCGTAGGGGCGAAAGAAGCCACTACAGAAAAGAAACCGGGAGCACAAATGCCAACCGACACCGAACTCGAAGCAAAAGCCTCCGAAATCCTCGCCGCAGGCTACGAGGTTACCCATTCCAAGTCGCCGCTCTTTTACGGCAACTACGAGCGCAAGACCGACCTCCAACAGCAAACTCACTACTGCCCCGGCTGCGGACACGGCGTCGCTCACAAGCTGGTCGCCGAAGCCCTCGAGGAACTCGGCCTGCAGGACAAAACCATCTTCGTCAGCCCAGTTGGCTGCTCCGTTTTTGCCTACTACTATTTCGACGTCGGCAATGTTCAGATGGCCCACGGCCGCGCCCCCGCCGGTGCCACCGGCATCAAACGCGCCTGTCCCGGAAAGATCGTCATCTCATACCAGGGCGACGGAGACCTCGCCGCCATCGGCACTGCCGAAATCATCCACGCCGCCAACCGCGGCGAGAACATCACCGTCTTTTTCGTTAACAATGCGATTTACGGAATGACGGGCGGCCAGATGGCGCCAACAACACTGGTCGGCCAGAAGAGTTCCACAAGCCCCTTTGGACGCCGCCCCGCCAACGAAGGCTTCCCCATGCACATGGCCGAGCTGATCTCTACGTTAGAGGCGCCGGTCTATGTCGAGCGCGTCGCCCTCTGTGACGGCAAGAACATCATGAAGGCCCGCAAAGCCGTCCGCAAGGCGCTCGAACTCCAGCGTGACGGCGCCGGCTTCACTTTTGTAGAACTGCTCTCACCCTGCCCCACGATCTGGTCGAAAGATCCGGTTGAGGCCCGCAAGTGGGTCGCGGAGAGCATGATTCCGCAATTCCCGCTGAATGTTTTCCGCGACAAAAAACACGACCCTGTGGAGAACGCAATCATCCCACAGCGTTCTGTTCAGGAAGTCCTGGAAATCAAGACTGAGGCAGACTCTGCGGCACCCACGGCGCCGGTGCATCAGCATCACTTCAAAGATTTCCAGATTAAGGTAGCTGGCTTCGGTGGCCAGGGCGTCCTGCTCCTAGGGCAGCTCCTCACCGAGATGGGCATGCGCGAAGGCCTCGACGTCAGTTGGCTCCCATCCTACGGTCCCGAAATGCGCTCCGGCAGCGCCCACTGCCACGTCTGCCTCTCGAAGAACCGAATCGGGTCGCCGCTGATCTCCCATCCCGACGTTCTTATCGCAATGAACGAAATCTCGTTGCGCAAATTCGCCACCCAGGTCGCTCCCGGTGGCCTCATTCTTTACAACGCGGAACGCCTGCCGCAGGAATTTGAGCTTCCGAAAGCCCGAGTCATCTGTATCCCGGCCTCGGAAATCGCCGACAAGCTCGGTTCGACGAAATCAACCAACATCGTCTTGCTGGGAGCTCTGTTAGAAGAGACAGAATGCCTGCTGCCAGCAACCGCTCAAAACGTTCTCGAAACAAAGGTGAAGAAGGTCGAGCTGAAAGAAACGAACCGTAAAGCGCTAGCCGCAGGTCACGACTTCATCGACCACTACGTAAGGGTAGGAGCAGTAGGTCAACCGGACGGCTGCGGATACTAGCGGTTGATTTAGGGCGGGCGCTCCCGCCCGCCTAAACGTGCGGCTGCGTGCAAAGATCAAGTCAGTACGTCGTGTTCTTTTTCGTCTTTTGTGGTGGAGGTTTTCAGCACGCGAAGACGCCCGAAGCCAGGAAACGAAGAGCGACGCGCCGTCCTACGCCACTTTTTCTGGCCCGCTCTTAGCCTTTCCCGAATTGCTGGCGTTCAACCGGATGCGGCTGACCCGTGCCGTCTTCTGTACCAGTTCGCTCGAAGCTTTCTGCCCCTCGCCCGCCATTACGCCTCCGGCTGCTAGCGCAAACCGCAACGCATCCGCTTGATCCTCGAAATAAAGAACGACTTGGCCCGACATAGAACTTCTCCTGAGTTTCCTGAATGGCACGCTGAGAAAGATCAAAACGAAGTAACGAAAATGACGAAGCAGCCGGGCGGGACAGCATCGATTGTCATGATTGTCCAAGAACATAGCCCCAAGTCAAAGTAATTCTCTTGGTGCGGCAACGTAGCCCATCAAACCATGTCTTCAATTGTGTGCTCCAAAGATGCCGCTGCCGTAAAATGTTGAGTCCTATGCCCATAGCCGAACAACTTGCCCCTACGACCCTGGACATACCCTGGGTCCGCTCCCAATTCCCATCCCTGGCCCAAACGGTCAATGGCCAGCCCGCCGTCTTCTTTGACGGACCGGGCGGAACGCAGGTCCCGCAGCAGGTCATCGACGCCATCGCGACTTACCTCGGTCGCGACAACGCCAACATCGGCGGTGCTTATCAAACCAGTCGGAACACCGACAGCATGGTCGCTGAGGCGCGGGCGGCGATGGCCGACTTCCTCAATTGCAGTGCAGAGGAGATCGTGTTCGGACAGAACATGACTTCGCTCACCTACGCCATCAGCCGGTCGGTCGAGCGTGAACTTGGGCCCGGCGACGAGATCGTGCTCACGCTGCTCGATCACGACGCGAACTTCTCTCCGTGGAAGGCGCTTGAGGAGAAGGGTGTCATCGTTCGCGCCGCAAAGTTCAACCCGGCTGACTGCACGCTCGATATGCACGATCTCGCGCGACTCATCACGAGCCACACCAGGCTTGTCGCGATCGGATACGCGTCGAATGCCGTTGGGACTATTAATGACGTGAAGGAGGTCGTGCGGCTCGCGCGGCAGGTTGGGGCGCTTAGCTATATCGACGCCGTGCATTATGCTCCGCATGGGCTGATCGATGTGCGCTCGCTCGATTGCGATTTTCTGGTCTGTTCCACCTACAAATTTTTTGGGCCGCACATGGGCGTGCTCTATGGCAAGCGCGAACATCTGGAGCGGCTGAAGCCTTACAAAGTGCGGCCACTCACGAATGCGATTCCCGGACGATGGGAGTGGGGCACGATGAACCACGAGTGCATCGCGGGGGTCGAGGCGTGCGTGGATTATTGGGAGGAACTGGGCAGACGCGTAAATCCATCGGTCAAGACTCGACGTGAGGCGATCGTCGCGGCACACGCCGCGGCTCATGCTCATGAGCGCGCGATGACCGAGAAGATGATTGCTGGGTTTGAGCAGATTCCGGGACTGAAGCTGTACGGCATTCGCGAACCGCGCCGTTTTAATCAGAGGTGCGCTACGTTTGCAGTTCGCATCGATGGACATACTCCGCTGGAGTTGGCCACTCAGCTCGGTAACCGCGCGTTCTTCAGCTGGGATGGAAATTACTATGCGCTTAATGTGACCGAGCAGCTTGATGTCGAAAAGAGCGGCGGATTTTTGCGGATTGGATTGGTGCACTACAACACGATGGAGGAAGTGGAGCGAATGCTGGCGGCGCTGCGCGGGATTGTGAACTTGTAGTGCGCGAGCGCGGGGGCGAGGACGCCGGCGCTACGGTCTAGCTGAAATCTCGACCACCGAATTTCCTTTTCCCACTAAGACTAATTTGGCGAGATTGATGAAGAGGCCGTGCTCTACTACTCCGGCGATGGCGCTCAGAGTAGCAGCTAGCGCCGGCGGGTCCGCGATTTTTCCGAAGGTGCAATCTAAGATCGGATTGCCGTTGTCGGTGATATAGGGGCTCCCGTCTTTGCAGGTGCGCTGCTTGATCGATGCGCCGAGGGCCGCGATCTTTCTTTCTACCACCGGACGCCCGAAGTCGATGATTTCGACCGGCAGCGGAAACTTGCCGAGGTAATCGACTACTTTTGTGGAATCGGCAATCACGATCATCTTCTTTGAAGCCGAGGCGATTACTTTTTCGCGAAGGTGTGCGCCGCCTCCGCCTTTGATTAGGTTGAGGTGCGGATCAATTTCGTCGGCGCCGTCGATGACGATGTCGATTACCGGATTCTGTGCAAGCGTGGTGAGCGGAATGCCGAGCTTTTGCGCTAACTCTCCGGTGGCGATGGAGGTTGGGATGCCAGTTATTTTCAGTCCAGCTTTGACACGCTCGCCGAGGGCGATGACCGCGAAATAGGCTGTTGATCCGGTGCCGAGGCCGACGATCTCACCGTCGCGGACGAGTTGTGCGGCGGAGCGGCCGGCTAGTTCTTTTTCGTTTTCGTTGGACATGAGGGTCGAGAAGACTCGACATTATTTCATAAAGAAGCTCCAAGCTCGCAGCTCCAAGCAAAAAGCGCGGGCCTTCTTCGACCGGACAGGGGCGGCTGTGCCTGCCGCAGGCCCTTATCTTCTGACCAGTTCGATGTAGATCAAATATGCGGCTAACGCTAGGCCGAAGAGGCCTAGAAGATACGAAACTATGTCGATTACGAAGCCGGCGGGTTCGAAGGTGTCTGCGTCTAATTGCGTGCGTGTTCTTCGATAGCGGACCAGACCTGCGATAGCCAGCAGTACTCCTCCGACAATTGAAATGACTCCGAACCAGGCGGTGACGCTCGAGGTGGCGGAGGGGCGTCCTTGAAATTGCATGAATTCGCGGAGAGCGATGGCGAAGCGGCCGATGGCGAATCCGAAGATGATGGTGGCGATGCCGGTGCGCACCCAGGCGAGGAAGGTGCGCTCGTTGGCTAGGTGGTCGCGGGCTCGGTTGGGGTTCGCGGGCAAGGGGGAATTATGGCACGGTCCTTGGTCCTTCGTCCCAGGTCCTTGAGCGAGGCGACTATTGCTGAGTGAACTGGGCGGACAGGAGTGTCCGCCCCACATGATCGAAAGCTTGCGGGCGAGGGCGCCCGCCCTACACGCGCAAATCAGCCGGCGATCATTTTTCCCAGGATTTCTTTCAGGAGCTTGGCAGCTACTGTAGCTGTTAACTGCGTGTGGTCCTGGGCTGGGTTGAACTCTACGAGATCGGCGCCGGCGATTCTTCCGGTTATGGCGTGGAGGTGAGCGATGGCTTCGCGGACGGACATGCCTCCGGGTTCGCGATGCGAGATGCCTGGAGCGAAAGCGGGATCGAGTGCGTCCATGTCGAAGGAGACGTAGACGGGGCCTTGGGCCTTCATGCGGTCGAGGGCTGGGAGGTGACGCATCTCGATCACTTCTACTCCGAACTTTTTTGCTTGCTCGCGCTGGTGCGCATTCATGGTGCGAATGCCAACCTGAATCAGCCGCTTTGCTGCGCCGGCTTCCATGATGCGCGCAAAGGGACAGGCGTGGGATTGGCGATTGCCTTCGAGTTCGTCGTAGAGGTCGGGATGGGCGTCGAAGTGGATGATGGTGAGTTCGGGAATACGCTGCCCGAAGGCTCGAATGATGGGCAGTGTGATGGAGTGGTCGCCGCCGAGGCAGACCGGGCGGAGATTCTGGTCGAGGAGTTCTCCAACTTTTTGTTCGATGGCTGGGAAAGGTTCCTGAAAATGAAACTTGAGATCGCCGGCATCGCAGTAAGCGCCGGCTGTGTCGAGGTCGACGCCGGATTCAGTGGAGGAGTTTGCGGCGTCGGAATGGAGAGCTACGCGGATGATGGGCGGCGCTCCGGCGGCTCCTCGAAGCCATGACGAGTTGGCGTCGAAGGGAATGCCCAGCAGGACGGGCGTTCCGGGAGGGGCGGATTTGATTGGAGTCGTCAGTTGTCAGTTCTCAGTTGTCAGTCTTAGCTCCGAGCTCCAACTATCGACAATTAACGCCGGGTTGTATTCATTCCTAGAAATTTTGTGGACAACCGAAAATCTGGTTCGATCCGAACAGCAAAGATTAAACCTCGATTGCGATTCGGTCTATTAGAATCCATGGTTTTGATCAGATGCTCGCGAAAATCGTGCACCACAGGGTACACAGGGTTTCACAGGTTAAATAGCGTATTAGCCTTGGGGACCACGGCTTGTCAGTGATGGGCGAAGGTCCAGAGATAAATGCAGGCATAGGCTCGCCACGGGCGCCAGGGTTCGGCGCGCCCGTCCAAGTCGCGCGGACTCTTGAGATCCAAGGCGCGGAGGAGGCCTAGATCGCCGGTGGGGAAGGCGTCGGGCTCGCCCAGCGCACGCATGGCTACGTATTGTGCCGTCCAGCTCCCGATGCCTGGGATCTCACAAAGCTGGCGGACAAAAGATTCAGAGCTGGTGACGCGATCGAAGACGATCTGCCCATCGCAGACGGCACGCGCTAGGGCGCGAATTGTTTGCGCGCGTTTTTCCGTGAGGCCAATGCCGGTGAACTTTGCGTTGGCCAGGACTTCCGGGGTCGGGAAGAGGTGCGTCAGGCCGTTGGCCTTCTTTAGCCGTTGGCCGAACGCCTGCGCGATACGTCCGGTTAGCGTGGTCGCTCCGGCTACTGTGACTTGCTGGCCGAGAATCGCGCGCACGGTGAGTTCGAATCCGTCCCAGCAGCCGGGGACGCGAAGACCGGGTTCGGCGCGCAAGGACGGGCGGAGTTGCGGATCCGTGTCTAACGCTTTTGCGATCACTCCCCAGTCGGCGTTCA
>Ga0335070_10000547_pt1 | contig 42115 bp, 44 predicted proteins | sample Lox_Sample_13_FD_206722 | JGI IMG/M metagenome (GOLD analysis project Ga0335070, IMG submission 206722) | Soil microbial communities from Loxahatchee National Wildlife Refuge, Florida, United States - Lox_Sample_1.3 | ecosystem: Environmental > Terrestrial > Soil > Wetlands | place: USA... | reverse complement strand
GCTTATGTGATGGATCCGATCCGTTTCGGCGTGGAATATTTCTACACCGACAACTGGATGACCGTTGCCTCTACCACCGCCAAGGACGATGCGCGCGGCGTGTCGGTGTTCGGATCGTATCAGTTCGATCCGCAATGGGGCGTCTTTGCCCGCTATGACTGGGTCAACCCGCAATCGGAGAATCGGATCACGGGCGTCGATGCCACCGACATCAAAGACAAGTATTTCAACGTCGGTATCTCTTATAGCCCGGCGAAGATCGTCGATTTCGCGCTCGTCTTTAAGCACGAAAAGGTCGACGACACCTTCGGCACTGCTGTCTCCGGCAATCCCTATGCCAGCGGCGGCCTCAGCACATCGAACGGCACCATTGGCGGCCTGCTGAACGGCACCTACAACGAAATCGGTTTGTGGGGCCAGCTTCGCTGGTAAGCCTTCAAATACATTTCAGTCCCCCTCGACTGACGCCGCCGGTTTCCCCGGCGGCGTTTTTTTATCCGCTTGCCAACGCGCCGTATTTGCCGCGGAAGAAGACGAGTGGTTCGCCCGCGTCCTGACGGAAGAAACGCGTGACGCGGCCGACGAGGATGGCGTGGTCGCCGCCTTCGTGAACGGCGTGGGGTTCGCATTCGAAAACGGCCAACGAATCTGCAAGCGCGGGTGGACCGGAATCGGTTTTCACCAATTCGATGTCTTCGAGACTGTGTTCGCCCTGACGCGCGAGCCGCGACGAAACCTCCTGATGTTTCGTACCGAGAATACTGATCGTGAAACGATCGGCCTTCACGAAGCCGTTGAAGCGGTCGGACCTGCGATCGATGCACCACATGACCAGGGGGGGATCGAGCGATACCGAGGTGAAGGAATTCACCGTGATGCCGATGTCGGCGGCCTCGCCGCAGGCGGTGACAACGGCCACCCCGGTGGGGAAACAGCCGAGGGCCTGACGGAAGGCTTTGGGATCGAAGGTCATTTGGGCGGTTTTCCGGACTAACGCTTGCTTAATAGGGGCCATGGCACCCTTCGTCCACGTTGGGCCGGACGAGGATTGCGGCGCCCATAATGACCGCAAACCCGACCGGCAGGGTAGTTGAAGGTTGGGGTTCGGCATGGCCGGCGATAACGCCGTCATCATCAAGCGCGTCAAGAAAGGCGGGCACGGGGGTCACCACGGTGGCGCCTGGAAGGTGGCTTACGCCGACTTCGTGACGGCCATGATGGCCTTCTTCCTGCTGATGTGGCTGATCAACACGACCACGCCCGAGCAGAAGCGCGGCATCGCGGATTATTTCGCGGCGCAGAGTATTTCGCAGACCTTTTCCGGCTCCGGCGGCGTGCTGGGCGGCAAGGTACTGAGCGAGGAGAGTGCCAAGGCCGGGGGACAGACTTCGGTCTTCCAGAAATCGAGCCCTCCCAATCAGTCGGATACGACGAAAGCGAAAGACAAGCAGAGCAACAAGGGCGGCTCGACGGCCGCCGAGGGGCAGGATCCGGCTTCGCAGAACCCGAGCTCGGATCATCTGGAGCGGGCGGTGCCCTCCTCCCAGGATGGGCAGTTCGAGAGTGCGGCGGAGTCCATTCGCCAGGCACTGCAGGACAGCCCCGAGCTGGCGGAGCTTTCCAAGCAGGTGATGGTGGACCAGACACCGGAGGGTTTGCGCATCCAGCTGGTCGATCAGGACCAGCGGCCGATGTTCGAGAAAGGGACCGCGGAGCCGACGCCCGCTGCGAAACGGTTGCTGGCGGCTGTCGCCAAGATTGTGGACCGGTTGCCGAATCGGGTGTCGATCAGCGGGCACACCGATGGCGGCGTGTTTACCGGGCCCAAGGGCCAGACGAATTGGGAACTGTCCGCTGCGCGGGCGAATGCGGCGCGTTCGATCCTGACCCAGAGCGGGCTGGAGTCCGACCGGATCTACGAAGTCGTTGGCAAGGCGAGTTCGGACCCCTTGCTGCCCGAAGACCCCAACGCCAGCGCCAACCGGCGGCTGAGCATCCTTCTGATGCGGGAGGCGCCACCCGCGCCGCCCGGCGGGGCGCTGTAAACCACTCGGCGCAAAGAGTACTGGCGCGATGGCCCCTTCCTTTGCATTATTCGCCCTTGGGTGGGCATCGAGTGGCTTGAAGTGACCGACCAGCGCCAGACGCGCGTACCGCAATTCTTCCTGACACCGGGCGGACCGTGCCCCTATCTGCCGGGCAAGGTGGAGCGCAAGGTGTTTGCCCGCCTCAATGGCACACTGGCCCAGCAACTCAACGAAGCGCTGACGCATTCCGGATTCCGCCGCAGCCAGATGATCGCCTATCGCCCGGCCTGCGAGGGGTGCAATGCGTGCGTCTCCGTGCGCATCGTGGTCGACGGGTTCGAGGAGTCGCGCACGCAGCGGCGCATCATGAAGCGCAATATCGATCTGCGCCGCGCCGAAGTGCCGGCGGAGGCGACGCGCGAACAGTTTGCGCTTCTTCGCACCTATCTGGACTCGCGCCATTCGGGCGGCGGCATGTCGGATATGGGATTGTTCGATTACGTTGCGATGGTGGAAGAAACGCCGGTCGACACGCATATCGTGGAATTCCGCCGCATGACGAACGACGGCAGCAGAGGCACGCTTGTCGGCTGTGCGCTGACCGACGTGCTGCGCGACGGGCTTTCGATGGTCTACAGCTTCTTCCATCCCGGTGAAGATGCGCGCAGCCTCGGCACCTACATGATCCTCGATCACATTCGCGCCGCGAAAGAACGCGGGTTGCCTTACGTCTATCTCGGCTACTGGGTGCGCGGCAGCGAGAAGATGGATTACAAGGCTCGGTTCAAGCCGTTGGAAGCGCTGGGCCACGAAGGCTGGACGCGGATTTAGATTTTCATTGATGGCATGATTCACGCGGAGGCGCGGAGTTCGCGGAGGTTCTCGCTTATCCGCGCACTCCGCGTCTCCGCGTGAGAAAATTGGGTGGCCCGCATAAAGCGGGCCGTGACGGTGGAGAGATTGCAACTACTCCCCGCCGAAACGCTGTTTCCATTCGGCGACTTGTTCTTCGCTGATTTTCGCGAACAACACGTCGGGCGGATTGATCTTCTGGCCGGCTTCCAACTGATCGAGGAACACGGCCATCGGTTCTTCAGGCCACGGGATCACTTCGGGGGCGGGCTGGATGGCTTCGTGAATCTTTTTCGCCGTGCGCGGCATGATCGGCCATGCGAGATGGGCGAACAGATGCACGAGGTTCAGGCCCATGCGCACGCCGGCGGCGGCGCGATCTGGCGCGGTTTTGATGGCGGTCCAGGGTGCCGCACGCGTGAGATATTCGTTGCCGGCGACCCAGATGGCACGCAGTTCGCCAAGCGCTTTGCGATATTCGATGGCCTCGAAATAATCCGTGTACGCCTTAATGCGTTCGTCCAGTTCGGTGATGAGCGCCTGTTCTTCCGCGCCATATTCGCCATGGCCGGGGACTTTGCCTTCGAAGCGCGAGACGCAGAATTTCGTCACGCGGTTGACGAAGTTGCCGAGCACGTCGGCAAGGTCTTTGTTCGCCACGCTCGCGAAATGTTCGAAGGTGAACGAGCTGTCTGAACTTTCCGGCGCGTTGGCCATCAGGTAGTAGCGCCAGTAATCGGCGGGCAGCAATTCGATCGCAGAGTCCATGAAGACGCCGCGATGTTCGCTGGTTGAGAATTTGCCGCCGTAATAGTTGAGCCAGTTGAAGCCTTTCAGGCGATCCACCAGCTTCCACGGTTCGCCGGAGCCCATGATGGTGACGGGAAAACCCACCGTGTGGAACGGCACGTTGTCCTTGCCCATGAATTCGTAATAGCGGACGTCTTTGGCGTCGTACCACCACGACTTCCACGCATCGCCTTTGCCCTTTGCGTCGGCCCATTCCTTGGTCGCGCCGATATATTCGATGGGCGCATCGAACCAGACGTAGAAGACTTTGCCTTTCAGCGCGCCGTCGGCGATATCATCCGGCACCGGCACGCCCCATTCGACATCGCGCGTGATGCCGCGATCGTGCAGGCCTTCATCGAGCCATTTGTTGGCGATGGAGGTGACGAGCGGCGACCAATCGGCTTTGTGGCTGTCGATCCATTGCCGCAGTTGCGGCACGAATTGCGACTGCTTGAGGAACAGATGGCTGGAATCGCGGATCTCGATATCGGTCGAGCCCGAAACGGCCGAACGCGGATTGATGAGATCGACGGGATCGAGCACGCGCGTGCAATTCTCGCACTGATCGCCGCGCGCGCGGTCGTATCCGCAATGCGGGCAGGTGCCGATAACATAACGATCCGGCAGGAAGCGTTTGTCGGCGTTGGAATAGACCTGTTTGGTGGTGCGCACGTCGAGGAAGCCGTTCTTCCAAAGCTGGCGCGCGAAATGCTGCGTCAGTTCACGGTTCTGCGGGCTGGACGAGCGGCCGAAATAATCGAAACCGAGGTCGAAGGCTTCGCACGCCTTTTTCTGGATCGCGTGCTGTTCGTCGCAGAAGGTGCGCACGTCCTTGCCCGCTTCCATGGCGGCGAGTTCGGTGGGGGTGCCGTGTTCGTCTGTCGCGCAGATGAAGAGGGTTTCGTGCCCCCTCGCCTTCGAATAGCGCGCGAAGACATCCGCCGAGAGCATGGAGCCCGCCAGCGTGCCCAGGTGCTTGACGCCGTTGATATAGGGAAGAGCCGAGGTGATGAGGATGCGAGTCATGGCGCGGACTTACACGATTGGCCGGGAACCGGGAAAGCGGCGGCGGCGCCGGGCTGGCGAGGGTTGAGGCTGCAAGTGAGGCTCTTTTTGTAAGCAATTGATTTCAAAAGATAAACCTTCGGAGGTTGTTTTCGCGTTTTTCGATATAGGGGGTGGGGGTGGGGTATCCCCTGCTCTTTCTGCCGTCTTGCTCACACTCCATTCGTTTCCGGTCCTCCAATATGGGGCCGGTTTGGAGCCGTTCGATAGCTCGGAGGCATTTTTCTTTGGGCGGGAAAACGGCGGCGTTGCGGCGGGGCCCCCGCCCATCGTATGTCCCCGTCAGGGCCGGCTTAGCTCAGTTGGTAGAGCACCTGATTTGTAATCAGGGGGTCGCGGGTTCGATTCCTGCAGCCGGCACCAGATTTTCAGGTGGTTAGCGGCGGAAAGGAGAACACCGGGTCTTACCGAAGGGAACGGAATGATGCCGAATTGAGACTTAGGCTGCATAAGGTCTCCACAGAGTCTCCCACAGTGAATTCCGATTTGTTCGCGCTTTGGGGTAGTCGAAACAACCGCGACGAATCACGTTATTTTGGATGAACCGCTTTGTTGGCGGTCATCACAGGCGGTCCGCATGAAGCAGTTACCACTCGCGATTCCATACTCGACAATTCAAGAAATCCGGTGCGGAGACTCGCTAATCGAACTCGCCGCCATGCCGGACGAGTCCGTGGATATGTGCATGACGAGTCCGCCCTATTGGGGACATCGGGAGTATGACGCGCCGGGAATAGGCAACGAGAATGAATGGCGAGATTACATAGCCGCGCTCATTCGGATTCTCGCCGAAGTGAAGCGAGTGCTTAAGCCGGAAGGTTCCCTCTGGCTGAATATCGGCGACAGCTACGACTCGAAGTCCCTAGTAGGAATTCCGTGGCGCGTAGCGACTCGGCTTGTAGACGAACAAGGCTGGATCATTCGGAACGATGTGATTTGGAACAAGGTCAAAGGCGGCCCTGACAACGCCAAGGACAAGCTACGGAATATTCACGAGCACGTTTTCCACTTGGTCAAACAAAAAAGCTACTACTATGACGCGGACGCGATCCGCTCAAAGCCGCAAGAGGCGAAGGTAATCAACGGCTCCGTTGTTTCGGCAACTGGCGTCTCAGGTATCCGTTACAAGCGACAGATTGAACTCTCTACCGCACTGACGCCGCTGGAGAAGTCCGAAGCGCTCAAAGCGTTAAATGCAATTCTTGATGATGTGCGGGCGAAGCGCCTGTCCGATTTCAGAATGATAATTCGCGGGCAACAACGGACAACGCATTCCGATAGCGCGAAGGTATCGGGGCGCGCGAAAGAGCTTCAAGACAAGGGATTCTACTTCCTCAAATATCATCCAAACGGGAGCAAGCCGTCAGACGTGTGGGACATCCTGCCCGAGGATACGCAACGACGCGAAGGCCACTTCGCCGCTTACCCGGCTGACTTGTGCAAAATGCCGATCCTCGCGACATGCCCGCCTGACGGAACGGTGTTGGACCCATTCTGCGGCACAGGGACAACGCTAGTCGTCGCTCGTGCGCTCGGGCGTAATGGTATCGGAATCGACGTGTCGCGGTCCTATGTGGAATTGGCGCTAGAACGCCTCAAAGAATAGCAATGACCAAGATCGTTGACCTTTTCGGAGTAGATATCAGCGCGAAGGCCAAGCGCGACTGGAAGTCCATCGTAGCGGCGCAGCAATGCCCCTTTGTCGCTAAGACTTGCTACAAAGTGCGAAAGAGCCAGCCCGAAATTTCCATCGGCACTTGCACCGTGATGTATGGCGGCGAGCCGATCATTATTTGTCCGTTGCGCCTCTTGGAGCGACGGCAAGTTTTCACGGATTGCTTGCATCTCCTGACAGGCCATGAGCCAGGCAACGAGCTTCACATCGTCCCCGAGGTGGGCGTGCCGGGCGGCAACGTCGATTACGTTCTCGCGTCAGTTCGAAACGGCAAGGTACGCGACTTTGTCGGTATTGAATTGCAGACTCTGGACACGACCGGCACAGTTTGGCCCGAACGCCAGCGCTTTTTGCGGAATGTCGGGATTGCGGGCGTGTCCGATGCCGACGTGGCGAACACAAAGTCGTTCGGTATGAATTGGAAGATGACGGCCAAGACGATCCTTGTGCAGCTACATCACAAGATTCAGACATTCGAGCACGTTAACAAGCACTTGGTCCTGGTCGTCCAAGACCGCTTGCTCGCATACATGGCGAAAGAATTCTCTTTCGACCATTTGAACGACGCGCGCACGTCCGATCCGATGCACTTCCACGCCTATAGCATGAAGCCGGAATCGAGCGGGCATAAGCTGGAACTCGCGAAGCGCCTGAGCACGGACACTAACGGCATTGCTGTTTGCCTCGGATTGCAGAGCGAGGCAAAAGTCGAAATGGAAGCGATCCTCGCGCTTATTGAGCAAAAGATTTCCGAGCGCACACGGTTCTCGATTAATCAGGCTGCGCCGCCGCCTGTTGATGCTCCTCAAGTAGACGAGTCTTAAGCTGCGAAAGCCCGACGATGTTATACCGTCCATTGCACCATCATCCGCCTTGCCAACTGGTCTCGACGATTGCTCTGCCCGAGCGGAATTCGTTTTCGCTGCGCATCATCGCGGCGGAGGCATCGGCGCGGTTGGTGGCGTGGATGCACTGGGCGCCGTCGGCCCTGTAACCTCTTTGCGTGAGATAGTGACCGTATGAAGAACTCAGATCGACCGGGCCCCTCGTCGACGGTGCGGCGAACACCGCACTGAAATAGACGGAATGCGGGTTGCCGCCGTAGCAATACACATATTGTGTTGTTGCAGTGGCGTCGCAATGGTGGCCGTAAGCGGCCGCGCGTTGCGCCGCGCCGTTGCCCATCGATCCCGCCAAACCCGGAGATACACAAAGCAGCGCCAAACCAAACCCCAGTGCCACGGTTGCGTACCGTTTGCCCATTTGCCGACCTCCCCTTTTAAACAAGCTGTGTCAGTTACCGGACCAACTGGTCTCGATAATTTTTCTCGGGCGGAGTTCGCTTTCGCGCCGCTCCTTTTCGGCGGACGCAAGCGAGAGCGCGTCGGCGTGAATGCACTGGCCGCCATTGGTCCTGTACCCCGTCTGCGGGGGACGGCGATGTCCGAAGCGATGGCGAGACGCGATTTACGGGCGTCGAGCCCGCGTTGGTCATCGCCCAAATTTACCGCCGCGAAACATTGCTGGGGCATGCTTCGCCCCCATGAGAGGCGAACAACAGCAGCAACTCCGGATGACGCCCCTGTCGCTTGCGACGGGTGTGGGGACGTTGCTTGGGTTGCTTACGGCTGTGACCGTGGGCGGGTATTTCTTTGAAGGTTACGTCAATCGTCACTGGTGGTCGCTGAACTATATCTGGTCGTTCGGGATTCCGTTCTCGCTCGCGGTGGCGCTCCAGTATGTGATCTATGTGCCCTACCGCGTGGCGTGGGATCGCGACACCATCGAGATCGACACCTGGCTGCGCGGATCGTTCCAGGCACCCTGGTCGCAGCTTTCGCATTGGGGATCGCCGGGGATGACGTTCACGCTGGTTCGCTGTTTGGGCCGTCGAACTTTGCCAACACCGGCAATTTCTCGGTGGCGTTTGGCGCCGTGAGTCAACTTTTCGATACGATTACTCAGGTGTTCCCTACCATTCCGGGGCACACCTATTCCGTTCAGCTCGCGTTTTGGAGCGACGGAAGTACTCCAAACGCGGCTTTCACCGGCTGGTTTGACGGCAGCTACCATCTGCTTGGTGGGGGCACCAATTTGCCTGCCTATAACTGGATAACGGCGGATTGGGATTTCGTGGCCAGTGGATTCTTCGCCGGACTAGTTATTTCGGGTTACGACACGCCTAGCTATGTGTATGTGGACGATGTCGTCGTGCGGGACGTCTCTGCGCCCGAACCCGTAACACTGTCGGTCTTTGCGGCTGGTCTTGCAGGGGTCGGTGCCACGCGACGGCGCAAGAACCAGAGCCGCGCGTAACACGCGTTCATCTCAAATTCTGGAAGGGGGCCCGCCTCGCCGCGGGCCTCTTTTCTTTTGCCAGCCCCTTCGCGCTTGATGCGCCCGGCCGAATGAGGGTTTAAACTCGCATGGAGGCTGGGGCGGATTTGTGATGCTGGGCGGGCTGGTTGAGCTTTTTGGGGATTTCGTTCGCGAAATACATATGCCCATCGAGGCAATCGAGGTGCAGGTAGGGTTTCCGCGGGAGCTGCACGACCTGCGCGATGCGGTGGGGCATCATCTGATTCCGCTTCTGCTGCTGGCGCGCACCGACGGCGAGTTCGCGCAGTGCGAAATGGAGATCATCGTCGGACATTGCGTATCATTTGCCCGCGGGCGGGGTGTGGCCTGTACGGCGGCAAGGGAAGCGGCGTTTCGCGAATATGCGGAGAGCTTTCGGCCCGTGCTGATGCAGCTAGACCCTGCGATTTCGCGGCTTTGCCAATGCGAGCATGGCGAGTTCGCGGCGCTGGTGGATGCGGCGCACCGGCTTGTGTCGTCGGACGGGGTTTCGCGCCCTGAGGAAATGAAATTTCTCGCGCGGCTGCAGGGCGAACTCGAACGGTTGAGCACGACCGCCTCCTGAACACGAAAGTCGAACATAAGAACACTCCCTCTCCCTCCAGGCGGAGGAGAGGGAAAATTGGAACCGCCATCGGTGTCCCCTGAACGGGGGGATGTGACGGGGTTGGCGCGGGCGTAAAATCTTGATCGCAAAACCGTCTTCCCCGATGGCTTTGCATTTCCCCTGCCTGGGCCGGCCAGCGCTCTGCGGCCGGCCCTTCTTTATGAGCGGCGTGCGAATTTGCGGTCGGTGTTGGCGCCGAGGATGGCGTGCAGCGCACCGATGATCGCGGCCATGTCGAGCAGGTAGAGATAGCGGTAGTCGCAGGCGAGCGAGATTGCGAAGAATGTCAGTGTGAACATTCCGGCGGCGGCAAGCAGGAAGACGATGGCGATGTCGGATGGCGACCATCGGCGCAACAGGATGATCGCCGCGGCCAAACCCAACACCGCGAAGAAGGCGTGCGAGAAGATAGGCGTACCGACGAAATTCTGCGCGTAGGTTTCGAGAGCGGCGTCGCGGTTGTCGTAGCGTGCGGGCATGTCGAGCGCGCGCAAGGTCGCGGGCGGGCCGGAGACACCGACGAGGAAGGGGACGCACGCTTCGATATCGGGCGTGAGAAAGGCCCAGCGGAAAATCTCCGCGCGGTTCTTGAGATAGAGCAGCGAGTGTTGCGCGATCAGGTGGCGCCATTGCGTGGTGGTGAGCCATAGGGGGGTGTCGTCGCGGGCATCGCTGAGGCGTTGGGATTTCTGCAGGGTATCGACGCGTTCGGGCGTGTAAAGGCGCGCGCCATCGGTGCGGATGAGACGGTCGAATGTCGGTGCGCCTTGTTCGAGATCGTCGAAGCGTAGTTGGGGGGCGTTCGCGGCGGCGGCTGTGAAATCGTAGAGCTGCAGCATCTTGATTTCATCCGCCCTGCCCTTGCCGCCGTCGCCGCGCTGGTTGAGCGCAGTCGTGGCGAGCGCGAAGGTGGCGATCAGTGCGATCAGAAACACCAAGGCTTGCACGAGACTTGCGCGCAGCGGCACGGCGTTCTTGCGGGCGACGAACGCGTAGGCCGGCGCCGCCATCAGCGACGAGACGATGCCGTTCTGACGTGTCAACGCGGCGAGCGTAAGCAACAGGATGGATAACAAGATGAAGGCGAAGCGTTGTTGCGGCCGCTGCCAGCGCGCGGCGGCGAACGCCAGACAGGCAAAACCTGCGACGGTTGCTTCGGCGAAGAGCACGTCTTTCCAGACGAGCGCGGGATAAAGAACGAATTGCGGCGTGGCGGCGGCAAGCACTATCGCGACGAGGGCAAGCCAGCTTGTGCGTTCGCGCATCCGCACCAGCAGCAGAAGTGCTGCGTAGAGCAGTGTGATGTCGAAGGCGATGAAAAGGCCCGTGCCTCGATGGAGAAAATCGGCAAAGCCGAGCAGCCACGAGGTTATCGCCGGATGCCAGCTTTCGTAGCGCGCGGCGCGGCCTTCGAGGAGTTCGATGACGCTGTCGTTGGAGAGGTGGCCGGGCCAGTTGAGCGCGATGGTCGCGGCCCACAGGATGGCGAGGAGCGAGGTGGCGGCAGTCTTCGCAGAAAGAGATCGCATCCTTCGCCCCCCGGCGATCGATCGGGCGTCAGCGCCCCAGATCCTGCTTCTTCTGCAGATACTCTTCTCGCTGGATTTCGCCCTTGGCGTAACGCTCTTCCAATATCTGCAACGCCTGCGAGCGGCCGTAGTAATCCACATATGGCGCGTGGCGGCGGCGGATCAGCGAGACGACCAGAACGATGATCGCAATGGTGAAAATCAGCGACATGAGGCCATGGAAGGGAAACCACCAGTCCCACCACCATGGCGAAGAATACGACCAGTGCCAGAACATACGGCCTCCGGTAGGCGGTGCTTCTCTTTCAACATAGGATGCGTGAAGGCTCGCCGCCACCGATGGCGCGTGAAATCGTCGTCAGCGGGGGTGCTGCCAGGCGACGCAATCGCGATAGGTTGCGTCGTAGATGCCTTTCTGATCGGCCGAGCCGTCCTCAGCATAGCCCGCCATCACGGCGTCCTGAGACCGCTGGGCCGCGATTTGGATGCAGCTTTGGTTCGGTGCAGCACTTGCGACCGGATGGGCGGGTTCGGGATCGTTTGAAAACAGGCCACCGGCGGTCGAACAGCCAGACAAAAGCGTCAGCAAAAGCGCAGTACCGGCTCCCCTGTAAGCTCGCATGACTCCGCCCCCCGGCGATTTACGAGGAAAACATAGGGGATTTGCAGGGTCGATGGAACTTTTATTTGAAATTTAATTTCAATTTATGGTGGTGGCGGGCCTTTGTAGAACACACGCCAGACGCGAGCTGCCGTATCGTCGGCGATCAGCAGGCTGCCGTCTTTTGCGACGGCGAGTTGAGAAGGCATTCCCCAAACCGAGAGACGAATGATGCCCGCATTCGCAAAGCCGGTGACGAAGTCCTCGTAGCCACCGAGCGGCTTTCCGTTCTTGAAACGGATGCGCACGATCTTGTAGCCGTCGGGCTTGTCGTACGGGCCAGAACCATGAAGCGCGACGAAAGCATCGCCACGATACTGCGGCGGAAATTGCTTGCCCGTGTAGAAGACCAGGCCGAGCGGCGCGGAATGCGCTTCGAACAGGATTTCGGGTTTGCGCGTGGCCTTCACAAGATCGGGACGCAATGCGCCGAAATCCGGATCGGGGTTGGGCCCGGCATAGGCATAGGGCCAGCCGAAGAAATCGCCCTGTTTCACCCGCGCGAAATAATCCGGCGGCAGGCGCGCGCCGAGCTTGTTGCGTTCGTTGACGGTAACCCAGAGATCGTCCGTACCCGGATAGAATGCGAGACCTTCGACATTGCGCAGGCCGGTGGCGAAGGGTGTGAGCGAACCGTCGTCGTTCACCATCTGGATGGTGCCCTCGAAACTTTTCGGTTCGGAGAGATCGTTGCGGCCGCCGATGGCGAGATAGATCCGGCCTTTTGAATCGAGGACGATGTCGCGCGTGTCATGTTCGCCGCCGGGGCGAAGGTCGTGCGCGGTGGTGAGGCGCTGGAACCTGCCCGCATCCACCGTGTTGTTGCCCTTATATTTCGCGCGCCACACCGCGATCGTATCGGCGATGTAAATATAATCGCCGCGGATGGCGATGCCGTGCGGGCCGCGAAACCCGGCGGCGAAATCTTCCATCTCATCGGCCTTGCCGTCGCCGTTGGTATCGCGCAGGCGCGTGACGATGCCGCGATTTTCTTGCACCACATAGACGTCGCCATTGGGTGCTACGGCCAGCGAACGGGGATTTTCCATCCGCTCGGAAAATGCTTTGACCTCGAAGCCCGGCGGGCCCTGCGGCAACGCATAGGCGGGTGCCGGAACGATCCGCATGTCGAGGTTGTCGGGATGGGTGGTATGCGGCGCGGGCAATGTGTCGGGCCGGACGTCGAAATGGTCGCCGGGTGCCGCCCACGCGGCTTCAACCGCGAGGCATCCGGCGAAAACGACAAGGGATAAACGGTTCCATCCGGCCATGGCGCACCGTGCGCGATCTCGACGGCTCAGGATTTCACGGTGCGGCGGAGATTGCCAGCTTGGTTATTTGACCGCCAGATCGGCCAGGCGGGGCGTCATGTTGGCGACGCGGCTCATGGGCTGCGCGTGGAAGGCACGGATGGCGGCGCGTGCGGAGGCCAATTCGCCGGCATCGAGCTGGGTTTCGAGGACGTCGACACGCGCTTTCGAAACCTCGTCGCCGTTGTGGGCGGCGATGGAATACCATTTGTACGCATCGCTCAGGCTTTGCGACACGCCGGCGCCGCGTTCGTAGAGCACGGCGAGATCGAACTGCGAATCCACATAGCCCATGTTGGCGGCGCGTTCGAACCAGCTTGCGGCCTTGTCGTAATCCTGCGTGGTGCCGCGGCCTTCGGCATAGAAGACGCCGAGATTGTGCATCGCCTTGCGGTTGCCCTGATTGGCGGCGGCTTCGTACCAGTGAAGCGCCTGCGTCTCGTCCTGCACCACACCGACGCCGCGTTGATAGAGCGTGCCGAGACGATATTGCGCGACCGGCTCGCCGGACTTGGCGGCGCGTTCGAGCCATTGGGCGGCATCGGCGTCGTTGCGGGCGATGCCATCGCCATCGAGATATTTGACGCCGAGGACCACGGCTGCTTTCGCGTTGCCGCCATTGGCGAGTTCTTCGATGCGTTCGAGCGGCGTGAGTTTTTTCGCAGGCGATGCTGCGGCAGGCGTGGGCTCAGCCGTTGCGACCTGAACCGGTTTCGGCGCGGGCGGCGTGAGCGTTGCGAGTTGAACGGGTGCAGGCGCTGCAACGGCCTGCGGCTGTTCGAGGCGCAACGGCGGCGCGCCGAAATGGCCGTGTTTCACATCTATGAAGCCTTCGCTGAGCGCAATGCCCATGGTGGCGAGGATAACCGCGCCGGAGATCGCGCCGACGCCGAACAATTCCTTGCGGCTGAAGAAATGCCTGCGTTTGCGGTGACGCTTCGGCGGCGGAGGCGTTGCAGGGGTTGCTGCCTGCGGCGGCACGATGACGGGCGGAATATCGCTGCCGAACTGGCGGCCTTGCGCATGCAGATCGTCGTTGGCGGTCTGGCGCTTCAACTGGCTGCGCAGATCGCCTTGCGGTTCGGGTTGGCTGCCGGTGAATTCGGCGGGAGACATATCGCTGACCGAGATTTCGTCTTCTGCGACCGGTGGCGGGGTGACTTTGGGCGGTTCCGTCCTGGGGGGCTCGATACGCGTGAAGGCGGACAACAACTCGCCACGCAGGGTGGTGGCGGTGTCCGAAAGACGCTGATCGGTGCGTTCGGCCCGCTGCACGAGTCCCTCCAAGCTCGCCTCGGTCGCGTGGATGCTATCATTCGCGCCTTTCGTGAAATTGTCGAATCGGCCTTCCAGCTCGGCCAGGGCGCGTTCGAGCAGGCTCATCCGGCGGTCCATGCGGCTGACCGCCTGGGCTGAGCTTTCGCCCAGCGCGTTGGAGGGCATGGTCAGGCGGTCGATAATGTCGTGAAGCTGGGCCTGTTCGCCCCGTTTCCGCGCAACGGTGGGCATGGGCTCCGACGTATCGCCGGCGCGGACGAGCGCGATGCCCTCCTCTTCCGGATGGGGGATGGGGTCTTCGGAAGGGGTCGCGGCCCTGCCGGGGACGATGGTGTCGGCGACCATGCGCGGTCGGTCCGGATGGTCGACCTTGTCGATCAGGCTGGCGACCAGTTCGGCATGGGGAAGCGGCTCGGGCGGGTTTGCCGCAACGTCGCCGGTCATTCCGCGATGGGTGTTGGAAAGGTCGTCCGCGGCGAGCGCCATGAGCAGCTCATTGGTGTTGTGAAACAATCCGTACACGGAGGTGCGCGGAACGCCCGCTTCGCGCGCGACCGCGCTCAACGTGAACGTCTCCACGCCGTCGCGCGCGATGACCTCCCGCGCGGACTTCAGTATTTCCATACGCGCCTCAGGTGAGACCTCGACGGAACCCGTTACGGCACCGCCGGAATTCTCCGTCTGAGGCGCTTCTCGCCCCGCACCCACCGACACCACCTGTTCTCTCGCCCCCAGTGTGAGGTGAATGGGTGAACAATGGTTTGGTAAGGGTGGTAAATTTGTTGTTTAGAAGTTCGTTCGGATTAGGCGGGATTGGGGATCGCGCCGCCTTTGGGATGGCGGGTGCGCTCCCAGCGCGCCAGCATCGTGACGCCGATCACCACTGCCGCGTAGACGATGAGCTGCAGACCGTTGGGCTGATCGGTGTAGCCCACGAGCGTGTGAAGCAGGCGGCCCGCAAGCGATCCTTCCGGCAACAGCCATGACGTGTTCCAGACGGTGTTCATCAGGAATTGCAGATAACCCGCTTGCTGTATGAACAAAACGGCTTGCGCGGCCATGCCCGCCGCAAGCAGCGTGATGAGGCCGGAGGTGACGCTGAACAGGCGATGCGCGGGAATTGCGAGCAAGCCGTAATACATCAATGCGGAAACGCCTGCGCCAGCAGCCAATCCGAGCAATCCGCCTCCGAGCATGGCGAGGTTCGACGTGCCGCCCTGACTTGCGATGCCATAAAGGAACAGCACAACTTCCGCGCCTTCGCGCAACACGGCGACGCCCACGACAATGGACAACGCGGTGAGCGGACGTTCGCCGGCTGCGACGGCGGCGCCGACGTTTTTCATGTCGCGCGCCATGGCGCGGCCGTGACCGGCCATCCACACGTTGTGCCAGGTGAGCATCATCACGGCGAGAAGCAGGATGCTGGCGTTGAAGAGTTCTTGTCCCGAACCCTCGAACAGATCTGCGATCTGACCTGCGAAGGCGGCGACCAGACTTGCGCCGACCACGCCCGCGATCACGCCGTAAGCCACCCACAATCCGCGGCGCGGAACGCCTTTGGTGGCGGCAAGCACAATGCCGACAATGAGGCCCGCTTCGATGACTTCGCGGAAGACGATGATGAGGGCGGACAGCATGGGCTTACTCTGCGATCACCACGCCTTGCGCGGTCTTGGCGTGATACTCGCCCATGAAGGGGTAACGGCCCGGCGAAAGGGGGCGGATGCGGACCTTGCCGGTGGTGTGACCGGCCACGACCTTTTCGACCTTGAGGGATTCGCTGTCGAATTCATCCGCGGTGGGATCTTCGTTGGTCAGGATGATGACGTTGGGCTCGCCCGCCTTCACCTTGATTGTGGACGGTGTAAAGCGGTGATCTTTCAGTGTCACCTTGTATTCGGCCGCACCTGCGGGCTGGGCCAAAACGAGAGCCAGCGCAGCGGCGGAAACGGCGGACAGAAGCAGTTTCATAGGACGGCCTTTAAAGACTGACCGACCTTATCCGCAACTCATTCTCATGTGCAAGACTAAGCGGGGGTGACCTTGTGCGGCTGAGGGGCGCGGTAGGCGTGGCGGACCAGCGGCCTCAGTTCCGGGCAGGTGCATTCGGCCATTTGCCCATCATGCGGTTCGGCATGGATGGCGCAATCGGGATCGTGATTGCAACAGGACGAGGCGCGCGGCGGGATGCCGTGTTTGCCGTTGGGCGATTTGAGGGGCATGTGGTTTCCTTTCCCACTTTCATCATGATCGAAATTGATTGACGGACGCTGATCAGAAGCTGTCCCAGATGGCGAAGGTGAGCCCGTATTCCTTCAGCGCGCTCTGTCCCGCGGGCGAGACGAAGGCGCCGATCTGCACCGAGGTGGTGTCCAGTACGTGCTGCACGATGGAAAGCTGGAGCTTGTGCGAGCGGTAGTAGCCGTAGGGCGGCTCGGCATCGCCGCCCGAGATGACGTTGAAACTCTGACCAAGGATCATCGTTCCCGGCGTGATGTGCAGGCCGACGGTGATGTCGATCGGGGTTTCGTTGGGGCGCGCGCCGGCGACGAAGCGCTCGCCGGCTTCGAGATCGGCGAAACCCGTCATATCGAAGACGGGGAAATCGATTCCGTAAAGCGCGCGGATCTCGAACTGCCGTGCGGATTCCTGATTGACCGAGACGGATGTGTCGAAGGCACCTGCCGATTTGTAGGAACCTTGGAGTGAGAAGACGCCGCGTCGATCGTTCATCAGGCGCAGCCGCGCGCCCGCACCGATGGCGAACGCATTGGCGACTTCGATGGGACCGCCGGGCGGACCGGATTCTGCCTTGGCATATTCGGGATCGGCAGTGAGCGTAAGCCAATCGCGCACGCCGTATTCAATGTAGGTCTGCGTGAGCAGTTTGAGATAGCGGATCGGAATGGTTGGGCTGGCCGATGCGTCATACGAGCGGCTGGCGCGGCTGTAGGTGAAGGTGGAGATGGTTTGGCCGCTGTCTTCATCTTGCGTCCATGCACCGGCGTTTGCCTGGCCGATGCAAGCGAGCGTGAAAGCGAAAAAAACAAGCGCGCGTCTCATGCCACGGCATCCGGGAGATAGATAAGAAGCCAGGAAATTACGGCTGCGAGTGCGGTGGCGGCGAGCGCGAGGGGCGCGTTCTTGCGCGGACGGGGCCAGGCGCCGATGGCGATGGGCGATGCCGCGGCGATTGCTGCGAGGATAGAGGCCATGTCGCGTTCGATGCCGAGCGTGAATGTCAGCAGGATTTCGACGATTGCGACGACGGCGGTGAAAAGGGCGATGAGGGCAGCGGGTTTGCGCAAGTTGCTTACGAGGACGGTGAGCCAGAGCCCCGGTGCCGAAGCAAAGCCCGCGAACGCAATGAAGGCGAAGGGCGTGTGCGAAACGGGGCGTGCGCTGCGCACGAAACTCATGGGGTTAAGTCCAAGCACACCCCGCGCATAAGCGAGAATGGCGGCGGTAACGATGGGCATGAAGAGAAGCAGCGCGAGGAGACCCGCCTTGTCCTTCCCCTCGCCGGGGCGCGGCAGACCTACGCAGACAGGCAATAGGAAGATAGCGAGGATCGCGCCCATGGGATCGAGCAATTGCGCAAGCGACAGCGCGCCGCCCAGAAGTATAACGCGGCGGGCATCGCGGTGTTTGACGAAAGCGGTCGCGGTGGAAGCGACGCAATAGACGGCGAGCGCGAGCCAGACGGACCCTGCCCTGTCCATCGCGGAGAGGAATATCCCGGATTGTGCGAACGTCAGAACGGCGATGGCGAACGCATATATCGCAGGCAATTGTGCGGCGAGGAGGCCGTGCAGGACCAACGCAGCGAATAACACATCGGCCATCGCTCCGATCATCAGCGGCGACAGAAGCGGAAACATCACTGCAAGCGTGAGCGCGAGTGCCGCGATCAGCGGCGGAAGAAGCGTGGGACGGATGCGCGGGGAAGCAAACTCGATGAGCGTCATGCGGGGCTTTCTTCAAATGTGCTGACGCCGTGGCGGGTTTTCTCCCACAGGAACGGGCTGCGCAGGAGTTGGTAAAGCGCGCGCCACGCGGCGACGGAGATGAGAAGCCAGTAGATGGGCGCAGTGAGGCCATAGGGGGCGAGTTTGAGCCAGCCGCGGCGATAGGGGCCGAGCATGGCCAAATAGACGAACAGGGCATTGCCGGCGACGAGGCTGAACAAAGATGCGCGTGCGAGTGCTTCGCCGAACGGGCCGGAGAAGATGACGATGCCGGTGGCATGGGAGACAAGGAAGATCGCCCACATCAGCGGGTTGGCGAGCGAGGAAACGAAGGTGCCGCCGATGAAAAGCTGGAAAGCGAAGAACCCGCGCGTGCCGGCATGTCGCCAGAGTTGCAACGGATCGCGCATGTGAACGAGCCAGGTCTGCATGTAGCCCTTGAGCCAGCGCGAACGCTGTTTCATCCAGTCGCCAAGGCGGCTGGTGGCTTCCTCATAGGTCGTGGAGTCGAGCGTGGTGGCACGATGGCCGAGACGTGCGAGGCGGACGCCGAGATCGGCATCTTCGGTGACATTGAAGGAATCCCAACCGTGGATCGCACGCAGAACGCTTGTGCGGAAATGATTGGACGTGCCGCCGAGCGGCATGGGAACGCGCAAGGCATCGAGGCCCGGCAGAAGGAAATCGAACCACAGTGCGTAGTCGAGCGTGAAAAGACGCGTCAGCCAGTTTTCATTGCGGTTGTAGAAATTCAGGCGGGCCTGCAGGCAACTGATGTTTTCGGGATTCGCGCGGAAGCCGGCGACGGCTTTTCGCAACTGATCGACTTCGGGGCGGTCTTCGGCATCGAAGATAACGGTGAACTCGCCCCGCGCGAACCGCAGCGCGTAGTTGCAGGCTTTGGGTTTGGTGCGCGGGTTGCTGGGCGGAACGACGACAGTGTGGAAGCAAGATGGAAGATCGAGCGCTTTCAGCGCGCGGCGGGTTTCGGCGTCGTCGGCTTCGACGACGAGTTTGATGTCGAGCTTTTCGGGCGGATAGTCGAGTGCGTTTAAACTCGCGATGAGGGACGGCAGGACATTGGCTTCCTGATAGAGCGGAACCAATACCGTGTAGAGCGGCAGGTCTTCGTAGGCGGCGGGTGCCGGTGCTGGCGGCGCGTCGAATGCCTCGGCGGCGCCGAGCCATACGAGTGCCGTGCGGAACAGGATGTTGGCGAGATAGGCAGTGGCCAGAACAGCGGCAAGGATTGCAAGCGTGGCGCGCGGCCAGAACAGGGCGGACGCAAAGGCGGCAATGGCGATGGCGGCGAAGATTTTCGTTTGCGAGCGGGTGACGGTTTTGTTGGCGCAGAGCGCAGGCTCGGCATCTGCGAGTGCGTGGATGGCATCGTGCGTGAGCCGGTCGCGGTATTGTTTCTCGACGGCATTCAGCAGCGCCTCTTCGCGCGCGGCAGCGAACACGACAGGCTCGCGATATTCGGAACGCAGGCGCGCGAATTGCGCGGGCGTCGGTTCGGCGCAAGCGATGACGAGGCGGCCGCGCAGCCTGCGCCACGGGACGAACAGGCCGTTGAAATAGCGGTCGAGATCGGCGGCACTGAGAAGCGAAGGGTCCGGCGGATCACGCTTGAGATCGACGTGACGAAGGTAGGGGCGGATGTGCGCGTCCGTTGCGTCCACGGCGCGCTGCACACGCGCCATGGACGCGCGTCTAGCCGCGTCCAAGTCTCCACTGGGCCCCACGCAAATCCCCAGTTACTTCGGCACGATGGATCGCTCTCAGCACCGCGGGCGCGTTGCTTCCTCCACCGTTTCACCCCATGAAACCGGCTTGCGGGCGGGGCGTTTTCGCCCTCGCCCGCCGGCCGGCGGTACTCAATTCGAACGATTGCGCGTCAATATCCTTGGCGGACGGCCTGCTTCGATTTCGGCGAGGTCTTCCGTCAGGGCATCGATCATCATGCAAAGGAAATATCGCACGGCGGGATTGCGTATGCGGGCTAACGCCTCCGACAACTGTTCGACATCGGCGTCGCCCAGCGTTTCCCGAGTTGCGGGTTGTTGATCCGTCTTCTTCTTCGCCATGTCTTCTCCTGTGGTTGGCGTCAAGTGAGGTAACCGATGTGGCGTTCGGGATGACGCTCCACGTCTTCGAGCAACGCCTTGTAGTGTTCGGGCAGGTTGTCGGAGGCGGGTGCGATCTCCTTGAAATCGCCGTTCAGCCATTCGATGGGATCGCGGCATTCGATCCAGCCGAGATTGGGGCGGTGAAGCTGATAGCCGATCAGCTTCTGAAGTTGCGGCGGCAGGGTGCGCGCCACGTCCTGCGGGATAGAGAGAAGGAGTTTCTCCGTCGGCGCGAGCCAGGCCGCGCGATAGGACAGAAGCACGCCGTGGCGCGTGACGGCGCTGCGATTGGCGCTGCCGCCGTGCAGCGTGCTGCCGAGAAAGACGAGCAGCGAACCGGCGGGCGCCTCCGCATACAGCGCTTCGCCCGGCTCGGGGTGGCGCGTGCGCGGCCATTTGTGGCTGCCGGGGATGAGGCGGGTGGCGCCGTTTTCTTCAGTGAAGTCGTCCAGCATCCAGATGGTGTTCAGCATCACCTCGCTGTTGTGCGGGATGGGCCAGATGTCGTCGTCGCGGTGGAGAAGCTGGGAGGGTTCGCCGGGCTCGATGCCGATAGCCTGGGTGAGATTGATCTCGTAGGTCTCGCAGACGCCGGTATCCTTCAGCACGTTGTCGGCAAGCGAAAGCGCCAGCGGATCGAGCGCGAGCAGCTTCGTCATCGCGGATTTGGCAAACAGCGCCGAGAAGCGTTTGGTGCCACGGCCGAGGAACAGGCCCTCCCCCGTCCGCGCGCGGATGAACCACGGCTGCAACTCGGCCTTGAGGCAGGACAGCAAGTGCGGGGCGAGCATGCCTTCGATAATCAGCGCGCCGTGCTCGGAAAGAAGACGGGCTGCATCCGCCGGATCGATGGTTGCGAGAACGCGCGGCAGCGGTGTGCTGTTGCGGCGTGAGGCGCCGGGATCGGCGCTCGTATCTGTTTCGGTTTCCACTTGCCCCGCCATGTCGTGAAACGTGTTTCAGACATGCGGATATTTTGTTTTTTTAATGCTTGATCCGAGTCCCCTTATCGGGGGGATTGCTCAACCAGCCGTTGACGGCGGCGTGCACCGCAGCCTGTGTGCGAGTGCGTGCTTTCAACTTGGCTTTGCTGCGCTCCAGATGCTCGTGGACGGTGTGCTGGGAGATGCCGAGGATCTCCGAAATGTCCCAATCGGACTTGCCTTCCGAGGCCCAGCGCAGACATTCGGCCTCGCGGAACGTGAGCGGCGATAACCTGAGAGGCTGTTTGTCCGTCCGGAATTTGTTGAGGCCGATGCTCGAATAGAGAAGACCGAGGGTATAGAGCGTCTGGCGCGCCTGCGGATCGAAGGTCTTCTCGGGCGAGGTCATGCGCACGACGTAGAGTTCGCGCTCGGGCCCTTCGACGGGCACGACGAAGCCGTTCACGGCGCCGGTTTCGGCAGCAGCCAGGCGCACGCGCTGTTCGGGCTTGGTGAGCGTGGACAGCGGCATGTCGGACCAGGCGAAGGGCGTGGGGCTCGACAACAGGCGCTTGAGGCTCGGGTCGTCGTGATAATAGCGGCGCTCGGCATAGCGGCGATACCAGCGGTCGTGCTGGTGGCCGAATTTCATTTCCGGCGTGATGTAGCTGCGGTTAGGGCCCAGCGCGTGGACGAAGGAGAACTTGTCGAACCCGAACTGGCTGACCGACTGGCCGAACGCGAGCTGAACCTCGCGCATGTTCGCGGCGGCAAACCCGGCCTGCATAAACGACCAGACAGATTCCAACGGTACGGCCACAATACGCCCCCTCCCCAACGCCCCTCAAGCCGCAAGTAAAATGCGACCAAAGGAAGGCAAGCGTTACGCGCTATATTTCCCCAATATTCGGGAACAAGAACCAATACACGCCCAACGGCAAGGACAACCCTAATTATGGTGGGTTAGTTGCACAATACAACTTTGTAAAACCGGGAGTTGTGGGAGGTCGATACTTCTCCCGCCGTCACCCGCCGAGCGCCGCCGAAAAAAGCGGCGGCCAGGTTTTGACGGATTTGAGGGCTTCGCTTTCCTCCGCCTGCTGGAATCCGTTGCGGATCGCGGCGAAGCGCATTTCCACCACGTCCTTGAAGCGCGGATCGGTGAAAATATAGATCTGGTTGTCGCGGATCGCTTCGACGACGCGCGCACCGACCACATCCGGATCGAGGCCGGCTTCGATGGCCTTGGTAATCATCTCGCGGCGTTCGGGCTCGAAACTTTGCCGTTCGGCGACGCCGCCGAAACGCGCCTGCTTGGTGCGGGCGCTTTCGTGGATACGGGTGCGCACGAAACCGGGGCACAAAACCGACATGCCGATATTGCTGCCCGCGAGCTGGACGGCCCAGCCTTCGCTCATCGCGACGACGGCGTATTTGGTGGCGGAATACGGCTCCATGCCCGGACCGCTGATCAGGCCGGCAATGGAAGCCGTGTTGACGAAATGGCCGCCTTCGCCGTGGCTGCGGATGAGCGGCAGGAAGGTTTCGACACCGTAGTAAACGCTCTTCAGATTGACGTCGATGATCCAGTCCCAATCGCGTTCGGGCACCTTGCCGATTTCGCCGCCGGCGCCAACACCTGCGTTGTTGCAGACGACGTGGATCTTGCCGAACGCGGAAACGGCCTCCAGCGCGGCGGCGCGGAGGTTATTGCGTTCGCCGACGTCGCAATGGATGGCGGTTGCTTTCACCTGCTCCGATGCCAGGCGTTCGACCGCGGCCTTGGCGGGTGCGTCTTCAATATCGGCGATCACCACATTCATGCCCTGGCGGCCGAAGGCGCGCGCCATGGCAAAACCGATACCGCTCGCCCCACCGGTGACGAAGGCGGTCTTCCCCTTGAAATCTTTCATTATGCTGCTGCCTCATATTCAAGCGCGTCGAATTGCGCGGCCAATGCTTCGCCATGCGGACGTTTCTTGAGGCGCGCCACTACGTTCTCGCGCGATTGTTCGCGCGTGAAGTCCGCGTTGGTGACGGCGTGCCATTCGATCATCTTTTCCCAGACCGGATCGATGATGGTGTGACCTGGGACGGTTCTGCCATCCGCGGTCTTGATGGTGAAGCTGCGCAATTCGCTGATCGCGGTTTGCAGATAGGCGACGTGGATCGCTTCGTCGGTGCGGATGCGGTTGACCAGTTCGGCCGCGTGATCGGCAGCAGCGCGGCGATCGCGGAAGTTCGCGGGATCGCGCATGACGTCGATGCAGAAGGCGAAGAAATTTTCCGCCCGCACCTCGATCATCAGGATGTTCATCAGAAGGAGAATCCAGTCTTCGTATTCCTTCGGGATGTCGGGCATGCGGCGGCCGGATTCGGGGCGCGCCAGGCTCTCCGGCACCGGCGGGATCGGATAGGCGTTCTTGCCGAACAGCGCATCGCGAACCGCGAACCACATATCGTCATGGCCGCCGATGCCTTTCGATTTCGTGCCGCCCTCGTCCCAGCCATGGGCTTCAAGCAAACCCTTGTTGAGATGGCCGAGGCAGGTGTCTTTCAAATCTTCGACGACGATGGTCTGGAAATCGGGCGCGCTCACCGTTGCGAGCAATGCGCCGCGCGCTTCGACGATGCCGGTGATGGTGAGACCGTTCCACATCGACTCGCCATCGCCTGCATTCAGCAGAAACTTCTGTTGTTCCACCGTGGGGTATGGACCGCGTTTCAAAAGCCGCGGACTCGCGTCGATGACCTGCGCGCCACGGTCTTTCAACTTTTGTTGCCATTCGTGTACGGCGGGCCAACGATAAAGCGTGCGCGGCGAAACATATTCGCCTTTGTCATCGAAACCGCCGTGCAAACGATAGCCGGATTCTATCTGTAGCGTTGCGTAATCGTGATCGGCAATCAGTTCTTCGCGGGAATACACGCGTTTTGCCATCGGCAGCCCTCCCAGGCTTGAGCCGCGCGTTAAATCGCGCGTTCGACTGGAACTGATATTTTGTCAGTTAAACGCACAAGTCAACGGTCGGTGCCCAAAGTTTTTTTCATGCGCCAGACGGGATCGAACCGGAATCTGTAAGCGTTTTTAGGGTCTTGCGACGCTTCCGACAAAGTCTTGCGACAGGGGGCGCCTAGCTTGAACCGAGGCCGCATCCGCGGCCTCACGCGTAAAAACCGAGGAGTACCAACATGAGAACGAGACTTTTGCTGGCCACGGGGGTGACCGCACTGTTTGCTGCGACGGCCGCGTTTGCATCGACACCGGGAATGTATGTCTCTGGCGATGCGGGCGTTTCGCTTTTGCCCGATCTGCACTTCAACAGCGCGACTTTTGGAACGTCGCTGACGAACTACGATGCCGGATACAATTTCGGCGGCGCAGTCGGCTACGACATGGGCAATGGCATGCGCCTGCAATTGGACTCGCAACACGCAGGACAGCAACTGTCCGGCGTCGACGGAACGTCGAACGCCTATGGCCACCTTTCATCCACGACGCTGATGATCAACGGCCAGATGGATCTCATTCCGAATTCGCAACTGACGCCTTATGTCGGCGCGGGTTTGGGTGGCGTGAACTTCGGCGGACAGGTTGACGGTTACTATGGCCGAGCGTGGAAGCCGGGTTACATGCTGGAAGCCGGATTGCGCGACGACATCAGCGATCAGGTCTCGCTGTTCGGCGGCTATCGCTTCACGCAGGCCGAGTCCGTGCAGATGAACGATCCGACGCTCCCGGATACGGCCACGCAGCATTTCTCCGACCATGTGCTCATGGCGGGTCTGACGTATCATTTGGGTCAGTAACGATGGCACGCGGAGGCGCGGAGGACGCGGATTTTTCTCCGCGCTACTCCGCGACTCCGCGTGAAATGTTTTTATTGCGCTTCGCGGAAGAAACGCTTCTTTCGCTCAGGGCTTCAGAGCCCGCACAAGGAAACGCGTGAGGTTGTCGACGACCTCTTCACGGCTGCGGCGGGTGGCGGCGCCTTCGCTGCCGGTTTGATGCAGCGCGCCGACGATGGCCTGCCCGATGATCTCCGGATTGTAATCGGCCGATGCGATGCCTGCGTCGACGGCGGTGCGGATGATCTCGGCCCAGTCGCGGCCCCAGCGCTGGAGCAGCGGAACGGCTTGCGCGCCTTCGGCATCGATCACCGCTTCGTCCGTCATCGCGGCGTTAAGCACGCCGGGATGGGTTTCGGAATATTCGTAGATCGCGTGCAGCATTGTCGCGAGGAATTTTTCGAGCGAGGCATCGGGCGCCACGCGGCTGCGCAGGTAACTGTCGAGTTCGGAGCGCGCATCTTCCACGAAAGCGAGGAAGCAGGCGCGCTTGTCCGGGAAGTGCAGGTAGAACGTGCCGTGGCCGAGGCCGGCTTCGCGTGCAATGTCCTGCGGGCGCGTGGCGTGGTAACCGCGTTCGACGAACAGCTTGCGGGCCGCCCTTTTCAGTTTGGAAAAACTTTCGGGTTTACGGCGTGCCCCGCGCGTGTCGCTTTCGGCAAGGGCAGTGCCGTTGGTGGTGCTCATGCGCCGAAAGTCACCTGCAAGTGACAGGAAGTCAACGGCGGGTTGCGTGCCGGACATAGGCTGTTTGGCCTATAGTCGAGGCTGGCGGGGCTGCCGACCGGGAGAGATTCATGAGAAACCTAACGATTTTAGCGGCTGTTCTTGGTTTTGCGGCCGTGCCTGCCCTGGGCATGGGTACGGGCGGCGGCGGTTACGGCTCGAGCGGGATGAGCAACAGCGATCCCGGCTTCGAGGCGTATTCCCAGGCGCTGCGACTCATCAAGCACGAGCAGTTCGCCGATGCGATTCCCTATCTCGACGCGGCGCTGCAGCAACGGCCCAACAGCGCGAACATCCTGAACTACGAAGGCTACGCGCACCGGATGATCGGCGACTACAATTCGTCGCTCGACTATTACAACCGCGCGCTGGCCATCGAGCCGGAGCACAAGGGCGTGCATGAATATCTGGGCGAGCTGTATTTGCAGACCAACCAGCCCGACAAGGCGCAAGGCGAACTCGACACGCTGACGAAGCTTTGCCCCGACGGCTGCGAGGAGAAGGACACGCTGACGGCGTCCATCGCCAAGTATCAGGCGGCGCATCCGAACGGCGCACCGGCACCCGCGCCGTTGGGGCCTGGGAGCGTGACGGTGACGCCGGGGTAAGGGCCCCACCCGGTCGCGTGCCGATGCACGCGCCCGACCTCCCCGCGTGGGGGGAGGTAAGTGAAACGGCGAAAGTGATGCCAACCTTCTTACCTCCCCCTACGCGGGGAGGTCGACGCGCGATAGCGCGGCGGGTGGGGGCCGCTGCGGCGCACCATTCAATTGGTGCGGCGCGTATAAGGTTTGAAATCGACACCAAAATCCTGTTGCGATATTTGTTCCGGTAGCGGCGTCACCGTTCAAACGAGGGGTGTGTCATGCGACAGTTGTCGGCGTTCGCGATTACGGTTCTTCCTATCCTGTGTTTTTCGACGTCTGCGATGGCGGGTGCGTTCGATTATCTGGCGGAAAATGCCTGCCAGCTTTCCATCGAAGACAAGATCAAGGCGTTGCATTCCGATGCGGGCGATATCGGTTACGGCAACGCCAAATATGTCCAGGCCGAGCAGAACACGAACGTGAAAGGCAAAGGCCATTTCACATCGGGTGGCGGCAAGGTGAGTTTTTCGTACAGTTGCGATTACAACATCGTGTCAGGCGATACTTCGCATGTGGACGTGCAGATGGGCGCGGCCACGGCGTCGAATTAAGCGGCTTTCGCCTTCTTCGATTGCAGCGCACGCCAGACGCGTTCGGGCGTGAGCGGCATGTCGATGTGAAGCACGCCGACGGCATCGCACACCGCGCTGACGACGGCGGGCATCGCGCCGACCGTTCCGGCTTCGCCGCAACCCTTGGCTTGCAGTTCATGCGTCTTGCAGGGGATTTCTTCGTAGGCGAAATCGATGTCCGGCATGTCGTCGGCACGAGGCATCGCATAGTCGCTGAAGCTGGCGGTAAGGCACTGGCCGGTTTCGGCGTCGTAGACGCAGTTTTCCATCATCGCCTGGCCAAGGCCCTGCGCCACGCCGCCATGGACCTGGCCCGCGACGAGCATGGGGTTGATGACGCGGCCGAAATCGTCGAGCACGTGATAGGAGACGATCTTCGCTTCGCCCGTCTCGGGATCGACTTCGGCTTCGCAGACGTGGCAACCGTTCGGGAAGGTTGACGCGGCGCCGGCGAAAACGGCGTCACTATCGAGGCCGGTTTCGAAGCCGGGGAGTTGTTCGCGCTTCAAGGTGACGGCGAGTTCGCCGACCGAGATGGCGCGGTCGGTGCCTGCGACGCGGAAGCGGCCGACTTCTTCGACCACGTTGAAGGTCACTTCGCTGTCGCCTGCCTGCAGGATTTGCCCGGCTGCGGTTTTGCCTTTCTTGATCACTTCGTCGGAGGCCTGCAGCAATGCGCCGCCCGACATGTTGAGCGAACGCGATCCGCCGGTGCCGCCGCCGTTCACCCAATTGGAGTCGCCCTGTTTGACGGTGATGCTTTCGAACGGCACGCCGAGTTTTTCCGCGACGAGTTGGGCAAACGCGGTTTCATGGCCCTGCCCGTTCGACTGCGTGCCGACATAGAGTTCGACGCCGCCGTTCTCGGTGAACTTCACGGCCGCCGGTTCCTGGCCCATCGCGGCGGTGATCTCGACGTAATAGCCGAAACCGAAACCGCGGAGCTTGCCGCGCGCGGCGGATTCCTTTTTGCGTTGTTCGAAGCTTGCCATGCCTGCGCGTTGCAAACCTTCGACGAGAAGGCGCGGATAATCGCCGGAATCGTAAGGGATGCCCCACCAGTTCTTGTAAGGCAGTTCTTCGGGCGTAAGCAGATTGCGTTTGCGCAGTTCGACGCGATCGATGCCGGTTTTGGCGGCAGCGGCATCCATCAGGCGCTCCATCATGTAGGCCGCTTCGGGACGGCCCGCGCCGCGATAGGCGTTGATGGGTGCTGTGTTGGTGAAATAGCCCTTGATGTTCACGAACAGGTTCGGGATGCGATAGACGCCGCCCAGAATGCGCCCGCCCGCGAGCGTGGGAATGAACGGCGCGAAGAACGTCATGTAACCGCCCATTGCGGCGGTGCCGGTGACGCGGACGGCGGTGATCTTTCCATCCTTGTCGAGCGCCAATTCGGCTTTGGTCCAGGTGTCGCGGCCGTGTTGATCGGTGAGGAAGGCTTCGGTGCGATCCGACGACCAGCGCACGGGGCGGCCGACGATTTTCGCCGCGATCAACACGAGCGCCTGTTCGGGATAGACGCCGGCTTTCATGCCGAAACCGCCGCCGACGTCCTTGGTGATGACGTGGACCTTGGTGTTCTCCGTGCCGACGACGCGGGCCACGCGATCGCGCAAACCGCCCGCGCCCTGCGAGCCGGAATAGAGTGTGTAGCTATCGCTTGCCGGATCGTAGAGGCCGATGGCGTTGCGCGTTTCCATCGAGTTCACGATGACGCGGTTTTGCAGCACGTCGATTTCGGCGGTGTGGGCGGCTTTGGCGAACGCCTCGTTGGTTTCGGCTTCCTTGCCGCTGATCCAGTCGAAACTTTCGTTGTTCGGGATGTTGTCCCAGATGGCGGGTGCGTTGGGCGCTGCGTCGAGCGTGCCGACTGCGGGAAGCTGGTCGTAATCGACCGTCACGAGTTCGGCGGCATCGCGCGCCTGCGCGTAGGTTTCGGCGATTACCATGGCGATGGCTTCGCCGACGAAGGTGGTGTGATCTTTGGCGAGCAGTTCCTTGTCATGCGCCTTCGGCATGGATCCGTCGCGGCTTTGCATCGGTGTCATGCTGGGCATGTTGCCCGCGCCGGCGGCCACGATGTCTTCTTGTGTGAGCACGGCTACGACGCCGGGAGCGGCTTTGGCGGCGGAGGTATCTATGGAGAGGATTTTCGCATGCGCCTGCGGGCTGCGCAGGAATGCGACGTAGGTTTCGTCATCGAAACGCAGATCGTCCGTGTACTGACCGTGGCCGGTCACGAAGCGAATGTCTTCCGTGCGTCTTACCGATTGGCCGCTGCCGAATTTCATCTGTGTCCTCACGATACGAAATTCTTACCTCCCCCTTGTGGGGAGGTCGGAGAGCGAAGCGATCCGGGTGGGGGGCGCTCGTCGTTGCGGCACCATCCCCCACCCGAAAAACGCTTCGCTGCGCTTGCATTTTTCGACCTCCCCACAAGGGGGAGGTGAGCTTTCAATTCCTGTAGCTCGGATCCATACGGTCGAGCTTGCGCAGGAGGGCTGGCCAGGCGAGGCCGCCGACCATGCCGCCGAGCGCCATCTTGCCTTGCATTGCCGTCTTTTCCGGCACGCCCTGATTGGCGCGGTTCCACTTCACGCCGCCAGCCAGCGCACGGACCTGCATCGAGCAGGCGCGTTCCAGATAGTAGATGCGCAGGAACGCATCGGCGCAGGTTTGGCCTACGGAGAGCGTGCCGTGGTTGCGCAGGATCATCACGTTCTTGTCGGCGATGTCCTTCACCAAACGATCGCGTTCGTCGAGATCGAGCGCGATGCCCTCATAATCGTGATAGGCGATGTCGCCGGAGACCATCATCGCGTGCTGGTCGAGCGGGAGCAGGCCCTGTTCCTGCGCGGAAACGGCGATGCCGTCGGTCGTGTGCAGGTGGATGACGCAATGGGCGTCTTCGCGGTTCATGTGGATCGCGGAATGGATGGTGAAGCCCGCCGGGTTCACCGGGTACGGCGAGTCCGCCACCTTGTGGCCGTCCACATCGATCTTCACGAGGCTCGATGCCGTGATTTCTTCGAACAGCATTCCGTAAGGGTTGATGAGGAAGTGGTGGTCCGGGCCAGGCACGCGGGCGGAGATGTGGGTGAAGATCATGTCGTCCCAGCCGTAATGCGCCACCAGCCGGTAGGTCGCGGCCAGATCGACACGGGCCTGCCATTCCTCCGGGCTCACCTCGCCTTCGAGCGAGCGCAAAGCGGAGTGGTTCGGCGGCTTCCTTTGGGTCATGTCGATGGCGTTCATGGCGTGTTCCTTCCGGCGATCATGGATTGAGAGTGTCCCCGCCTCCCCCGGCGTGTCAAACAGCCGAACGGACGCGGGAAACAGCTTTCGCCCAACCCTCATATAGGGAGTCGCGGGCGGCCGCGGAAAGAGCCGGTTCGAAACGGCGGTCGAGCGCCCAGGCCTTTGCGATGCCGGCGAAATCCGCAAAGACGCCGGCGCCGAGGCCCGCAAGATAGGCCGCACCCAGGGCAGTGGTTTCGGTGATCTTGGGGCGTTCGACGGGCAGGCCCGTCAGGTCGGCAAGGCGCTGGCAGAACCAGTCGTTCTTCACCATGCCGCCGTCGACCTTGATCGCGGCGGGTGCGCCGAGGTTCGCCGCCTGCATGTCGCGGGCCATGGCGTCGAGCAGGTCGCGGGTCTGGTAGCAGACGGCATCGAGCGCCGCGCGCGCGATTTCGGCCGCGCCTGCATCCCGCGTGAGCCCGATGATGGCGCCGCGTGCGTCGGGATCCCAATAAGGCGCGCCGAGGCCGGTGAAGGCAGGGACGAAATAAAGTCCGTCGGCGGCTTTGGCGGTGCGGGCAAGCGCTTCGATCTCGGCAGCGGTGCGAATGACACCGACGGCATCGCGCAACCATTGAACGACAGCGCCAGCGATGAAGATGCTGCCTTCGATGGCGTAGGCGGTTTGACCTTTGGCGCGGTAGCCGGAGGTGGAGATGAGTTTGTTGCGCGACGGTGTGGCGACGTCGCCTGTGTTGACGAGTGCAAAACAACCGGTGCCATAGGTCGACTTCACATCGCCCGGATTGAAGCAGGTTTGTCCGAACAGCGCGGCCTGTTGATCGCCTGCCACGCCGAGAATGCGGATGGGTTCGCCGAACAAATTTGTCGTGCCGAAATCGCCGGAGCTGTCGCGCACATCGGGCAAGAGTTTGTGTGGGATATTGAACAGGGCGAGCATCTCGTCATCCCACGCGAGCGATTTCAGATTCAGCAGCATCGTGCGCGACGCGTTGGTGACGTCGGTGGCATGGACGGCGCCGTTCGTGAGTTTGTAGATCAGCCATGCATCCACCGTGCCGAAGGAAAGTTCGCCGCGTTCGGCACGGGCGCGCGATCCGGGAATGTGATCGAGCAGCCATTCGAGTTTGGTGGCGGAGAAATACGGATCGAGCAGTAGGCCGGTACGGGTGGAAACGGTTTCCTCCCTGCCCTGCGCTTTCAGCGCGCGGCAACGGTCGGCGGTACGGCGGTCCTGCCAGACGATGGCGTTGTGCAAGGGCTCGCCGGATTTGCGATCCCACAAGACGGTGGTTTCGCGCTGGTTGGTGATGCCGATGGCGGCGACGTCTTTCACCGCGACCTTGGCAAGTACGGCGCGGCAGCAGGCCAGCGTCGATTGCCATATCTCGGTGGCGTCGTGTTCCACCCAGCCATTGTCGGGATAGATCTGGCGGATCTCGATGGAATGCGAGGCGACGGGATGGGCTTCGGAGTCGAACAGGATGGCGCGGCTGGATGTGGTGCCCTGGTCGATGGCGAGGATGTATGGCGGCTTCATCGCAGATTCGGTCCCCGGAACTGATCTGAACTTAACACGATCGAGCAATCGAAACCCAAGCCGTGAAATGGGTCACGCGGAGGCGCGGAGAACGCGGAACAAGGATTCGACTCCGCGTCTCCGCGTGAATCACAAAGCCGACATCACCTGGGTGGCCCGCATTCGCGGGCCATGACAGGATGGATGAAGATTGGGAAGAACGAGGGGCGGCTTTTGAGCGAGGGGCATGGGCGCGGGTTCACACATCCCGCCGTCTTTCTGTTTCTGTTTCTGCCGTTCGGCGCGATACCGGGTTACGTGACGGTGACGCTTGCGTTTCTGCTGGCCGATTCCGGCGTCGGCATGGAGACGGTTGCGGGGCTGGTGGCGTTGGCGGTGTTGCCGCACACGTGGAAAGTATTGTGGGCGCCGGTGGTGGACACCACGCTTTCGACACGGCGCTGGTATGTACTGGCGGCCGTGGTTTCGTCGCTGTGCCTTCTCGCGATGGGATTTGTGCCGGGCGGATCGTTGTGGCTGCTGAGCGGATTGATCCTTCTGGCGTCGGTCGCCGGAACGCTGATCGGCATGTCCACCGAATGGCTGATGGCGCACACGGTAAGCGACGACAGCAAGGGACGCGCGAGCGGCTGGGCGCAGGCGGGCAATGTGGCCGGTGCGAGCGTCGGTGGCGGCGCCGCACTTTGGATCGCGACGCATTATGCGGTGTGGGCGGGCGCTGCTACGTTGGCGGTGGTCGATCTGGCGTGTTGTCTGGCGCTGCTCTTTGTGGCGCAGGTTTCGCTGCCGGTGCGCACGGGCGCCTGGCGCAGCGTGGTGGATGTGGGGCGCGATGTGTGGAGCATCGCGCGCTCGAACAAGGGAATGCTCACGCTCTTTCTTCTCGTGCTGCCCGTGGGATCGGGCGGTGCGCCGCATCTGATCGCCGCGATTGCGCATGACTGGAATGCGGGCAGCGACACGGTTGCGTTGGTGCGAGGCGTCATCGGCGGCGTCATCGCTTTGGCGGGCGCGCTGGTCGGCGGGTTCCTGAGTGATCGCGTGAATAGGCGCACGGCTTATCTTGTGTTCGGTGTGTTGCTTGCTTTTTGTGCAGCGGGAATGGCGCTGGCGCCGCATACACCGGAGATGTTCGTGCTGTTTGTCTGCCTCTACTCTTTCATCAACGGTTTCGTGTTCGCGGGATTTTCCGCGGTGGTTCTGGATGCCATCGGCGCGGGTGCTGCGGCGACCAAATTCAGCCTGATGGCATCGCTTGGGAACCTTCCGGCATTCTACATGACCCTGCTCGACGGATGGGTGCAGGAACGCTGGGGATCCGGGGCATTGCTGCTGACCGACGCCGGACTGGGGCTGGCCGGTGCCGCGGTGTTCCTCGCGGTAACTGCATTTTCGCGGCGAATTACGACCGCCGCCGCCTGAAAGTAACCAAGCCTCCCGATGGGTTTTCAAAAACTTGCGAAATTGGGTCGCGGTGCGGTGCAAACATTCTTAAAATCCATTAACCTGTCTGCCGGTCGATGGGATAGTGGGTGTGAGTTCGGTACCGACGGATACGCTTGAGCTGATCTACGACGCAGCCCTTGAGCCGGGGCTGTGGCAGAACGTGTTGCAGGACATCGCCGCCAAGACGGGCGGCGATCAGGGCGCGTTGATCCTGCAGAACCAGTTCAGCGGACTGGGCGATGCGGTTCTCGCCAACATCGATCCGAATGCGATCAACGAGTTCTTCGGCTATTTCGCCACGCGCAATCCGATGCAGCTCAACAACCTCAAGGCGTTCGAACGCAGCGACCCGCCCGAGATCAGCGTGTTCACCGACCAGGAAGTAATGACGCGCGGCGATCTCGCGCGCACCGAATACTACAACGACTTCATGCTCCGCTACGGAATGGAGTCGACACTGATGATCGGGCTATCATTCGACGGCACCGACGGCACCTCCATTGCGATCACGCGCCCGCCCTCGCGCGAGGATTTCGGGCAGGAAGAAATCGAGTTCGGCCGCGCGTTGCAGCGCCACTTGGTACGGGCGCTGAAAATAGGGGAAAAGCTCAATTCCGCGCAGCTTGTGGGCAATGCGCTGGGCGATGTGCTGCAGAAGTCGGGGCACGGCGTGTTCCTGACCGATGCGTCCGGGCGCATTCGCTATTCGAACGATGCCGCGCGCGAGATCGTCGCCAAGAACGACGGGCTGGCCGACAGGGAGAGCCTGCTGAAAGCGACAGGGCGCGCGCAAACCAAGAAGCTGGAAGCGATCATCGCGTCGGCGGCGCATGCCGATCCTTCATTGCGCGGAGGCGGGTCGCTGTTGCTGCCGCGGCTGACGCGGCAATATCCGCTGTCGGTGATCGTGATGCCGGTGACCGCGCAGATGGGCGCGCCGTTTCATGCGGGGCCGCTGGCGCTTGTCTGCGTCACCGATCCGGAGCGCGGATCGGACGTTCCGCAACAGCAACAGATCAGCGAGTTGTTCGGGTTCACGCCCGCAGAGGCGCGGGTGGCGATGGAGCTTTTGGCGGCCAGCGAGCCCAAAGCGATTGCCGAACGTCTGAGCCTCAGCATCAACACGGTGCGCGTGCACATGGCCTCGATCTTCCGCAAGACGCACACCAGCCGTCAGGCCGAGCTGGTGCGACTGCTGATGCAGATGACGGCGCTCAACCTGCGCTGAAATCTCGGAGCGTGGTGAAGAGATCGTTGTCCCGCTTTTGTGCAGCGGTCACGCAAGCAGTTGAGAATATCGCTTCGACACATGCCACAGCTTGCGCAGCGCGATCACAGCGAAAACCGCGGCCGGCTTGAATCATCCGTACGCTGCGCAACAATCGACCGGAATTTCCGCTGGACGGGAAGGCAGATATTTCCGGGCGGAACAAGTTTAACACGCTGTTAACGCTGACCCGCCTAGCTTTGGGACGGTCCGCGAAGGGGCGGCCAAAAGAGGGGCAGTTTTGGTAGTGTCGTGGGCTTAACCGCGCGGGATATGAGTGACATGGGCAGGCTGGCGCAGCTTGCCGCCAACCCGCAAGGGACCAGCAGGGAAGAGATATTCCTGGCGGTCGCCTCGCTTTACCGCGTGCAGGGAACGCATCTGACCGCGCGCGAGCGCGACCTGATGCGCGACATCCTCGAACGGCTGGCGGAAAACGTCGAAATGACGATCCGCATCGCGCTGGCCGAACGGCTGGCGGACGACATCACCGCGCCCCACGACCTCATTCTTCTTCTCGCCGACGACCGCATCGAAGTGGCGCGTCCGCTGATCCTGAGAAGCGCACTGCTTTCGGACGGCGACATGCTGAACCTCATCGCCGAGGCGAGCGTTGCCCATCACGAAGCCGTCGCGCAGCGGCCGAACATCGGCGAGCGCGTGACCGAGGAGCTTTCGAAATCGGAAGCGGAGTCCGTGCTGGTCGCACTCGTCAAGAACGCCACCGCGCGCATAGCCTCCCACACCTACGAAACGCTGGTCGAGAAATCGCGGAATTTTGCAGGAATGCAGGAACCGCTGGTGTTGCGCAGCGATCTGCCGCCGGTGCTCGCCACGCGGATGGTGAACTGGGTTTCGGATGCGTTGAAGACCCATATCGCCCGCAATTTCGAAGTCTCGCCCATCAAGGTGGCCGAGGCGCTGGACGAAGTGGACAACGCGATCAACTCCGCCCCGCCCCCGCCAAGCGTGACGCCGAGCGAAGGGGCGCAGAAGCTGATCGACAAGCTTTCGAGCGCCGGACAGTTGAAGGCGGGCTTCCTGTTACGCGTGCTGCATCAGGGACAGGCCGATCTCTTCGACCTCGCCTTCGCGCGGCTTCTGGGCATCAGCCTCAACGATACGCGCAAGGCGCTCTACGACGGCACACCGTGCAATGTGGCGCTTGCCTGCCGCGCCGTGGGCATCGACCGGTCGGTGTTTCCCACCGTGTTCAATCTCTCCCGCGCGGCGCGCGGGCTGCATGCCACCCTCTCCCACGACCAGCGGACAGAGGTGGACGGCGTTTTCGCCAAGTTCAACCGCGATGCTGCCCTGAAGCGGTTGCAGGCCGCCGCCTGATGAAACTCCGGGCCTCGCCTGCTACATAGGCAGGATGATCGACCCGTTCGGCCGTAAAATCTCCTATCTGCGCGTCTCGGTGACGGACCGCTGCGACTTCCGCTGCGTCTACTGCATGGCGGAACACATGACGTTCCTGCCCAAGGCCGATCTGCTGACGCTGGAGGAACTTGACCGGCTGTGCGGGGCCTTTATCGCCAAGGGTGTGGAGAAGCTTCGGATCACGGGCGGGGAGCCGCTGGTCCGGCGCGATGTCATGCGGCTGTTCGACAGTCTGGGCGCGCGGCTGGGGAACGGGCTTCAGGAACTGACGCTCACCACCAATGGCAGCCAGCTTGCGCGCTTCGCCCGACCGCTGGCGAAAGCAGGGGTAAAACGGATCAATGTTTCGCTCGACACGCTGGACCCGGCGAAGTTTCGCGAGATCACCCGGTGGGGCGATCTGTCGAAGGTGCTGGCCGGCATCGAAGCGGCAGAGGCGGCGGGACTTGCGGTGAAGATCAACACCGTGGCGCTGAAGGATGTGAACACCGGCGAAATTCCCGCGATGCTCGAATGGGCCCATGGGCGCGGCATGGATATGACGCTGATCGAAGTGATGCCGATGGGCGAGATCGATGGCGACCGCGTGGAGCAATACATGCCGCTGTCGCTGGTGCGCGCGCAGTTGGAGGAACGGTTCACGTTCGACGACACGACCCATCGCACGGGCGGGCCTGCGCGTTATGTGCGCGTGCGCGAGACGGGCGGCAGGCTGGGCTTCATCACGCCGCTGACGCACAATTTCTGCGAAAGCTGCAATCGCGTGCGGCTGACCTGCACGGGCACGCTTTATATGTGCCTGGGGCAGGAAGATGCGGCCGATCTGAGAAAGCCCCTGCGGGCATCTTCGGACGACGCGGTGCTGAATGCGGCCATTGACGAAGCCATTGCGCGCAAGCCAAAGGGACACGATTTCATCATCGACCGGCGGCACGACAGGCCTTCGGTTTCGCGCGTCATGTCGTTGACGGGGGGATAGGCTGGCACACGCACTTCATTTCGTGGCGTCCGATACGCCGGATGCGCAGAACGCTCTCATCGCTTTGCGCGCGCGATACAAAGATGCGGGGCGCGACAAGGCCGACGTCATCGTGGCGCTGGGCGGCGACGGCTTCATGCTGCAGACGCTGCATGCGTTTCGTGACTCCGGAAAGCCCGTTTACGGGATGAATTTCGGATCGGTCGGTTTTCTGATGAACGAATATCGCGAGGAGGGATTGGACAAGCGGCTGGACGCGGCGGAGAGCGCGGTGCTGCACCCGCTTCGCATGACGGCGCACACCAAGGATGGCGTGCGCGATGCGCTGGCTTTCAACGAAGTCTCGCTGCTGCGCCAGACACGGCAGGCGGCGAAGCTGCGCATCGTTGTGGACGACAAGACACGCATCGAGGAACTGATCTGCGACGGGGCGCTGGTTTCGACGCCGGCGGGTTCCACCGCGTACAATCTTTCGGCGCATGGACCCATTCTGCCTATCGATGCGGCACTTCTGGCGCTGACGCCTATCAGCGCGTTCCGGCCGCGGCGCTGGCGCGGGGCGCTTCTGCCCCACAGCGCCAAGACCCGTTTCGAGATTCTGGAAGCGCAGAAACGCCCGGTGAGCGCGGTGGCCGACGATCTGGAAGTCCGCGATGTGACTATCGTGGAGGTTGCAGAGGACCGGACGGTCTGGGTTTCCCTGCTGTTCGACGAGGGCCGCAGCCTGAACGAGCGGATTTTGGCGGAACAATTCGCCGATTAACCGTCACGGTTACCTTGCATTAAGCAGACATTGCTAACTTTTCGGAAAGGCTGCGGGGAGTTTGCGGCCCGGTTGGATATTGGAATGAGCGGATACCGTTTCGACCGTCTGAAAGTACTCGTCGTCGACGACAACGCACATATGCGCAAACTCGTGGTGACGATCCTGCAGGCGTTCGGCACCGTGCAAATCTACGAAGCGGCGGATGCGCAAGCCGCCTGGGCGATCGCGCGCGAGACCAATCCCGATGTCGCATTCGTGGACTGGATGCTGGAAGGGATGAACGGGCTTGAGTTCGTGCGCATGATGCGCACATCGCCCGCCAGCCCCAACCCGTTCGTGCCGATCGTCATGCTCACCGGCTATACGCAGATGGAGCATGTGATCCAGGCGCGCGATGCAGGCGTGAACGAATTCCTGGCCAAACCCGTTTCGGTGAAGGCCATTCTTTCGCGGCTGATCTCGGTGATCGAACATCCGCGCCCCTATGTCCGCACAAAAGTCTATTTCGGGCCGTGCCGCAGACGCCATGCGCGCGACGAATATCGCGGGCCCGAACGCCGCACCAACGACAACGCAGCAATCGTCGACGATGGCCAAGAGAAGATGAGCGCCTGAAGGGAAATTTGCCATGAGCAAGAAGCACCCGATCGAGATCTTCATGCCGCCCAACATCCTGAAGGCGAAGGTGGGTGGAAACGTGGCCGGCATCGACATGGCGGCGATCAAGCGCGCGGAAGCGGCCGTCGACGTGTTGAAGAAGGACTTCCAGAACTGGATCGGCGACGACGTCGAGAAACTCGCGACGGCGCGCGACGCGTTTGCCAAGGATCGCGGAGCTGTGGCGCGCGACACGCTGTTCCGTTCGAGCCACGACCTGAAAGGCCAGGGACAGACGTTCGGGTTTCCGTTCGTGGCACGCGTGGCGGCTTCGCTTTGCAAGCTGCTGGACGGCGTTACGTCCGATCAGATTCCGGTGGGCTTGCTGGACGCGCATGTCGATGCTATTCGCGTTTGCATGCGCGACCAGATCAAGGGCGACAGCGACATGGTGGCGACGGCGCTTGCCAAAGAACTGGAAGCGCGCGTGAGCGAACTCATTTCGCCGACGGCCGTAGCCGCGCAATAAAATCACCCTGTTGGACATTTCTGTTCACCCGGCCTAACTGGAGGCCGGAGGTTTGAGCATGTCTTCCAAACGCACCGACGCGGTCATCATCGGCGGCGGGCATAACGGACTGGTCTGCGCGTTTTATCTCGCGCGGGCGGGCTTGAGCGTGCGCGTGCTCGAACGGCGCGGCGTGGTGGGCGGTGCGGCGGTGACGGAAGAATTCCATCCGGGCTTTCGCAATTCGGTGGCGAGTTACACGGTCAGCCTGCTCAACCCCAAGGTAATTGCGGATATGGGTTTGGCGGAGTTGGGCTTGCGCATTGTGGAGCGCCCGATTTCGAATTTCCTGCCGCAGGAGGATGGGCGTTATCTGAAAGTCGGTGGCGGGCTGGAACGAACGCAAGCAGAGTTTCGCAAATTCTCAAATCACGATGCCGAAATTCTTCCGCGCTACTACGAGGCGCTGGAAGGCGTGGCCGATGTGTTGCGCGATCTCGCGCTGAAGGCGCCGCCCAATCTGGGTGACGGATTGCAGACGCTGATCGCGGCGGCGAAACAGGGGCGCAAACTCTCGCGGCTGGGATTGCCGCAACAACGCGACGTGCTCGATCTGTTTGCCAAGAGCGCGCGGGGTTTCCTCGATAGCTGGTTCGAAAGCGAGCCGGTGAAGGCCGCGTTCGGTTTCGACGCGGTGGTCGGAAATTATGCAAGCCCCGATACGCCGGGTTCGGCCTATGTCTTGCTTCACCATGTGTTCGGCGAAGTGAACGGGAAGAAAGGCGCGTGGGGGCATGCCATCGGCGGGATGGGCGCGATCACGCAGGCGATGCGGAAGGCTTGTGAAAAACTTGGCGTGGAAATCAGCGTCAATGCGCCGGTGGAACGTGTGCTGGTCGACAATGGGCGCGCGGTGGGTGTGCGATTGGAATCCGGCGAGGAGGTCTTTGGCGATGCCATTGTCTCCAACGTCGGGCCGAAGCTGCTGTATGAGCGGTTGATCGCGGCGGACGACCTCGATCCGGAATTCCGGCGGCGGGTGCGCGGGTATCGCGTGGGGTCGGGCACATTCCGGATGAACGTGGCGTTATCGGAGTTGCCGCGGTTTTTGTGTCTGCCGGAAACGGGCGAGCATTTGCAGAGCGGCATCATCATCGCGCCGACGCTGGACTACATGGATCGGGCGTTCACCGATGCCAAGCAGTTCGGCATGTCGAAGAAGCCGATTGTGGAAATGCTGATCCCTTCGCTTGTCGATGACGGCCTGGCGCCGCCGGGCAAGCATGTGGCGAGCTTGTTCTGTCAGCAGTTTGCGCCGGAGCTTCCCGATGGGAGGAGCTGGGACGACGAGCGGGAGAATGCGGCGGATCTGATTGTCGAGACCGTGAATGACTATGCCCCGAATTTCCGGGCATCGGTGATCGGGCGGCAAATTCTTTCGCCGCTCGATCTGGAGCGCACGTTCGGGCTCGTCGGCGGCGACATCATGCATGGGGCGATGTCGCTCGATCAGCTTTGGTCGGCGCGGCCCATTCTCGGATACGGCGCGTATCGCGGGCCGCTCAAGGGACTTTACATGTGCGGCGCGGGCGCGCATCCGGGCGGCGGCGTGACGGGCGCGCCGGGGCACAATGCGGCGCATGCCATTCTCGCGGGACGATCTTTCTTCCGCCACGTGTTCTCGGCTGCCTGATTACATATCGTCTTTCATCAGCGCGCTTGTCTGCGTGTAGCCCGCGTCATCGCGGATGCGCAGAACCATTCCATCGGGGCCGGGTTCGGTCCATGGCGTGACGGTGACCGGCGGTTTGGCGCGAGCGGTTGCGATGGCTTCGGCGACGGTTTTGGATTCCGCGAGCTTCATCAGGTTGAGTTTGGTGGGGAATATCACCGTCCATTTCTTGCGGTCGGCGATGGCATCCTGCGGGCGTATCCAGATGGAGTCGACAGACTCGCGGCCGTCATGCTTGCCGCGATGGCCTTCCGGAACGGCGGCAATGAAGAAATGGGTGTCGAAACGCTTGGGCATCATCTCCGGCGTGATCCAGTGCGCGAAACGGGTGAGCTGGTCGCAGGCCAAGCGCAGCTTTTCCTTGTGCAGCATGGCGGCGAGTTCGACTTCGCGTTTGTCGAGCGGGGCGCGGTAATGTTCGAGCGCGGCCGCGCGTTCGGCGGAGACAAGTTCCCCGCTGCCCTCCTCTCTCGCCAGAAGGATTCCGGATTCCTCGAACACTTCACGGATCGCGGCGGCGCCGAGCGCGCGCATTTCAGTGCTCCAGTCGGACACGCCATCGGTGAGGTTTTCGAGGGCGGCGTGGGAATCGCCTTCAAACACTTTGCCACCGGGAAACACCAGTGCACCGGAAGCGAAATCGATCTGGTGATGGCGTTTGACCATGAAGACTTCGAGGCCCTGCGGGCCATCGCGCAGCAACAGGATCGTGGCGGCCGGAACGGCCGGCGCGGTTTTTTTAGCTTCAGACATGATTCCCTCGAAATAGCGATTGGGAAGAGCCTAGCGGGGCAATGCGGTCGCCGTCACGCTCAATCCCATGACGGCCGCGAGCACGACGAAAAAGCCGCCTGCACCCATGGCCGTGATGACGGAACCGACAATCAGCGGGCCGAATATCGAGCCCAGGCCGAACAACAAAACCAGACTTGCTGCGGCCGCGACGCGATGTCGGGATTCGATGCGGTCATTGGTGTGCGCTGCAGCGAGACCGTAAAGCGGCAACACCAGCGCGCCGATCAACGCGAAGGGAATATATTGGTAGATGTGCGGCAAGGCATGCAGATAGAAGCCCAGAAGCGACGATGCTGTGCCGCCCAGCGACATGAAGAAGATCGTCGCGCGGCGGCCGATGGCGTCGGAAATCCAGCCGAGCGGGAATTGCATCAGCGCGCCGCCGACCATCGCCATGCCCATGTAGAGGCTGATTTCGGAAATCGAGAAATCTGCGCGCTGCGCGTATGACGGGCCGAAAGTGAAAACGATAGACCACGAGACGCCGGAGAGAACCGTCGCGGCAGCACCCATTGGAGAAAGGCGCGCGAGTGCAAAGATGCTGAACGGAACGGGCGGAGCTTTTGCCGGTGCCTTGTCGCGCGCAAACCAGATGGGTATAGCCGCGGCGATGAATAGAATGGCAGAGAGTTCGAACAGGCCAATCCCTTTGGGATCGCTGACGTTGAGCAAGACTTGCGCGAACGTCATGCCGGTCATTTGCGAAACCAGATAGAGACCGAACACCCTGCCTCGCACGCGGTTGTCTGCGCGTTCGTTGATCCAGCTTTCGTAACCGACGAACACGATGGCGAGCGCGAAGCCGGAGGCGATGCGCAATACCGACCACGCGACGACGGTGACTTCGACGCCGTGCGTGTAGATGAC
>Ga0335070_10000546_pt1 | contig 42145 bp, 39 predicted proteins | sample Lox_Sample_13_FD_206722 | JGI IMG/M metagenome (GOLD analysis project Ga0335070, IMG submission 206722) | Soil microbial communities from Loxahatchee National Wildlife Refuge, Florida, United States - Lox_Sample_1.3 | ecosystem: Environmental > Terrestrial > Soil > Wetlands | place: USA... | reverse complement strand
CCCAGGACACTCAACCGCGAGCACAGCGAGCGGTGTCCTGGGTGGGGTTCCTCCTGCCGGGGCTCTCACTGGCCGGCGGAATCTTCTTCGCCTACAGCTTCGCTGGCCTCGCCTGGCCGATCGCGATCCTCGCCCTCTGGAGCCTGACCAAGCCAGCGGTGCGGCAGGCGCTGCGACCGCGAGCGCTGCTCCGCTTCCTGCTGCGACCGCTGACGCTGCTCGTGCTGGTCGTGCTTGCCGGCTTCGCCGTGGTCGCCCTGGTCGGGCCCTTCGGCTTCGTCCACAGCTTCAACAAAGTCGCCGGCAGCAACACCTATGGCCCGGTCAACCCGATCGAGGCGCTGGGGATCTGGCCCGCCTCCAACTATCGCCTCGACGCCGCCGGCGGCGCCGACCTCGCCGGCCTGGCCGGGGCGATCGCCGTCCTGGCGCTGCTCGTCGGCGTCGCCTGGTGGGTGGCACGGCGCGAAGCGACGATCCCGATCGCCCTCGGCGCCAGCGCCGTCCTCTACCTCCTCTCGCTCCCCTCCAGCGGCGACTACTCCCAGGCCAAGGCGCTGATGATCATGGCGCCGCTGGCGATGCTCGTAGCCGTCAAACCCCTCCTCTGGGAGTTTCCCGGCCGCACGCCCGAGCGTGGCAGAGGTTCGTCTCGCATACCGAGACAAAGCTCTGCCACGCGGGGGGTTGGGGGGGATCCGGGGCGGCGCCGCGGCTCGGTGGTGGTGCGGGTCGGCTGGGCGGTGCTGGCGGTGGCGTTCGTGGCGGGGGCGGTGTACTCGAGCTTCCTGGTCTTGCGCGAGGCTCCCGTGGGGCCGGCCTGGCACGGCGCCGAGCTGCAGGCGTTCCTGCCGATCATCGAAGGCAAGCCGGTGCTCTACGCCGGCCAGGATCGCTACGCGGCCTATGACCTGGCCGGCGCCGACACCCACGTGCCGCTGGTCGAGTTCCCCGACGAAGCGGTCTCCCCCAACCCGGAAAAGCCGTTCGACACCGGCGACGCCTACAGCCCGATCGACTTCGACTCCTTCAGCCGCAGCACGCTCGACAGCTTCCCCTACGTGATCACCAGCCGCGCCGCCTGGACCAGCCAGGCCCCACCCAACTTCGAACGCGTCGCCAGCACGCCCTCCTTCGTCCTCTGGCGCCGCACCGGCAAGACCCCGGAGGATCGCCACGTCCTGCTGGAGGGCACCGAGGCCGGCGCCCACGCCGACTGTGCCTCGCCCGAGATCCGCATCCTGCTCGGCGAACCCGGCCGCGCCTCGCTCTTCCCCGGCGCCGTGATCGGGCCGAAGTCCACCTGGAGCGAAGGCAGCACGCTGGGCACCGGCGAGGAAACCCAGCAGACGCTGGAGCTGCCGGCCGGGGACTGGAACCTCTCGATCCAGTACTTCTCCCCCTTCGACCTCACCCTCTCGGCACCCGGCTTCCACGAGGACCTCTTCGCCGCCCTCGACGGCCAGCGCCCTAACACCATCAGCCTCGGCAACAACGGCCAGTACTGGCCCGCCGGCCGCTTCCACAGCGACGGCGGCGCGACGACCTTCACCCTGCGCGCCGCCGACTCCACCACCCTGCAGAGCCTGACCGGCTACGACGGCAAGGCCTATGTCGGCGAGCTGGTCGCGGTCCCGGCCAAGCCGCACCGCGAAGTCGCCCTCGCCCAGGCCTGCAACGGCTGGATCGACTGGTACGAATCGCCAGCGGCGCCGTAAGGGCGAGGGACGGGAGCGGGGCTTTGGGCCTGACCCGCACACCTGCATTGGGCAGGTAGGTGTGCGGGTCAGGCCTTAGCTCGGGGCGGTTTCAGCCGGACGTGAAAGCGTTGTCGACTTTTCCCGGGCTATAGCAAGGGAAAAGTCGACAACGATCTTGGAGAGACCTGTCGATGTTGAGCTTTCCCGCGCCATGGCCGGGAAAGCTCAACATCGGTCCCCGATCCGTGCCTCCCCAACGCAGACCCGCCCCTGCTCGCACACCTACCTGCCCGTCGGTGTGCGAGCAGGGGCGGGTCGCCGCAGCCAGCCGGGCGTCAGACGGCCTTGGCGGCGAGCCGCTCAGGCGAGACTCGCACCACGTCCCAGACCAGGTTGACCTTCTCGAGGCTGTCGATGATCACGGCGGAGATGTCGAGCTGCCACCAGCGGAGGCCGTGGGTGGCGGAGGTCGGGAAGGCGTGATGGCTGTTGTGGAAGGCCTCGCCGAGGGTCGGGATCGCGATCAGCCCGAGGTTGCGCGAGTGGTCGGTGGTCTCGAATTCGCGGTTGCCGTAGACGTGGCAGAGGGAGTTGATGCTGTAGGTGAAGTGGTGGAGGACGAAGACGCGGACGAGGCCGCCCCAGAGCAGGCCGGTGATGCCGGCGAAGACGGTGCCGCCGATCACCCAGCCGAGCGCGAAGGGGACCAGCAGGCCGAGGATCGCCCAGAGCAGGAAGGTGCGATCGACCCAGCTGATCACCGGGTCTTTCAGCAGGTCCGGCGCGAAGCGCTCCTTGTTGCCCCGCTGGGTGTGGATGAAGAGCCAGCCCATGTGGGCGTGGAAGAGGCCGCGCATGGCGCCGCTCCAGCCGTGGCCGTGGTCGACGTGGGGGCTGTGGGGGTCGCCCTCCTGGTCGGAGAAGGTGTGGTGCTTGCGGTGGTCGGCGACCCAGGAGATGACCGGTCCCTCGATCGCGGCGGAGCCGAGGATCCCCAGCAGCCCGTGCAGCCAGTCGTAGGTCTTGAAGGCGCGGTGGGTGAGATGGCGGTGGAAGCCGACCGTGATCCCGAGGCCGGTAGCGACGTACATGCCGAGGAAGAGGAAGACGTCGCTCCAGTGCAGCGCCTTGCCCCAGACCTGCCAACCAGCGAGCCCGAGCGCGAGGAACGGGATCAGCGTGACCAGGCCGGTGATGATCCGATCGCGCGTCTCGTTCTCGACAGGCTGGATATCTGAAGGGAGCGGCCCTGCCTGGCTCGACATAGAGCGCGCGATCATACGGATCGAAGCTGAAGTAACGCTGAGAGCCTGCAAACCGCGCCTGTGACGGCACCGGGTAGGGTGCCGGACGATGGCGTTCGCAAACACCGGCCCCCTGCGCCGGGAGATCGAAGCGCGGCTCCCGCAGCGGCCCTTCACGATCGAGTTCTGGGACGGGACGCGGGTGCCGCCGACCGCCGAGGGAGGCCCGACCTTCAGCGTCCGTTCGCCCCGCGCCGCCGCCCACGCGCTGTTCGCCCCCGGCCAGCTCGGGCTCGGCCGCGCCTACGTCAGCGGCGAGCTCGACGTCGACGACATCGAGGCCGTGATCGGGCTGCTAAACGAGTGGAAGCCGCCGCCCCTCGACGGCGCCGACAAGCGCGCGCTGCTGCTCGGCGCGGTCCGTGCCGCCGGCGTGACCAAGCCGCCGCCCCGCCCCGCCGCCGAGCTGCGCCCCAGCGGCCGCCGCCACAGCAAGGAGCGCGACGCCCGCGCCGTCCGCCACCACTACGACGTCTCCAACGAGTTCTTCGAGCTCTTCCTCGGCCCGACGATGGTCTACAGCTGCGCGATCTGGCGCGACGGCGAGATGAAGACGCTGGAGGAAGCGCAGGAGGAGAAGCTCGACACCGTCGCTCGCAAGCTGGAGATCAAGCCCGGCGAGCGGATCCTCGACGTCGGCTGCGGCTGGGGCGGCTTCCCGCTCTGGGCGGCGACCAAGTACGGGGCCGAGGTCGTCGGCATCACCCTCTCTCCGCCGCAGGCCGAGAAGGCGCGCCAGCGCGCCGAGGCGGCCGGGGTCGCCGACAGGGTCGACATCCGGGTGATGGACTATCGCGACCTCGCCAGCCTCGGCGAGCGCTTCGACGCGATCGCCAGCATCGGCATGGTCGAGCACGTCGGCTCGGCCAACATCGACCTCTACGCGCGCACCCTGGCCGGGCTGCTGGAGCCGGGCGGACGGCTGCTCAACCACGGCATCACCAGGCTGCGCCACACCGACGCCGAGGCCGGTCCCTTCTCCGAGCGCTATGTCTTCCCCGACGGGGCGCCGCTGCACCTCTCGCGCAACCTGCTGGCGCTGGAACGGGCGGGCTTCGTCGTCCGTCACGTCGAGGACTTCGGCGCCGACTACTCGAAGACGCTGGCCGCCTGGGCCGCCAACTTGGACGACAACCTTGCCGAGGCGACGCGGCTCGCCGGCGAGGAACGGATCCGCGTCTGGCGCCTCTACCTGCGGACCGCGAAAAACGGCTTCGACTCTGGCTTCATCGACATCTACCAAGCTAGGTGCGAAAAGGCCTAGGCCGGGAAACCGGAGGTAACGTCGGCGATCGCCCAGTCGGCGCCCGCCTCGCGCTGTTCCTCAACGCTGTAGGCGCCGGTGGCGACGCCGACGACCTTGATCCCGGCGCCGTGGCCGGCCGAGACGTCGCGCGGGGTGTCGCCGACGGCGATCGTCGACTCCGGGGCGAGCGGGGTGCCGCGCACCTCTCCCCCGCGCTCGATCCCGCGGCGGGTCAGCTCGGCGCGGTCGCGGGCGTCGGAGCCGTAGCCGCCGAAGGCGAAGTAGCGGTTGAGGTCGCCGCGGGCGAGCTTGATCTGGGCGGCGGCTTCGATGTTGCCGGTGACGATCCCGAGCAGGACGCCTTCGGAGGCCAGCCGCGGCAGGATCTCCTCGATCCCCGGCATCACCCGGTAGCCGTCGGATTCGGCGACGGCGTCGGCGAGGTGGCTGAGGTAGCCGGCGATCGCCTGCGCGTGCTCCTCCTCGCTGCCGTCGCGACCGATCACCTCGCGGAAGATGATCTCGACGATTTCCGGGTCGGTCATCCCCGCCCGCGTGTGTTCCTCGATGTTGGCTTCGACGTCCCAGAGCTCGAGGAAGGCGCGCTGCCAGGCGACCGCGCCGGCGCCCCCGGTAACCAGCAGGGTGCCGTCGATGTCGAAGAGAACGGCGTCGATCACGGCCGCGAACTTAACGATGGCTGCGGACCCCGCGGTGCGGGGAGTGGGCCCGGCGAGCGTCGAGCGTCTTGCCGCGCGCGAAGCGGCCGCGGTGACGAACCGGCTGGGCGCTCGGCTGGGCGCCGCCCGCTTTGGTCGCCGAGCCCGAAAGTGCCGCGGTGAGCGTCCCCGAAGGGCCGCTGACCCGCAGCACGGCCTGCTTGGCTCCCGTCGAGCGGGGCACGAAACGGGCCCAGACGACGCACTGGCTTCCGGGGTCGAGGGTGACCCCGGTGCAGCCGTCGCCGCTGATCGCGAACTGTTCGACGTTGGCGCCGACCAGGACGACGTTCTGCAACGCCATCGAGGCGACGCCGTCGTTGCGGACGACGAAGGCGTTGGCAGCGCTGCGGCCGCCGACGACGACCGAGCCGAAGTCGAAGCTGGAGGGCAGCAGCGTCGCCCCGGGGGCGACCCCGTTTCCTTTGAGCTGGATCAGCACCCCGCCTTCGCCGTCGCCGAAGAAGGCTAGGTGGCCGGACTTGGCGCCGGCGCTGTCGGGGCTGAAGAGGACGCGGGCGGTGCAGCTCGCGCCCGGCGACAACGAGACCAGGGTGCAATTCTCGCCGAGCAGGTGGAAGCTGGCGGCGTCGCCGCCGGCGAGGACGCCGATGAAGAACGTTTCCGGCAGGTTGCCGACGTTGCGCAGCGTCACCGTCCGCACCGTGCCTGCGGCGCCGGCGGTCGCGGTGCCGAAATCGACCGGGCTTTCGACTTCGATCACGGCCCCACCGCCTTCGCCTTCGAGGTCGGCGCCAAACGAGGCGCCGTTTACCGAGACGCGCAGTTCGGCTTCGTAGGGGGTGCGTTCGTGCGGGTAGAACCAGACCTGGATCGAGCACGTCTCGCCCGGTTCGAGCCAGCGCCCCGAGCATTCGCTGTTGCCGAACCAGAAGGATTCGCGGACGGGGCCGGTCAGTTCGTAGCTGTTGACCTGCAGGCCGGCGGCGCCGGTGTTCCTGACCGTGAAGGTGGTCGAGACCGATTCGCGGTTGGCGCGCTGCAGGCCGAAGTCGTAGCTGCCCGGTTCGAAGCTCAGTTCCGGGGCGACGGCGTCGCCGCTGATTTCGAAGCTGGCGACGGGTCGTTCGCCGAACTGGACGACGAGGTGGGACTGCTTGTGGCCGGCCGATCCCGGTTTCATCCCCAGCCACGCTTCGCAGCTCTGCCCGTTGGCGAGGCTGTTGCAGTTGGAGCCCTGGAGGAAGAACTGGTCGTTTTCGCCGCCTTCGATCCTGACCTGGTTGATGAAGACTTCGCCTTCGCCTTCGTAGCCGATCGTCACCGTCTGCAGGTTCGACTGGTAGCCGGCGGTGGTCGTCGGCAACACGATCGGGTCGGGGCTGACCTTGAGCGTGCCGTTCCCTTCTTCGGGCGGCGCCGCGGTGGCGACGGCGGGCATGGCGACAAGGCAGAGCAGCGCCGCGAGCACGGCGACTGGAGATCCGATCCGGGAGGCGCGCGGGACGAGAGCGTTCATGAGTGCCGGATCGGCAGAACGTCCCTCCGGCCCCAGCTTGGCTGGGAACGACCAGCCAAACCGCATTAGAGCCCCACCTGAGGGCTATATGAATGCGGAATGAATCAGTGCTCGTGCTCGAGCAGGTCGCGCTGGCTCAGCGCGTAGAGCAGACCGAGCGAAGGCAGAACGAGGACGGCGGCGATCGCGAAGACGACGAAAACGACCTCGAGCGTCGCGTCGGGAGCCGCGGCGGCGCCGATCTTGAGGCTGGTCGGCAGCAGGTAGGGGAACTGGGCGACGGCCCAGCCCCAGATCACGGCGACGACGGCGCCGGCGGCGAGCGGGCGCAGCGGCCTGCGCCAGCCGCGAAGGAGGGCTGCCAAGAGGCCGAAGCCGCAGAGCGCCGAGAGGATCACCAGGGGCAGCCCCTCGTCGACGAGACGGTCGAAGATGTAGCGGGCTTCGGCGTGCAGCTCGACCAGGCCGAAGGCGGCGGCGAGACCGGCCACCGCAGCGGCGGCGAGGGCGCGGCGGACGAAGTAGTGCTCCATGTCCTCTTCGCCGGCGCGGCGGGCGTCGCCGACGAGGAAGACCGCGGACAGGTAGGCGCCGGTGGCGACGAACATCGCCCCGGTCAGGAGCGGCAGCGGCTGCAGCCAGCTCGAGAAGGCGTCGCCGTTGCCGTCGGCGGGGACGTTGCCGGCGGCGATCGCGCCGACGACCGCGCCCATGAAGAACGGGGTGAGGACCGAGGAGAGGGCGAAGGTCGCCCCCGCCGCGCGCCGCTCCGCCAGCCCCTCCAGCGACTTGCGGAAGGCGAAGCCCGAGCCGCGCAGGACGATCCCGACCGCGGCCAGCGCCAGCGGCACGTAGAGCGTCGTCATGATCGCGTAGAAGGCCGGCGGGAAGGCGGTCCAGAGGACGACGAGGCAGAAGATCAGCCAGACGTGGTTGGCCTCCCAGACGGGGGTCAGCGAGCGCTGGATCAGCGCCCGCGGCCGCTCGCCCTTCTCGGCGTCGCCGGCGATCAGGTCCCAGAAGCCGCCGCCGAAGTCGGCCCCCCCGAACAACGCGTAGAACGTCGCCCCGACCCAGAGGATCGCCGCCGCAGCGTCCGCCTTGCTCACCGGAACACCCTTTCGCGCTTCGCTCCCTCGCGAAGAGTCAGATATGCACGCTCGGTCGCTACCGCGCTCATAGCGCCTCCGCCGTCGGCGGGGCGTAGGGGGCGCCGGTGTCCTCGCTGTCGGCACCGCCCTGCTCGCGCCAGCGTTTCGACATCCGCCGCAGGACCATGATCGCGATCGTGCCCAGCGCCGCATAGAGCAGCAGGACGAGGGCGAAGGTGAACCAGATGCCGCCGGCGTCGGTGACCGCTTCCTCGGTCCGCATGTAGCCCTGCACGATCCATGGCTGGCGCCCGACCTCGGTCACGATCCAGCCGCACCAGAGGGCGAGGATCGCGCCGGCGCCCGAGACCTGGACCGCGCGCAGGAACCAGGGCGTCTTCGGGATGTCGCGCTTTTTCCACCACGACCAGCCGAGCCAAAGGCCGAGCAGCAGCAGCGCCGTGCCGATCCCGACCATCGCGTCGAAGGCGAGGTGCAGCAGCGTGTTCGCGGGCGGCCGTTCGTCGGCCGGGATCTGCTTCAAGCCGGTGACTTCGGTGTCGGCGCTGAAGCCGACGAGGAAGGAGTCGAGGTCGGGGATCGGGATCGCGAACTTGACCCCGTTGGCGGTGCAGATGCCGCCGACGTACTCGGTCTGGTGACTGCCGGTTTCCTGGATGCACTCCATGCCGGCGAACTTGGCCGGCTGGTGTTCGGCGACCGCGCGGGCGGCGGTGTCGCCGACGAAGAGCTGGACCGGGGTCGCGATCAGCCCGATCGTCAGCGGGATCAGCAGGCCGAGCCGGTGCAGCCGGTCGCGCCGCCCTTTGAGCATGCCGCTGGCGTAGATCGAGGCGACGAGGAAGCCGACGACCATGTAGGCGGCGAGGATCATGTGCGGCACCTCGTAGCCGGTCGCCGGGTTGATCAGCACCTTCCAGGCGTCGGTGTCGACGACTTCGCCGGCGGCGTTGAGGACGAAGCCCTGCGGCTGATTCATCCACGAGTTGGCGGCGACGACCGAGAAGGCGCCGCCGATCCCGGTGACGAACATCGGCACCCCGGACCAGAAGTGGGCCCAGCCGCCGAGCCGCTTCCAGCCGTAGATGTAGATCGCGAGGAAGATCGCCTCGAGGAAGAAGAAGATCCCCTCGATCGCGAAGGCGATCCCGAAGGCGGCGCCGAAGCGGTCCATGAAGTGCGGCCAGAGCAAGCCGAACTCGAAGGTGAGGACGGTGCCGGTGACGGCGCCGACGGCGAAGGTGACCGCCATCGCTTTCGACCACCGTTTCGCCAGCTCGATCGCGTCGGCGTCGTCCTTCTTCAGGCCGATGTAGTTGGCGACCAGGATCGTCGCCGGCAGCGCCACGCCGAGGCAGGAGAGGACGATGTGGAAGCCGAGCGTGAACGCCATCTGCTCGCGCGCGGCCAGGAGATTCGAGGCCGACGCTGCGAGCGGGAGCGCGTCGAGCGACAGCATGTGCGGGAACCTACTCCCCGCGGCGGCCGGCGGGTGTGGCCTCGCTCACCGAAACACCGTGATCTTGGTCACTAAAGGCCGCGGCGGGCGTTCCGGTAGCGGCGGATCAGCGCGTTGGTCGAGCTGTCGTGGGCGAGCTTCGGCTCCGCCTCGGCCTGCAGCTCGGGGATGATCGCCTTGGCCAGCACCTTGCCCAGCTCGACCCCCCACTGGTCGAAGGAGTCGATCCCCCAGACCGCCCCCTGGGTGAAGACGGAGTGCTCGTATAGGGCCACCAGCGAGCCCAGCGTCTGCGGGTCGAGGCGCTCGGCGAGGATCGTGTTCGAGGGCCGGTTGCCCTCCATCACCCGGTGCGGGACGACCGCCTCCGGCGTCCCCTCGGCCCGCACCTGCTCCGGCGTTTTGCCGAAGGCGAGCGCCTCGCCCTGGGCGAAGACGTTCGACATCAGGTAGTCGTGGTGGTTGCCGAGCGGGTTGTTGGACTGGAAGAAGCCGATGAAATCGCAGGGGATCAGCCGCGTCCCCTGGTGGATCAGCTGGTAGAAGCTGTGCTGGCCGTTGGTCCCCGGCTCGCCCCAGAAGATCGCCCCGGTGTCGTAGTCGACGTGGGCGCCGTCCAAGGTGACGTGCTTGCCGTTGGACTCCATCGTCAGCTGCTGCAGGTAGGCGGGGAAGCGCTTCATGTACTGGTCGTAGGGCAGAACCGCGCAGGTCTGGGCGCCGAAGAAGTCGCCGTACCAGACCGAGAGCAGCCCCATCAGCATCGGCAGGTTGGCGCCGCTCGGCGCCGTGCGGAAGTGCTCGTCCATCGCGTGGAAGCCGGCCAGCAGCTCGGCGAAGCGCGCCGGCCCGATCGCCAGCATCGTCGAGAGCCCGATCGCCGAGTCCATCGAGTAGCGGCCGCCGACCCAGTCCCAGAAGCCGAACATGTTGTCGGTGTCGATGCCGAACTCCGAGACGCCCTCGGCGTTGGTCGAGACGGCGACGAAATGCTTGGCGACCGCCGCCTCCTCGCCGCCCAGCCCCGCCAGCGACCATTCGCGGGCGGAGTTCGCGTTGGTCATCGTCTCCAGCGTCGTGAACGTCTTCGAGGAGATGATGAAGAGCGTCTGCTCGGGGTCGAGGTCGCGGGTCGCCTCGGCGAAGTCGGTGCCGTCGACGTTGGAGACGAAGCGGAAGGTCATCTCGCGGCGGCTGTAGAAGCGCAGCGCCTCGTAGGCCATCACCGGGCCGAGGTCGGAGCCGCCGATGCCGATGTTGATCACGTTGCGGATCGGCTTGCCGGTGTGGCCGACCCACTCGCCGCTCCGCACCCGCTCGCAGAAGGCGCCCATCCGGTCGAGCGTCTCGTGCACCTCCTTGACCACGTCGACGCCGTCGACGATCAGCGAGCGCTCGCGCGGCATCCGCAGCGCGACGTGGAGGACGGCGCGATCCTCGGAGACGTTGATGTGCTCGCCGGCGAACATCGCTTCGCGCCGGGTCTCGACGCCGCGCTCGCGCGCCAGCTCGCCGAGCAGCATCAGCGTCTCGTCGGTGACGCGGTTCTTGGAGAGGTCGAGGAAGAGCCCGGCGCCGTCGGCAACGAGCCGCTCGCCGCGCTCTGGGTCGGCGTCGAAGAGGTCGCGCAGCGTCGCTCCCTTGACCTCTTCGTAGTGCGCCTGGAGCTGACCCCAGGCCGCCGTCTCGCGCAGCCCGGAGCCCTCGGCCATCAGCCGGCCGCCACGCCCCGCTGGGAGGCGATCGAGGAGAGCAGGTCTTCCCAGGACTTGTTGAAGCTCTGCTTGCCCTCCTCCTGCAGCCGTGTCGCCAGGGCGACGACGTCGATGCCGGCGTCGGCGAACTCCTTCAGGACCAGCTCGCAGTTGCCGCCGTCGGCCGGCACCAGGTCGCCGACCTCGCCGTGGTCGGCGAACGCGAGCAGGGTGTTCTCCGGCATCGTGTTGACGGTGAAGGGGGCGGCGAAGGCCTCGATGTAGAGGGTGTCGGAGGCGTTCGGGTCCTTGGTCCCGGTGCTCGCCCAGAGCAGCCGCTGCGGGCGCGCGCCCTGATTCTGCAGGCGGCGCTGGCGCTCGGAGCGCAGCAGCTCGTCGTAGGCGCGGAAGGCCTGGAACCCGATCGCGATCCCGAGCCGGTCCTTGAGCTCGTCGGAGACCTCGGCGGCGACGGCGACGTCCCAGCGGCTCATGAAGATCGAGGCGACCGAGGCGACGTCGGGGTCGAGGCCGGCGGCGATCCGTCGTTCGATCCCCTTCAGGTAGGCATCGGCGGCGGCCAGGTACTGGGCGGCGTCGAAGAGCAGCGTCACGTTGACCGGGATGCCGGCGAAGATCGTCTCCTCGATCGCGGGCAGCCCGGCGGTCGTGCCCGGGATCTTGATGAAGAGGTTCTCGCGCTCGGCCTTGGCATGCAGCGCTGCCGCCTGCTCGATCGTCGCCTGGGTGTCGTCGGCGAGCAGCGGCGAGACCTCGAGCGAGCAGAAGCCGTCGATGCCGGCGGTGCGCTCGTGGACCGGGGCGAAGAGGTCGGTCGCTCCCTGCAGGTCCTGGACCGCGAGCTCGAAGAAGATCCGCTCCTCGGTGTTGGCGCCGACTCCCTCGCCCGCCTCGGCTGCGTCGGCGACGGCGGCGATCTGCTCGTCGTAGGCGTCGCCGCCGGAGATCGCCTTGTCGAAGATCGTCGGGTTCGAGGTCAGCCCGGTGACGGAGAGCTCGTCGATGTAGCGAGCCAGCGTGCCGTCGCCGAGCATCGTCCGGGTGATGTTGTCGAGCCAGAGGCTCTGCCCCAGCTCGTTCAGCTTCGCGGTGGCCTTCATGCGAGTGCCTCCTTCGCCTTCGCGGCAATCTGGTCGGGGGTGAAGCCGAACTCGGCCTCGACGTCCTTGAACGGCGCCGACTGACCGAAGGTGTGCATGCCGATGATCGTGCCCTCGTCGCCGACGTAGCGCTCCCATCCGAGGGTAGCGGCCTCCTCGATCGCGAGCCGCCGCTTCACTGCCGGCGGCAGCACCGAGTCGCGGTAGGCCTGGTCCTGGCGGTCGAAGATCTCCCAGCAGGGGAGGCTGACGACCCGCGAGCCGACTCCTTCGCCACGCAGCTTCTCGTGGGCGAAGACGGCGAGCGAGACCTCGCTGCCGGTGGCGATCAGGACCAGCTCCGGCTCTCCCTCGCAATCGGCGAGCACGTAGCCGCCTTTCTGAACCCCGGCGGCCGGCGCGTATTTCGTGCGGTCGAGCACCGGCACGTTTTGGCGGGTGAGGACCAGTGCCACCGGATCGTGGGTGCGGCCGATCGCCAGCTTCCAGGCCTCGGCAACCTCGTTGGCGTCGCCGGGACGGATCACGTCGAGGTGCGGGATCGCCCGCAGCGAGGCAAGCTGCTCGATCGGCTGGTGGGTCGGGCCGTCCTCGCCGAGCCCGATCGAGTCATGGGTGAAGAGGTGGATCACCGGCAGCTCCATCAACGCCGAGAGCCGGATTCCGGGGCGGGCGTAGTCGGAGAAGGTGAGGTAGGTCGACCACAACGGCCGCAGCTTGCTCAGCGCCATCCCGTTGCAGGCGGTGACGGCGGCGTGTTCGCGAATCCCGTAGTGGAGCTGGCGGCCGCCGAAGCCCCCCGGCTCGAAGTTCTCGGCGCCGTCGAAGGTGAGGCGGACCGAGGTCGAGTCGGTGAGGTCGGCGGAGCCGGCGATCAGCCAGGGCAGCTTGGCGCCGATCGCGTTCTCGACCTGGTTGGAGGCCTTGCGGGTGGCGAGGCCCTTCTCTTCGTCCGCCTCGAATGAGGGGATCGCCTCGGCCCAACCGTCGGGGAGGCCGCGGCGCTGCATCGTCTCGACCTCGTCGGCATGGCCGGAGGCGGCGAGCTTCTGCTTCCAGGCGGCGCTTTCGGCGGCGCCGCGGGCGCCGATCACTTCGTCGAAGCGCTCGCGAACGCCGTCGGGGACGAGGAACTGAGCGTCCTCGGGCCAGCCGTAGGCCTTCTTCGTCAGCTTCACCTCCTCCTCGCCGAGCGGTTCGCCGTGCGCCTTCTCGGTGTCCTGCTTGTTCGGCGAGCCCCAGCCGATGTGGCTGTCGATCACGATCAGCGTCGGCCGGCCGGTCTCGGCCTTGAACTCCTCGAGGGCGCGGGCGAGCAGCCCGGCGTCGTTGGCGTCGCCGACCCGCAGCACGTTCCAGCCGTAGCCCTCGAAGCGGCTGAGCACGTCGTCGCCGTAGGCGAGCGTGGTGCTGCCGTCGATCGTGATGTGGTTGTTGTCGTACATCCAGCAGAGGTTGTCGAGCTTCAGGTGCCCCGCAAGCGAGGCCGACTCGTGCGATACGCCCTCCATCAGGCAGCCGTCCCCGGCCAGCGCGTAGACGTCGAAGTCGAAGAGGTCCTTGCCGAAGTGCTCGCCCTGCCACTTGGAGGCGATCGCCATCCCGACCGAGGTCGCGATCCCCTGGCCGAGCGGCCCGGTCGTCGTCTCGACCCCGCTGGTCCAGCGGTACTCGGGGTGGCCCGGGGTGCGCGAGTGGAGCTGGCGGAAGTTTTCGATCTCGTGCAGCGAGCAGGCCGGCTCGTCGAGCACGTTGTAGTCCTCGTCGACGCGCCGGACGCCGGCCAGGAAGAGCATCGAGTAGAGCAGCATCGAGGCGTGGCCGGCGGAGAGGACGAAGCGGTCGCGGCCCGGCCAGATCGGGTCGGCGGGGTCGTAGCGGAGGTGGTTCTGCCAGAGCTCGTAGGCGACCGGCGCCATCGACATCGGCGTCCCGGGGTGGCCTGAGTTGGCCTTCTGCACCGCGTCGATCGAGAGGGTGCGGATGGTGTTGATCGCGAGCTGGTCGATGTCCTGAGTCATAGGGGTCGATCCTAGTCATTACAGGCCGACGAACATGCGACGTTTCCGTTAGCGGACGGACGAACGGGGGATCAGGGTTCGATCCGGGTCACGGTCCCGTCGCCGTTGTTGCCTACCCAGACCGCGGTTTCGCCAACCGCGACCGCGCCCGGTTCGGGGCCGACGCCGACCGGCGAGCCGTCGACTTCGCCGCTGGCGAGCGAGATGCGGGCGACGGCATCCTGGCCGGCGAGCGCGACCCAGACCGTGCTGGTGCCGGCATCGATCCCGGCCGGGCGGTCGCCGATTTCGATCGCGCCCGACACGGTCTGGGTGGCGGAGTCGATCAAGGTGACCCGGCCGCTGGCGGCGTTGGCGACCCAGACGCGACCGCCGCCGACGGTGAGCCCCGCCGGCCCACCGCCGACCCGGATCGGTGCCCCCGAGCGCGAGGTGAAGAACCCGATCCGCTGCACGAACCCGGTGTCGTTGCTCGAGACCCAGAGGCCGCCGGCACCGACCGCCAGTCGCAGCGCTTCGGTGCGCGGGGCCATGTTGCGGCGGAAGCTGCGGTCGCGGAGGTCGAAAGCGCTGATCCCTTCGCCCTCGGCTCCGGCAACCCAGACGCGGTGGCCGCCGTAGACGATCGGTCCGGGGTGGATCGGCCCCGTCGCCTCGTTTCCGAACTCGATTTCCCGCAGGACCGCACCGGTTTCCGGATCGACCCGTTTGACCGTGCCCAGCACCGGGTCGCTGACCCAGACCGTTCCCGCTCCGTACGCAACGCCCTGGATGCCGGCGCCGAGCCGGTAGGAGTCCTCGACCTCGCCGCTTTCGGGATCGAGCTTGCTCAGGGTGCCATCGCCTTCGCTGACGACCCAGGTGGCATCCGGCGAAGTGGCGATCCGCAACGGCGGGGCGCCGACCTCGACCGAGGTCACCTTCGGCCCGCCTGAGCCGCCGAGGACGAGGACCAGAACGACGACGAGCGCAACCAGCGCCGCCACGCCGGCGCCCACCCACAGCAGGCGCCGGCCCTGGAGCGACCCGAAGCTGAAGCCGACGGGCGCACGCCGCTTGCCGAGCGCCCACGTCGGCCGCTCCGAGTCGACGTCGGAAGCGGAGAGGACCCCGGTCGCCGCCATCCCCGCGTCCTCGCGCTCGCGGGCGGCGGCGATCAGCGCCCCGGCGGTCGGGTAGCGGTCGGCGGGGTCCTTGGCGACGGCGTGCTCGATCACCGCGTCCAGCCCTTCCGGCATCTCCGGCTCGGTCTCGGATTCCTTGCGGGCGAAGGGCGCGATCCCGGTCAGCGCCTCGAAGAGGACGCAGCCGAGCGAGTAGACGTCGGCGGCCGGCCCGATCGAGTCGCCGCGCCACTGCTCGGGCGACATGTACTCGGCGGTGCCGACGACCGAGGCGCTGCTCTCCCCCTCCCCCCGCTCCATCGCCTTGGCGAGCCCGAAGTCGGTGAGGAAGGCGCGGTCGCCTTCGACCAGGATGTTGTGCGGCTTGACGTCGCGGTGGACGATGCCGGCGGCGTGGGCGGCGTCGAGCGCTTCCGCGACCTGGCCGAGCAGAGCGAGCGCTCGCGCCGGCTGCAATGGCCCCTCGCTGTCGAGCAGCCGGCGCAGATCGCCGCCCTCGATCAGTTTCATCGCGACGATCAGCTCGCCGTCGACCTCGCGCGAGTCGTAGATCGGGACCACCGCCGGGTGGTCGAGGCGAGCGGCGATGCGGGACTCGCGCAGGAAGCGCTGGCGGAAGGCCTCGTTGCCGGCCAGCTCCTGCGCGATCACCTTCAGCGCGACCTGGCGTTCGAGCGCGAGGTGGGTTGCGCGGTAGACGACGCCCATCCCGCCGCGCGCGATCTGGGCCTCGATCCGGTAGCCCGCGATCTCCGACCCGATGGCGAAACGGTCCTCCGGCACTCAGGCGTTATACCGGCCTCGGCGGCCAGGCGGTGAACCCAGCGCGCCCCGGCGGAGGAGGCCGGGGCGCGCTGGGGCTGTTGCCAGGGAGCTGTGGATCAGTAGCCGGCGCGGGAGCCCGGCTGCCAGGCGAAGTAGTCGCCGATCTCCTCGGAGTCCGCTTCGCTGCCTTCGGTCGAGACGAGGCTGCCCAGCTCGAAGCCCTGGCGGGTGTTGAGCGTGTACAGCCGCTGGGCCGGATCGGCCGGGGCGTAGGTCTCGGTGCGGACCGCGACCGCGCGGCCGTCGGGCGAGTAGGCCGCCTGCGTCTCGATCCCGGCCGGCATCGTCGCGATCTTGTGCGGCTTACCGCCGACGATCGTCTTCTCGCAGAGGCTCTGGTAGCGGCTGAACAGCATCGTCCGGCCGTCGGCGGAGATGTCCTGCAGGTAGACGGAGCTGGCGCCGCCGACGAGCCGGTGGGGCTTGGCGCCGTTGGCCTTCGTCGCGTAGATGTCGGAGAAGCCGCTCGGGCCCTCGCTGCTCTCGCCGCGGTCGAAGACGATGCCGCCGGCGAAGTAGTGCGGCGCGAAGGCGTCTTCGCGGCCATGGCTGAGGCGGACGATGCCGCTGCCGTTGAGGCGGATCGAGTAGATCACGTCGTGAGTGCCGCCGGTCGCTTCCGGTTCGCTGCGGGTGAAGGCGACGGTCTTGCCGTTCGGCGAAAGCGTCGCTTCGTGCTCGTCGCCGGCCGAGGTGACGAGGAAGTGGGTGTTGCCGCCGTCGACGCCGACCGTGTAGAGGTCGCGGGGCGCCCCCGGAGCAGCGGCGCGCTCGAAGACGATCGTGCGGCCGTCGCGGCTGACCAGGGGTCGCGAGTCGACCTCGGGGCCGCCGGTCAGCTGGCGCTCGCCGGTGCCGTCGGGCCGGATCTTGAAGAGGTCGCCGCCGCGCGAGAAGACGATCGTGTCGCCGTCGGGGGAGAAGGCGGGTTCGGTGTCGGCCGGGTTGTCGGTGAGCGAGGTGACGTGCTCGCCGCGAGCGGCGAAGAGGCCGCCTTTCGCGACCGTTTCCGTGCCCTGGGTTTCGGTCGTCACGTGCGAGAAGACGAGCGCCGGGTTCGCCGCTGCGGCGGCGGGGGCCGCCAGCGCGGCGAGGGCGACGATGGCCGAGATGAGGGTGTGTCGGAAGCTCATTTGCGGTTCCTTTCGGTGGGTTTGACGATGCCGCTCGATCTTCAGCCCCGGCGCCGCACCGGCCAATGACAGCGGCGCCGTCTAGCGGGCCGCGTCTGGCCCGGTCCGGGCCAGACGCGTGGAGCGGGCTCAGGGCAGCGGCTGCCAGGCGAGCCGGCGCCCGACCCCGGCGACGGTGTTGCCCGCTTCGTGGGAGACGGCGGGGATCAGCGCCCGGGCGCGCCCGTCGGTCGCGTCGATCACAGTCGGCCAGGCCGCCTCCTCGCGGTCGTCGACCAGGCCGATCAGGCGGCCTGACGGAGAGAGGATCGGCTGGGCGATACGGGCGGCGCTGCCGATCTTGCGGCCCGAGCGCGGCGGGCGCCGTAGCTGGCGGAGCCCCTCGACGAACAGCCCCTCGCCGCGGCGGTAGAGGAGGCGGAAGCCGTCGCCGGAGACGTCGAGGACGCCCGCTCCCTTGTCCGGCAGCAGCAATCGCTGGCGTGAGCCGTCGCGGCGCATGGCGTAGACGTGCCGCCCGCCGCCCCACGGCGTGCGGTCGTAGACGATGCCGGGCGCGGCGTAGCGGGGCGCGGACTCGAAGGCCCGACCGCGGGTTAGCGAGCGCAGCCCTTCGCCGGTCGATCGCACCGAGAAGACGTCCTGGCGGACGACCGTGCCGCCTTCGCGGAAGCGGCCGACGAAGGCGACGAGACGGCCGTCGGGAGAGAAGCTCGCTTCGACCTGGTCCATGCCTTCGACCGCGACGGTCAGCGGCCGGGCGACGCCGTCGGCGAGGTCGAGCAGGAAGAGCGTCTGGGTCGGCTGTTCGGTCGAGTCGCGCTCGAACAGGATCGAGCTGCCGTCGGGGGAGAAGGCCGGGCGCGAGTCGTGCGGGGAGCCGCTGGTCCACTGCCGCGGTTCGCCGCCGGCGAAGGGCACCGTGAAGATCGCCCCTTCGCGGGCGAAGGCGACGGTCTGGCCGTCGGGCGAGACCGCCGGTTCGGCGTCGCGGAAGTCGGCGGTCAGCTGGCGCGGTTCGGCGCCCTGGACCGGGTCGACGGCGAAGATGCCGCCCGCGCAGGCAGCCAGTTCGCAGCGGAAGGTCGAGTAGACGACGGCGCCATCGCCTGGCGCGCCAGCGGCGGCGGCGCCGGGTGCGGCGGCCAGAGCCATCCCCGCCGCCAGCGCCAGGGTCGGGATCAGTTGACGAATGCCCATCGAGTTCTCCCTCGTTCGGTTGAACCCGATCGTCGGCCAGCGTCGCGCACGGCGAAAGGCCACCCCCGCCGCCCACCGGGCCAGCTTTGGCTCAGACCGAGCCGCTGAGAACGCAGTTGTTCCCGCTATGCGAGAAGAAATGCGTTCTCAGCGGGGGCGGTCGAGTCCGAGCTCTATGACGCGGGCGGCGATCTGGCGGGGGCGGTCGCGGCCGGCGTCGCCGCGAACGTCGAGCTTGGCGGCGAGGGCGTCGAGACGACGCTGAGCAGTGCGCTCGGAGACGTGGAGGGCGTCGGCGAGCTCGGCCCGGGTCGCCGGGCGGCCGGCGAAGGCGCCCTCGCTGCGATAGGGAGCGACTAGGGCGGCCGCGGTCGCCCGCTCCTCCTCGTTGAGGGCGACGCTCGGCTCGGTGCTGGCGACGGTGGCGCCGACCGGGGTGACCGAGCCGGTCTTCAGTTCGAGCCGGTAGCCACCGACGATCAGGGTGTCGCCGTCGCGCAGGCGCCGCGGTCGGTCGAGCGGCTCGCCGTTGAGCGCGGTGCCGTTGCGACTGTCGAGGTCGGTCGCCATCAGCACCTCGCCGCGGCGCTCGATCTCGAGGTGGGTCCAGGAGACGGCCTCGTCGTCGAGCCGGACGTCGGCCTCGGGCGAGCGCCCGACTACGGTGCGCTCGCCGCCGAGCGGCACCGAGCGAGGGGCCTCGCCCGGTCCGCTCAGCCAGAGCCTCGCGTCCATGGCCAGGTCGCGCGTCTCCTCAGTAGCGGTAGTGGTTCGACTTGTAGGGGCCCTCGACCGGGATCCCGAGGTAGGAGGCCTGATCGGGGGTCAGCTCGGTGAGGTCGACGCCGAGGCTCGCCAGGTGCAGCCGCGCGACCTTCTCGTCGAGGTGCTTGGGCAGCACGTAGACCTGCTTGGCGGCGAACTGGCCGTCGGCGTCGGCGAACATCTCGATCTGGGCGATCACCTGGTTAGTGAACGAGTTCGACATCACGAAGCTCGGGTGCCCGGTCGCGTTGCCGAGGTTGAGCAGGCGGCCTTCGGAGAGGACGATGATCGAGTGGCCGTCGGGGAAACGCCACTCGTCGACCTGCGGCTTGATGTTGGTCCGCTCGGCCGCCGACTCTTCCAGCGCCGCCATCTCGATCTCGTTGTCGAAGTGGCCGATGTTGCCGACGATCGCGTTGTGCTTCATCCGCGACATGTGGTCGACGGTGATGATGTCCTTGTTGCCGGTGGCGGTGACGAAGATGTCGGCGCTCTCGACGACGTCCTCGAGCCGGCGCACCTCGTAGCCCTCCATCGCCGCCTGCAGGGCGCAGATCGGGTCGATCTCGGTGACGATCACGCGGGCGCCCTGGCCGCGAAGGCTGGAGGCGCAGCCCTTGCCGACGTCGCCGTAGCCGCAGACGACGGCGACCTTGCCGCCGATCATCACGTCAGTGGCGCGGTTGATGCCGTCGACCAGCGAGTGGCGGCAGCCGTAGAGGTTGTCGAACTTGGACTTGGTCACCGAGTCGTTGACGTTGATCGCCGGGAACAGCAGGTCGCCGGTCTCGGCCAGCTGGTAGAGGCGGTGAACGCCGGTCGTCGTCTCCTCGGTGACGCCCTTGATCCGGGCCGCGATCTGGGTCCAGCGCTGCGGGTCCTCAGCGAGCGAGCGCTGCAGCGTCTCGAGCACGATCCGGAACTCCTCCGATTCGGCGCTGGCGGGGTCGGGGACCGAGCCCGCCGCCTCGAACTCGACGCCCTTGTGGACGAGCAGGGTGGCGTCGCCGCCGTCGTCGAGGATCATGTTCGGGCCCTCGCCGTCGGGCCAGACCAGCGCCTGCTCGGTGCACCACCAGTACTCCTCCAGCGTCTCGCCCTTCCAGGCGTAGACCGGGATCCCGGCCGCCGCGATCGCCGCTGCGGCGTGGTCCTGGGTCGAGAAGATGTTGCAGGAGGCCCAGCGCACCTCGGCGCCAAGGGCGACCAGGGTCTCGATCAGGACGGCGGTCTGCACGGTCATGTGCAGGGAGCCGGTGATGCGAGCGCCTTTGAGCGGCTGTTTGGCCCCGAACTCCTCGCGGGTCTGCATCAGGCCGGGCATCTCCACCTCGGCGAGAGCGATCTCCTTGCGGCCGAAATCGGCGAGGCCGATGTCGGCGACCTTGTAGTCCTGGGTTGCGGTGCCGCTGGTCATCTGGTTCGGGTTCTCCTGGTTGTTTTGCGCGTCGTTGCCCGTGCGGGCCCGAACCAGTATGGCCGAATAGAGTTGCGGCGGTGACTGGGGCCGATACCGAGAAGAAAGCTGCGGCTGAGGCGGCCGCCGAGCTGGTCGAGGACGGGATGACCGTCGGCCTCGGAACCGGCTCGACCGTCGCCTTCCTCCTCCCCGCCCTGGCGGCCCGCGGGCTGAGCGGGATCCGCTGCGTCGCGACCTCGGTCGCGACCGAGGAACAGGCGCGCCAGCTGGGCATCCCGGTCGAGCGCTTCGACGCCCTCGAGCGCCTCGAGATCGCGATCGACGGCACCGACGAGGTGACCCCGGAGGGGTGGCTGATCAAGGGCGGCGGCGCCGCCCACCTGCGCGAGAAGATCGTCGCCGCGGCCGCCGAGCGCTTCGTCGTCATCGCCGACTCGAGCAAGCCGGTGCCCGAGCTGCGCGGCCCGGTGCCGCTGGAGCTGTTCGCCTTCGGCCTCGCCTCGGCGCTCGCCCGGCTCGGCTCCGACGTCGCCATCCGCGACGTCCCACCCAGTCCCGACGGCGGCGTCATCGCCGACTACCGGGGGCCGATCGGCGACCCGGCGACGCTCGCCGCCCGCTTCGACGCCGACCCCGGCATCGCCGCCCACGGGCTCTTCCCGGCGACGATGGTCAGCGAGCTGTTCGTCGGCCGCGGCGAGGGCGTGGAGAGGTCGAGCTTCACCTAGTAGATTGCCCGCGATGGGCACCGGGCTGCTGACCGCACAGGACTCCGGCTGGGATGCGAACCGGCTCGCCTTCAACGTCCTGCTCGACCAGCAGCCCGCCGGGATCGCGCTGCCCAGCAGCGCCGACGAGGTCGCCGCGGTGGTTCGCGCCGCCGCAGCCGACGGCAAGCGCGTCGCGGCGCAGCGGACCGGGCACATGGCGGCTCCGCTCGGCTCCCTCGCGGACACCGTGCTGCTCCGCACCGATGGCCTCGACGAGGTCGCGATCGATGCCGAGGCGGGCACTGCGCGGGTCGGTGCCGGCGCGATCTGGCGCGAGGTGCTGGAGCCGGCCTCCGAGCTCGGCCTGGCCCCGCTGCACGGGTCGAGCCCGACCGTCGGCGTCGCCGGCTACACCCTCGGCGGCGGCCTCAGCTTCTACGGCCGCGAGTTCGGCCTCGCCTGCAACAAGGTCAACTCGATCGAGCTGGTCAGCGCGGCCGGCGAGGTGCTCGAGGTCGACACCAAGAGCGATCCCGACCTGTTCTGGGCGCTGCGCGGCGGCGGCGGCAATTTCGGCGTCGTCACGAGCCTCGAGTTCGAGCTGCTCGAGATGCCCGAGCGCTACGCCGGAATCCTCTTCTTCCCCTTCGAGCAGGCGGGCGCGGTGCTGCAGGGATGGCGCCAGTGGACGGCCACCGTGCCCGAGCAGATGACCTCGGTCGGCCGGCTCCTGGTCTTCCCACCGATCCCGGAGATCCCCGAGCCCTTCCGCGGCAAATCGTTCACCGCGCTCCAGCTCATCTACGCCGGCGACGAAGCGAGCGGCGCCGAGCTGATCGAGCCGCTGCGGAGCCTCGGCGACGTGGCGATGGACACGATGGCGACCGTCCCACCCGCGGGGATCGCCGATCTCCACATGGACCCGCCCGAGCCCTCCCCCTACGCCGCGACCACGCGCCTGACCGGGGATCTCGACGCGGCGGCCATCGATGCCCTGGTCGAAGCGGTCGGCCCCGGCTCCGGATCGCAGCTGGTCTCGGTCGAGCTGCGCCATCTCGGCGGCGCCCTGGCGCGCGAGGCCGACGGCGCCGGCGCCCTCGCCTCGCTGCCCGGCTCCTTCCTCGCTTTCGGCGTCGGCATCGTGCCGGTGCCCGAGGCGATGGCGCCGACTCGTGCCTGGCTCGACGCCATGGAGTCCGCCCTCGCCGCCTACGACAGCGGCCACTACCTCAACTTCTGCGACGAGCCGACCGAGATCGAGGCCGCCTTCCCGGCGGGGACCGTCGCCCGCCTGCGCGAGCTGAAGCGGCGCTACGACCCGGACGGCCTGCTCCACGCCAACCACCCCGTCGTCGCCGCCTGACGAGCGGCTGCGCGGCGGCCCTCAGGAGCGCAGCGAGCGGACGGCGGAGAGCAGCGCGGTGTGATCCTCCTGTCCCCGGCCCTCTTCGTGCAGGCCGTCGAGGAGAGCAGCGACGATCGGCGTCGCCGGCAACTCGACGCCGTGCTCCTCGGCGGTGTCGAGGGCGATACCGAGGTCCTTGCGGTGCAGATCGACGCGGAAGCCGGGCGGGAACTCGCCGCGCAGGAGGTTCTCGCGGCGCACCTCCATCACCCGGTTGGCGGCGAGCCCGCCGCCGAGCACGTCGAGGATCTTCTCCGGCTCGACGCCAGCGGCCTCGCCCAGGGTAAGCGCCTCGGCCAGTGCCTCGATCGTCAGCGCGACGACGATCTGATTGCAGGCCTTGACCACCTGGCCGGCGCCATGGTCGCCGACCCGGGTCACCGTCTCCCCCAGCGCCCGCAGCAGCGGCAGCGCCCGCTCGAAGGCGGCCTCCTCGCCGCCGACCATGATCGCGAGCGTCGCCTCGCGGGCGCCGACGTCGCCGCCCGAGACCGGCGCGTCGAGGACCGCGAGATCGCGCTCGGCGCCGGCCGCCGCCAGCCGCCGCGCCTGCGCCGGCTCGATCGTGCTCATCTCGATCAGCAGCGCCTCGGGCGCCATCGCAGCGAGGATCCCTCCCTCGCCCTCGGTCACGGCGGCCACGGCCTCGCCGTCGGGCAGCATCGTGATCACCGCCTCAGCCCCACGCGCAGCCTCGGCCGGCGTGCTTGCGCCGCTCGCGCCGGCTGCCGCCAGCGCCGCGACCGGCTCCGGGCTGCGGCTGGCGACGGTGAGCTCGTGCCCGGCGGCGAGCAGGTTCTCGGCCATCGGCCGCCCCATCACGCCAAGCCCGACGAAGCCGACCCTCACCCGGCGCCCTCCCCGTCCCAGGCAGCGAGGAACTCGCGCTCGCGCGAAGCGAGGCGATCGAGAGCGTCGCCGACGGCGTGGCGCTGGAAGTGATCGGAGGCGGCGTGCGCGGCGTAGGCCGCCTCGTCGACGTAGCGCTCGTAGATGACGAAGCGCCGCGGGTTCTCGGGATCGCGGTGGACCTGGTAGGCGAGGTTGCCCGGCTCCGCCCGCGAGGGCTCGATCATCTCGCCGAGGGCCGCGGCGACCGCGCCCTCCTCCCCCTCCCGGGCCGTCCACCTCGCGATCACCACATAAGCCACCCGCAGCACCCTACCCGCCCGCCGACGGGTCGATTTCGGCGAATAATGCGCCGAAATCGGCCCGTCGGCACTCAGGCGGCGGGGGCGGCGGCGCCGATCGCGTGGACGCCGCCGTCGACGTGGAGGATCTCGCCGGTGGTGGCGCGGGCGAGGTCGGAGAGGAGGAAGAGGGCGGCGTCGGCGACCGGCTCGGGGTCGTCGACGTCCCAGCTCAGCGGCGCCTGCTCGGCCCACTTCTCTTCCAGCTCGCCGAAGCCGGGGACGCCGGAGGCGGCGGCGGTGCGGATCGGGCCGGCGGCGACGAGGTTGACGCGGACGCCCTTGGGCCCGAGATCGCGGGCGAGGTAGCGGCTGGTCGACTCCAGCGCTGCCTTGGCAACGCCCATCCAGTCATACGACGGCCAGGCGACGGTGGCGTCGAAGTCGAGGCCGACGAGGCTGCCGCCCTCACCCATCAGCGGCGCCAGCGACTCGGCCAGCGCCTTGAACGAGTAGGCGCTGGTCTCGAAGGCGAGCTTGGCGCTCTCGCGCGGGGTGGCGAGGAAGTCGCCGCCGAGGGCGTCCCCCGGGGCGAAGGCGATCGCGTGGACGGCGCCGTCGACCCCGCCCCAGCGGTCCTCCAGCTCGACCCGCAGGGAGGCCAGGTTGTCCTCGTCGTTGACGTCGAGCTCGAGCACGTCAGGCACCGGGTCCAGGCGCTCCGCCGAGCGCTCGGTCATCCGCCGCACGCGACCGAAGCTGGTCAGCAGCACCTCCGCTCCCTGCTGCTGGGCGCGCTCGGCGATCGCGAAGGCGATGCTGCGCCGGTTGACGACCCCGGTGACGAGCAGCCGCTTGCCCTCGAGGATCACAGATAGACCTGCTCGGAACCCGCCCCAGCGCCCGCCAGCGCCGCCTCCGCGGCGCGGCGCCAGACGACGCGGACCCTGGCCAGAGCGACGGTCTCGCCGCGCTGGTTGACCAGCTTCCAGTTGAAGACGGCGAGGCCGCTCGCCGAGTCGAGCTCCTTCTTTTCGACCAGCTCGCCCTCGACGTGGATCGTGTCGCCGATTCGCACCGGCCGCTTGAAGGCGACGCGCTCGAAGCCGCGCAGCGCCAGCACGTGCTCGGGGTCGAGCGGGACGAGGCCGACGCTGTAGGAGAGCAGCAGCATGCCGTGCGCGATGCGACCGTTGAACTCGCTCTTGGCGGCCCACTCGGAGTCGGTGTGGAGCGGGTGGTGGTCGCCGGTCAGGGCGGAGAAGGAGACGAGGTCGGTCTCGGTGATCGTGCGGCCGCGGGTGCGAAAGCCGCTGCCGACCTCAAGCGCGTCGAAGTCGCGGGAGAGGGTGTCGGCCATCAGCTGGCTCCTCCTTGCGGGTCGTACTTGAACTCGCCCTGGATCCCGAAGTGGGCGCGGAGCGAGAGGGAGATCTCCTCGACCGCGCGTTCGTGGCCGAGGGTCGAGGGGTGGAGGCCGTCGGCGCTGAAGTTGGCGCGGTCGGTGAGACCCGGATGGCTGGCGACGTTGATGCAGGGAACGCGGTAGCGGGCGGCGACCGAGCGGGTGACGCCGTTGAGGTCCGACAGCGCTTTCACCAGCCGCGCCTTGGTCCGCGGTCGCAGTTCCATGAAGTGCCAGCTCTCGGGCGCGGTCGCGGTCAGGATCGCCGCCTCCGGCGCACCCTCGCGCAGCCGTTCGAGGATCTCCGAGAAGCGCCGTTCGTAGCCCTCGACGTCGGGCCGCGAGGTGAGCAGGACGTCGTTGGCGCCGCAGATCACGGTCACCAGGTCGGGCTCCAGCGCCAGCGCCTCGGGCAGCTGCTGCAGCACTTCGGAGCTGTCGGCGCCGTCGACCGCGAGGTTGCGGTAGACGAGGCCGGGGTTGACCGCGCGCAGGCCGGCAGCGAGCTGGTCGGCCCAGCGGTCTGCCTCGATCGATTCGCGGCCGGCGGTGAAGCTGTCGCCGAGCGCCACGTAGGTGGAGACGACGCGGCCGCGCGGTCCGGTTCCGGTCACGACTTCGTGCCCGGACGGGCCCGCAAAGCTCATCGTCCCCCCAGTGAGCGCAGCGCCCAGGCCAGCCGGTCGCGGCTGACGGCGGGGTCGATCACCTCGTCGACCCAGCCGCTGGCGGCGGCGGCGGGCGCGGTCAGGTGCTCGGCCGCATAGGCCTCGGCCAGCTCGTCGTGCGAGGGCCCGCCCTCTTCCTTCAGCGCCCGGTGGTGGACGATCCCGACCGCCTGGCGGGCGGCCATGATCCCGATCTGCGCGTTCGGCCAGGAGAAGACGACGTCGGCGCCGAGGTCTTTCGAGTTCATCGTGATCGCGGCGCCGCCGAAGGCCTTGCGCAGGACCAGGGTCACCTTCGGCACGCTGGCGCCGGCGAAGGCGCGCAGCAGCGAGGCGCCGTGGCGGATCACCGCCATTTCCTCCTGCTTGCGGCCGGGCATGAAGCCGGGGGTGTCGACGAAGACCACGAGCGGCAGCCGGAAGCGGTCGCAGGATTCGACGAACAGGGCCGCCTTCTCCGAGGCGGCGGCGTCGATCACGCCGCCCATCGCCCGCGGCTGGTTGGCGATCAGGCCGACCGAGCGGCCCTCGAGCCGGGCGACGCCGGTGACCATGTTCGGCGCCCAGCGCGGCGAGAGCTCGAGGAAGCTGCCCTCGTCGAGGATCGAGCGGGCGACGTCGCGGACGTCGTAGACCTTGCGCTGCTCGAGCGGCACGGTGAGGCCCGGGTCGCGGCCGTCGGGGGCAACGGGCGCCAGCAGCGCCGGCGGCGTCCCGATCGACTGCGGCAGCAGGCCGAGCAGGTGGCGGGTCTGGGCGATCGCGTCCTCGACGTCGTCGGCGATCAGGTTGCAGACGCCGCTGCGCCCGTGCAGCTTCGGCCCGCCGAGGTCCTCCATGCTGATCGTTTCCCCCATCGCCTCCTGGACGACTTTGGGGCCGGTGAGGAACATCCGCGAGTCGGCCGTCATCACGACGAAGTCGGTCAGCGCCGGCGAGTAGGCGCCGCCGCCGGCCGAGATGCCGCTGACGATCGAGACCTGCGGAACCTTGCGCGAGAGCTCGACGCTGGCGCGGAAGATGCGGCCGTAGCCGGCCAGCGCCGCGTGGCCCTCCTGCAGGCGGGCGCCGCCGGAGCGGACGAAGCCGACCACGGGGGCGCCGGCGTCACCGGCCATCCGCAGCAGCCGCACGATCGTGTCGGCGTGGACTTCGCCGAGGCTGCCGCCGAGGAAGCTCGGGTCCTGCGAGTAGCAGAACACCGGCCGGCCTTCGATCTCGCCGGCGCCGGCGACGACGCCATCGCCGGGCGTCGCCCGCTCGCCGAGGCGGAGCGAGGAGACGCCGCTGCGCAGGGGACGGAAGCTGCCCGGGTCACAAAGCGCCTCGAGCTGCTGCAGCGGTGTGTCGGCGGGGCGGGGCGGGGCTGTCGGGGTGGCGGTGGCGGTGGTCATCACTTGTCTCTCTCTTCTGGGGGTGCTGGCTCCTAGGCGGCGAGGCAGAGGACGGCGTTGTGGCCGCCGAACCCGAACGAGTTCGAGATCCCGACCAGCGGGCCCTCGCCGTTCTCGATCGGTTTCGCGGTGCCGGGGACGTAGTCGAGGTCGAGGCCCTCTTCGGCCTCTTCCCAGCCGACCGTCGGCGGCGCCGTGCGGGCGCGCAGCGCTTCGACGGTGGCGATTGCCTCGACCGCGCCGGCAGCGCCGAGCAGGTGCCCGATCGCCGACTTGGTCGAGCTGACCGGGATGTCGGCGGCGCGCTCACCGAGCGCCAGCTTCAGCGCCATCGTCTCCGAGCGGTCGTTGAGCGGGGTCGAGGTACCGTGGGCGTTGACGTAGTCGACGTCGACCGCGGTCAAGCCGGCGTCGGCGACGGCGAGACTGATCGCCCGCGCCGCCTCGGTGCCTTCCGGCTGCGGCGCGGTCAGGTGGTAACCGTCGCAGGTGGCGCCATAGCCGAGCAGCTCGCCGAGGATCTCGGCGCCGCGGGCTTCCGCCGCCTCCTTCTCCTCGAGCACGAGGATGCCGGCGCCCTCGCCCATCACGAAGCCGTCGCGACGGGCGTCGAAGGGACGCGAGATTCCCGTCGGGGAGGTCGCTTCCATCGCCCCGAAGGCGGCGACGGCGACGCCCGAGATCGCCGCCTCGGTGCCGCCGGTGACGACCGCGTCGGCGTCGCCGGCGCGGATGATCCGCGAGGCGTCGCCGAGCGCGTGGGCGCCCGCCGCGCAGGCGGAGACGACGCCGTAGCAGTGGCCGTGCAGGTCATGGCGCATCGCCACCGCAGCGGCGGCTGCGTTGCCCATCATCAGCGGCACGGCCAGCGGCGAGACGGCTTTCTCACCGCGTTCGATCAGCTTCTGCTGGTTCTCCTCGAGCGAGGGCAGGCCGCCGATCCCGGTGCCGATCACGCAGCCGACCCGGTGCGCCTCGTAGGGCAGCTCTCCCTCCTCGCCGAACGCCTGGCCGATCGCCTCCCGAGCGGCGGCGACCCCCATCTGGGCGAAGCGATCCATCCGCCGCGTCTCCTTCTTCGAGAGGAAGTCGAGCGGGTCGAACTCGAGCGCCCGGCCGAAGCCGTCGGCGATCCCGCACTCGCCCGCGGACCAGCGCTCGATCAGCGGCTTGGCACCGACCCCGAGCGGGGTGATCGCGCCGACGCCGGTTATGACGACGCGCCGGGTCATCCTGCCTTGGCGACGACCAGGTCGATGACCTCGCCGACGGTCTTGACGTCCTTGACGTCGTCGCCGCGCAGCTCGACGCCGAACTCGTCCTCGACGATCTGCGCCAGCTCGACCAGATCGAGCGAGTCGACGTCGAGGTCCTCGAGGCTGGCCTCGCGCGAGAGCTCGTCGCGCTCGGTGCCGAGCTCGACGAGGCCGTCGAAGATCACCTTCTCGACGTTGTCCGTGTTTACATCAGTGGGCATTCGTGTCTCCTTTGCTCTGTTGAAGTCGGTCCCGTTGGCAATCGATCTAAGCGCTGAGGCCGCCGTCCACGGTTAGCGTCGTTCCGGTCACGTAGCCGGCCCCCTCGGAGGCCAGGAAGCGGATGCAGGCGGCGACGTCCTCGGGGGTGCCGACGCGCCGCGCCGGGATCGCCTTGACCAGCTCGCTGTTGTCGAGGATCTCCTCGGTCAGCGCGGTCTCGATGAAGCCGGGGGCGACGGCGTTGACGGTGACGCCGCGGCGCGCAACCTCCTGGGCGACGGTCTTGGTGAAGCCGATCACCCCGGCCTTGGAGGCCGCGTAGTTGGCCTGGCCCGGGTTGGCCCGGATGCCGACGATCGAGGCGACGTTGACGACGCGGCCGAAGCGGGCGCGCAGCATCGGGCCGAGCGCCTGGCGGGTGGCGCGGAAGGTCGCGGTCAGGTTGACGTCGATCACCCGCGCCCAGTCCTCGTCGGAGATCTGCGGCGAGAGGTTGTCGAGGCGCAGGCCGGCGTTGTTGACGAGGACCAGCACCGGGCCGTCCTCGCCGGGCTCGAGCAGGGTCTCGGTGTCGGCGGCCGCGGCGACGTCGCCCTGGAGGACGCGCGCCTTGCCGCCGGCGGCGGTGATCTGCTCGGCGACCTCGCGGGCGCCCTGCTCGTCGGCGCGGTAGTTGATCCGCACCGGCCAGCCGTCGGCGGCAAGCGCGATCGCGGTCGCGGCGCCGATCCCGCGCGAGGAGCCGGTGATCAGGGCGCAGCCCTCGGGCCGGGTCACGATCCCACCCCCCACTCGATCACGGTCGCCCCCCAGGTCAGGCCAGCGCCGAAGGCGGCGAGCAAAACGGTGGAGCCGTCGCGCAGGTCACCGGCGAGGCGGGCGTCCTCGAGTGCCAGCGGGATCGAGGCGGCCGAGGTGTTGCCGAAGTGGTGGATCGAGTCGACGACGCGCTCGCTCGGCAGGTCGAGCCGTTCGCCGACCGATTTGAGGATCCGCGCGTTGGCCTGGTGGTAGACGAAGAGGTCGACCTCCTCCAGCGCCAGACCGGCGGCCTCGGCGGCGGCGACCGTCGCTTCGCTCATCCGCTCGACCGCGTGGCGGAAGGTCTCGTGGCCCTGCATCACGGTCAGGCCGGTGGCGCGCGGGGTGAAGATCAGCTCGGCCTGGGCGCCGTCGGAGCCGAGCACGATCGGCCCGATCCGGCCCTCTTCGCTGCTGCGGACGAGGACGGCGCCGGCGCCGTCGGCGAAGACCGCGGCGGTGCCGCGATCGGCCGGGTCGGTGATCCGGCTCATCATGTCGGCACCGACCAGCAGCGCGTTGGCGGCGCGGCCGGACTCGATCTGGCCGCAGGCGAGCGAGAGGCCGGCGACGAAGCCGGCGCAGGCCGAGTTGAGATCGATCGCGGCGACGTTGGCACCGAGCTCGGCGGCGACCCGGGGCGAGGCGCCGGGCATCAGGTCGTCGTTGCTGGTCGTCGCCACCAGCAGCAGGTCGAGGTCGGCGACGGCGACGCCGGCAGCGGCGAGGGCGCGCTCGGCGGCGACCGCGGCGAGCTCGGAGAGGCGCTGCTCGGGGGCGGCGATGCGGCGCTCGCGGATCCCGGTCCGGGTGACGATCCAGTTCTCGTCGATCCCGAAGCGCTCGGCGATCGGCGCGTTGGCGACGACCTGCTCGGGCACGGCGACGCCGAGGCCGGCGATCTCGGTGCCGAGCTGGACGCGGGAGTCGGTGGTTGCGGCCAGTGATGCCGCGGTCAGCTCACTCATACGGCGGGGACCACCTCGGGCTCGGCCAGGGACCGTGCCTCGACGTCGTCCAGGGTGCGGCGAACGAGGCCGGTGAGCACGTCACCGGGACCGGTCTCGAGGAAGGTGCGGGCGCCGTCAGCGCGCATCCGCTTCAGCGTCGCCTGCCAGATCACCGGCTGGGTGAGGGCGGCGGCGAGGCCGTCGCGCGGTTCGCTGAACGGCGCCGCGGCGGTCGAGGAGAAGACGGGGACGCGCGGGGACGCGAACTCGACTCCGTCGAGGACGGCGCGGAGCTTCTCCGCCGCGCTCGCCATCAGCGGCGAGTGGAAGGCGCCGGCGACCGGCAGGCGGATCGCCTTGAGCCCGTCGGCGCGGACCTTCTTGCGCGCTTCGCTGAGCGCGTCGGAAGCACCGGAGAGGACGACCTGGCCGGGGGCGTTGTCGTTGGCGACGGTCAGTTCGAAGCCGGCGGCCAGCTCGCGCACGGTCGAGTCCTCGCCGCCGAGCACGGCCATCATCCCGCCCGGGCTCTGCTCCGCTGCCTCCTCCATCAGACGACCGCGGATCACCGCCAGCCGCAGCCCCTCCTCGGCCGCCAGGGCGCCGCCGGCGACCAGCGCCGCCAGCTCACCGAGCGAGTGGCCGGCGATCAGCGCCCCCTCGGGGCTGCCGGCCTGCTTGAAGTGGGCGAGGCTGGCGCAGTAGATGGCCGGCTGCGCGTAGTGGGTGCCCTCGGCGATCTGCTCGAAGGGGTCGACGCCGAGTTCCTCGCGCGCCTGCGCCAGCAGGTCGGGGCGCTGGGCGGCGGCGACGGCGGCCATGGTCGAGGTCTGGCTGCCCTGGCCGGGGAAGAGGATCGCGGTGGTTGCGGGGTCGTTGGCCACTGTTATGGATAGTGGTCCCCAGGCGGACGGAGGTCACACCCCCAAAGGCCGCTTCCCCTCCATTCGGGGGATGGGACGCGACGGACGGGGGGGCCGAGTCAACCCACTCGCCGCGACGGGCCGATTTCCTGCCCCATATGGCCCCTTTTCGGCTCGCCGGCCGAGAGGGTCAGACGAGGATCTTGAGGCGCTGTGCCTGGCGCGTCGCCTCGGCCCGGTTGCGGACGCCGAGCTTGCGGTAGATCGCGCTGGTGTGCTCCTTCACCGTGTGCGGCGAGAGGTGCAGGTGGCTGGCGATCTCCTTGTTGGTCGAGCCGGTCGCGATCAGCGAGAGCACCTCCTGCTCGCGCTCGGACAGCGGCGAGTCGAGCGCCGCGTGGTCGGCGAAGACCTCGGTCCCGAGCGAGACCATCCGCACCGCCTTGACCACGTCGACCGCCGACCAATCCTTGGAGATGAAGCCCGAGGCGCCGGCCGAGCGGGCGACGAAGGGCGAGATCACGCCGGCGCCGGAGATCAGCAAGACGCGGGTGTTGGGGCTAACGGCGCGGATCTCCTCGCAGACCTCGGCGCCGGACTCGCTGCCGAGCAGCATGTCGACGAGGGCGACCTCGGGGCGCACCTTGCGGCAGGTCTCGACCGCTTCGGCGCCGTTGGAGGCGGCGAGGCAGCGCTCGACCCAGCTCTGGCGCTCGAGCAGCAGGCGGAAGCCCCACTGGACGACGTCGTGATCGTCGACGACGAGGACGCGCAGCTTGCCCTCCTCGCCTGCCATCAGGCCGCTGCCTCCACCGGGACGACGAGGCGGACCCGCCAGCGGTCCTCGGCGATCGCGCCGAACTCGACCAGGCCCTCGTAGCGGAGCGCTTCCAGCGCCGCCAGGCGCAGGCCGAGACCGCCGCCCTTGGTCGACCGACCGCTGCCGACGCCGTCGTTTTCGACCGCGAGGCTGAAGGTGGTGCCGTCGGAGGCGACGCGGACGTCGATCCGGCTCGGCTCGGAGTGGCGGTCGGCGTTGCGCAGCGCCTCGGCGAGGACGGACTGGGCAACCGGCTCCAGCGCCGCCGGCACCTCGACCCCCTCCTCCCAGTCGAGCCGCAGCTCCGGCCGCCGCGCCTGCATCCGGCCCAGCATCTTGACCAGGCTGGTCTGGCCGGTGTTGGCCGGCGCCGCGACCGGCCGGGTCAGCGCGTGGCGCAGGTCGCCGACGACCGAGCGCAGCTCCTCCTGGCAGCGGCGCCGCTCCTCAGCCGAGAGGCCGCGCTCGGAGCCGAGCGCGAGGGCGACGCCGAAGAGGCGCTGGATCGCGTTCTCGTGCAGTTCGCGGGTCAGCTCGACCCGTTCGTGCAGACGGCGCTCGCTTTCGCGGCGCTCGGTCGAGTGCTCGACGCTGGCGACCAGTGCGGCCAGCCGGCCCAGGGTCATCATCGTCTCGCGCTCACCCTCGCCGAGCTCGAAGTCTTCGCCGCCGCGGTCGGCGAAGATCACCCCGAGCCAGCGACGGGCGGCGGAGATCGGCGTGCAGGTGATCCGCGGCGTATCGGCGAGGTCGGCGTAGCGATCGGGGACGTGGCCGCGGAGGCTGCCGGCGACCTCGACCACCCGGTCCTCTTCCAGCGCCAGCCGCGCGATCGGGGTCTCGTCGAGCGTCCCCTCGATCAGCTTCACCATCTCCGGCGGCACCCCGTGCGAGCCCATCGGGATCACCGCGCCGTAGGCCTCGTCGTGGAGCAGCAGGGCCGCCCGCCGCATCGTCGTCAAGGTGCAGACCGCCCGGCAGACGCGGTCGTAGAAGACCCCCGATTCGGTCGCCTCGTCCAGTTCGGCGAGCAGCCCGACGAGCACCTCGACGGTGCCGGTTCGGGGAGAGGCGAGCGCGGTGGCGATACCCGAGTTTCCCATTCGCAGCAGAGATTACGACTCCGGGGCACCTGATCATTTGGAAACCTGCGCCGATGGCGCTCGAGCAGGCGAGGAAGGCGGCGGTTGCGGTCCACCAGGCGCTGGCGGCGGCCGCGGTCCCGCACGCGATCGGCGGCTCGCTCGCAGCCGCCCTCTACTTCGAGCCGCGCCCGGTCGCCGACCTCGACGTCAACGTCTTCCTCCCCGGTCGGGAGTGGCGGCGCGCGGTCGAGGCATTGTTGGCGGCGCGCCCGGCCCCCACCCTCCCCGTCCACCTCTTCTTCTCCCACGACCTCCTCCACGAGGCGATGCCCGCCGCGGTGCACGAGCTCAACGTCGACGGCACGGCGATCCCGCTCGTCGCCCCCGAGCACATCCTCGCCCGCAAGCTCCTCCTCGACCGCCCCAAGGACCGCGAAGACATCGAGCGCTGGCTCACGGGCTGAGAACGCAGTTCTTCCCGCTATGCGAGACGAAGTGCGTTCTCGGGGGAGCGTCAGGCGGGGTTGGAGGCCCGGAGGGCAGCGAGGCGCTGGTAGGCGGGGTCGTCCTCGCCGATCAGCTCGGCAACCGTGTCGGCCGCGTCCTCGATGTCCTCCGGGGTCGCAACCGCGATCGCCTCGATGTCCGCCCAGTCCTTGGTCCGGTTGAAGAGCGACTTGAAGACGACCAGCGAGGCACAGTCGAGCATCGGCACCTTGCGGCCCTCCAGCCAGACCCAGACCAACCTCGACGCAACCGTCTCGTGCAGCGGCAGGTTGTTGAGAAAGACGTCGATTGGGACGCCGTCCCAGAAGAGACGCGTTTGACCGTCACGGCGAACCTTCTCCACGTCCTCAGCGCCGACCCGCACGCCCTCCGGCAGCGCCGCGAGCACATCGGCCGCCTCGGCGGCGTCGCAAAAGATGTTGACGTCGAGGTCGCGGGTGCCGCGAGGCTCCTCGACGCAGTACGCGAGGGCGATGGCCCCACCGAAGGCGTGAGGAATCGACTGCGCCCGTAACGCGTCGTCGATCGCGAACAGCTTGTCGACCAGCTCGCTCACATCGCCGCCCCTCGAAGGCGCTGCGCCAACGGCGGGGTGGGAATCTCCGCCCGCGGCCTGAACGGAAGGGCCTCAGCCAGCTCGAGCACCTGGACCAGGATCCGGCTCGCCCGCTGGTCGTCGACCGGTGGCCTGCGCTCGGCCAGCTCGAGCCGAAAGCCAGCCGCTCCGGCGATACGCGCCAGCGCCTCGGCTCCCGGCTCGCGATGGCCGTGGATATAGACGTTGAGGACGGAACGTGGGATCCCCGCCCGGCGGGCCAACTCCGCCTGGCTCAGGCCGCTGCGCGCTTGGATCTCGGCAACAAGGGAAGGCATAACTTTATGTTAGCGAATACGCTAACGCGCACCTAAGGCTCGATCACGTTGCCGGGGTCGGGCTTTTCCTCGGGCGGTGCCTGGCTGTAGTCGGCAAAGAGGGCGTCGCGAGCGGCGACGGCGGCGCTGACGCCCTCGCGCTCGGCGAGCTCGATGAAGCGCTTGGCGTCAGGCGTGTTCCGCATCAGCCCGTCGAGGATCGGGCCGAGCGTCTGGGTCGAGGCGAGGCCCATGTTCTCGTAGGCGTGGTTGACGACGAGCTTCATCGCCGCCAGCTGCGAGGCCGGGATCGAGGCGAGCTCCTCGGCGGCCCTGGCAACCTCCTGCTCGAGTCGCTCGAAGGGAACGGCGCGGTTGATCAGCTCGACCTCGGCCGCCTCGACGCCGGAGAGCGGCTTGCCGGTCAGGGCGTACTCCTTGGCCTTGGTCAGGCCGAGGCGGTAGAGCCACATCCCCGAGAGATAGGCGCCCCACATCCGCGAGTAGGGGGTGCCGATGCGGGCGTCCTCGCTGGCGATCACGAGGTCGGCACAGAGGGCGAAGTCGCTACCGCCGCCGAGGCACCAGCCGTGGACCTGGGCGATCACCGGCTTCGGCGAGCGCCAGATGCTCATCAGCTTCTGGGTCGGGGCGAGGGCGGGCGCGGTGGCGAAGATGAAGTCCTTGCCGGGGTCCCACTCGCCCTCGGTGCCGAAGTGCTCGTCCCAGTGGTGGAAGCCCCCGCCGAAGTCATAGCCGGCGCAGAAGGCGCGGCCGGCGCCGCGGACGACGATCACCTTCACCTCGCGGTCGGCGATTGCCAACCCGACCGCCGCCTCGACCTCTTCGGGTAGCGGCGGCACGATCGTGTTCAGCGCCTCGGGCCGGTTCAGCGTGATCGTCGCGACCGCGCCGGCGACGGAATAGAGGATCGTCTCGAACTGCGGCGCGCCGCTGCGGTCCGGCGCCGGCGCCATCTCAGCCCGCGGCGGCCTCGTCGGCGACGACGATCATCGAGTCGTTCTCGACCCGGCCCGCCGGGATCGATTCGTCGCCGGCCAGCAGCTTCTGCAGCGGCTCGCGCTTCTCGGCGCCGGTGACGAGCCAGAGGATCTTGGCGGCGGCGTCGAGGGCCGGGTAGGTGAGGGTCATCCGCGGATGGCCCTGGTATTCGGTGCCGGTCATCGCGACGCGGCGGTCGTCGACCTCGAGCACCGGGTCGCCCGGGACGAGCGAGGCGGTGTGGCCGTCGGGGCCGAGGCCGAGATGGACGAGGTCGAAGCGCTCGGGCAGGGTCGATTCGTACTCGCGGGCAGCGCCGTCGAGGTCGCGCTGGGTGACCGGCATCGGCCGCAGCGCGGTCTGGTGGTCCATCGAGAGGCCGAGCACCATGTGGGTCAGGTTGCGGTCCTCGCTGCCGGGCGAGGCGACCCGCTCGTCGACCTGGAAGAGCTCGGTCTGGCCCCAGGGCATCTCGTCGAGTTCGCCGAGGATCGCCAGCATCGCCCAGGGGCTGCGGCCACCGCTCATCGCGAAGGCAAACTCGCCGCGGGCGGAGACCGCGGCGGCGCCGTCGGCGGCGATCAGCTCGGCGGCACGGCGCGCCGCCGCCTTCTCGTCGCCCGCGACCTCGAGCTCGATCGCCATTGCTCGCGCCTCAGGCCTCAGCTCGGCTTCTCGTCGTGGCCGCCGAACTGTTTGCGCATCGCCGAGAGGACCTTGTCGCCGAAGTCGCCGAGCTCGCGCGAGTAGAAGCGCTCGTAGAGCGCGGTGGTGAGGACCGGCGCCGGCACCCCCTCGTCGATCGCCGCAATCGAGGTCCAGCGCCCCTCGCCGGAGTCGGAGACGCGGCCGGCGAAGTCGGAGAGATCGGGGGATTCGACCATCGCCGCCGCGGTCAGGTCGAGCAGCCAGGAGCCGACGACGCTGCCGCGGCGCCAAACCTCGGCGACCTCCGGCAGGTCGAGGTCGTACTGGTAGTACTCGGGATGGTCGAGCGGTGCGGTCTCGGCGTCGGCTTCGCGGCTGACCTTGCCGGCGTTGGCGTTCTTGAGGATGTTGAGACCCTCGGCGTAGGCGGCCATGATCCCGTACTCGATCCCGTTGTGCACCATCTTCACGAAGTGGCCGGCACCGTTGGGCCCGCAGTGCAGGTAGCCGTTCTCGGAGGGGGTGACGTCGCCGCTGCGGCCGGGCGTGCGCTCGGCCGACTCGACCCCCGGCGCCAGCGAGGCGAAGATCGGGTCGAGCCGCTCGACGGCGCGGTCGGGGCCGCCGATCATCAGGCAGTAGCCGCGCTCGAGGCCGAAGACGCCGCCGCTGGTGCCGCAGTCGACGTAGTCGATCCCCTGCTCGCCGACCTTGGCCGCGCGGCGGATGTCGTCGCGGTAATAGGAGTTGCCGCCGTCGACGATCGCGTCGCCGGACTCCAGCACCGCGGCGACCCCGTCGACGGTCTGCTCGGTGATCTCGCCGGCTGGGACCATCACCCAGACCGAGCGCGGCGCGCTCAGCTTCGCCGCCAGGTCCTGCAGCGAGTCGGCGCCCGTCGCGCCCTCCCCCGCCAGCGTCGCGACCGCGTCGTCGTTGACGTCGTAGGCGACGATTTCGTGCCCGTCGCGCATCAGGCGGCGAGCCATGTTGGCCCCCATACGTCCGAGTCCAACGATTCCAAGCTGCATGAAGACCTCCGAGTAGGGCTGACCGGTCCGGCAATCCTAGGCCCTCCCGCCGAGGTTGCCTTTTGCCCGCCATGTACAGGCAAAAGGCAACCTCGGCGTAGGGGAGTGGAGTAGCCTGCGCCTCGCGTGGCCGGCAAGCATGAAGACACCGCAGCGGATGTGTTGGCGATCTTCGGGATCAGCGGCGACCTGGCGAAGAAAATGACCTTCCGGGCGCTGTACCGGCTGGAGGCCTCGAAGAAGCTGCAGTGCCCGATCGTCGGCGTCGCGATCGACGAGTGGGACGACGCCAAGCTGCGCGAGCACGCGCGGGCGGCGATCGAGGCGACCGTCGCCGACCCCGACGAGGAGGTCCTCGGCCGGCTCGAAGCGCGCCTCTCCTACGTCCAGGGCGACTACGCCGACGCCGACACCTTCAAGCGCGTCGGCAAGGCGCTCGGCGATGCCAGGCACCCGGTCTTCTACCTCGAGATCCCGCCCTCGCTGTTCGCGACCGTGGTCGGCGGCCTCGGCGAGGCCGGCCTGACCGAGAACGCGCACGTCGTGATCGAGAAGCCCTTCGGCCACGACCTCGAGTCGGCGAAGGCGCTCAACGCCGAACTGCGCCAGGTGCTGGAGGAGGCGCAGATCCTCCGTATCGACCATTACCTCGGCAAGGAGCCGGTGATGGACATCGCCTACCTGCGCTTCGTCAACGCCGTGCTGGAGCCGGTCTGGAACCGCTCCCACGTCTCGCACGTGCAGATGACGATCGCCGAGGACTTCGGCGTCGACGACCGCGGCCGCTTCTACGACGCGGTCGGGGCGATGCGCGACGTGATCCAGAACCACGCCCTGCAGGTGCTGGCGCTGGTCGGGATGGGGCCGCCGACCGGCAACCACCACGACTCGATCCGCGACAAGAAGCTCGAATTCTTCAAAGCCATGCGCACCGCCGACCCGAAGAAATACGTGCGCGGCCAGTACGAAGGCTTCCTCGACGTCAAGGACGTCGCCCCCGATTCCAGCACCGAGACCTTCGCCGCGGTCGAGCTCGAGGTCGACAACTGGCGCTGGAGCGGCGTCCCCTTCTTCATCCGGGCGGGCAAGAACATGCCGGTCAAGTCGAGCGAGGTGACGGTCGTCTTCCGCCGCCCGCCGAACCTCGGGATCGGCCATGGCAGGACGCCGGAGCCGAACCAGATGACGATCCGGATCGAGCCCGAGCCCGGCTCGCGGATGCGGCTGTACGCGAAGGCGGCCGGGGTCGAGAGCTTCGCCCCCGCCGACCTCGAGGTCCTCTTCGAACGCGTCCCCGGCGAAGACCCCGAGCCCTACGAGCGCCTGCTCGGCGACGCCCTGGCCGGCGTCCACACCCTCTTCACCCGCCAGGAAACGATCGAAGAGACCTGGCGCGTCGTGCAGCCGCTGCTCGACGAGCCGGGCCCCGTGCTCCCCTACGCGCCGGGCACCTGGGGGCCGGAGAAGTCCAACGACCTGCTGCGCGGGATCGCCGCCTGGTCGGAGCCCTGGCTGCCCGCCAGCGACTGATTCCACAAATCCGCACCGGCGTGCTAGGTTTTCGGGGCTCCTAATTAGGGCGGCCTAAGCGTCCAGCCGCGCCTCCGGAGCGCCCAGACCCACATGATCCCCACCTTCGTCATCACTCTTCGCGAGGGCGTCGAGGCGTCCCTCATCGTCGGCATCATCGCCGCCTTCCTGGTCAAGGAGGGACGCCGCGACGCGCTGCGGCAGATGTGGATCGGGGTCGGGATCGCCGTCGTCCTCTGCACCGCGGTCGGCGTCGGCCTCAACGTGATCGGCGAAGAGCTGCCCCAGCAGCAGCAGGAGGCGATGGAGACCGTGATCGGCGTGATCGCGGTGGCGACGATCACCTACATGATCGTCTGGATGACGCGCCACTCGCGCGGGATCAAGGCCGAACTCGAAGGCGAGGCCGCCTCGGCGCTGGCCGCTGGCTCGGCAATGGCGTTGGTCGGGATGGCCTTCCTCGCGGTGCTGCGCGAGGGCTTCGAGACCTCGGTCTTCCTGCTCGCCGTCTTCCAGGACGCGACCGACACCGCCGCTGCCGCCGCCGGCGCCGTGCTCGGGCTGGCCTCCGCGGTCCTGATCGGGTTCGCCCTCTACCGCGGCGGCGTCCGCATCAACCTCAGCCGCTTCTTTCGCGTCACCGGCCTGATCCTCGTCTTCGTCGCCGCCGGGCTGCTGGCGACCGCCGCCCACACCGCCCACGAGGCGGGCTGGATCACCAGCATGCAGTCGCAGGCCGTCGACCTCTCCTGGCTGGTCAAGCCGGGCACGGTCTCCGGCTCGCTGCTGACCGGGATGCTCGGCCTGCAACCGAAGCCGGTGACGATCGAGGCGATCGTCTACCTCGCCTACGCGATCCCGATGGGCCTCTACGTGCTCTGGCCGCAGCGGTTCCGCCCCAGCCGCCGCGTCGAGCAGCGCCAGCAGCAGACCAAGGCGACGCCGGCGCAGAACCCGGCGTGAGCGCGCCGCCCCTCTAACGATGACCCCGATTACCCGTCGCCGTCTGCTGGCCTCGGCCGGCATCGGTGCCGCCGGAGTCGGCCTCGGCGCCGGCGGTTACCTGCTCGGCCAGGACAACGCCGAGGCGAGCGAAGGCTCGGGCACCGGCAGCGTCCCCTTCTACGGCGAACACCAAGCCGGAATCGACACGCCGGCCCAGGATCGCCTCCACTTTGCCGCCTTCGACCTGCTGAGCGAAGACCCGGCGGAGCTGCGCGAACTGATGCAGGAATGGTCGGTGGCCGCCGTGGAAATGACCGAAGGCCAGTTGATCGGCGACGTCAACACGCTGCCGGTGGCGCCACCAGACGACACCGGCGAGACCGTCGGCCTCGCTCCCTCGAGCCTGACGATCACCTTCGGCTTCGGGCCCGGCGTCTTCGACAAGCGCGGCCTCGGGCTGGCGGCGAAGCGGCCGGCGGCGCTGAAGCCGATCCCGCCGCTGCCCGGCGACGAGCTGAACGGGCTCGAAAGCGACGGCGACGTCTGCGTCCAGGCCTGCTCCGATGACCCCCAGGTCGCCTTCCACGCGGTCCGCAACCTGGCCCGGATCGGCCGCGGCACCGTCGTCATGCGCTGGTCCCAGCTTGGCTTCGGCCGCACCTCGACGACCAGCCGCAGTCAGGACACCCCGCGCAACCTGATGGGGATGAAAGACGGCACCGCCAACATCCGCGCCGAGGACACCGAGGCGATGGAACGCCACGTCTGGGTCGGTGCCGAGGGCCCGGCCTGGATGCGCGGCGGCAGCTACCTCGTCAGCCGCCGGATCCGGATGCTGCTCGAGGTCTGGGACCGCTCCTCGCTCGAAGACCAGGAGCAGACGATCGGCCGCCGCAAGTACAGCGGCGCCCCGCTCGGCGGCACCGAAGAGTTCGAACCACTGCCGCTCGAAGAGGAATCGGACGGCAAGCCGGTGATCCCGGTCGACGCCCACGTGCGCCTCGCCTCGGCCTCCGAAAACGGCGGCGAGCGGATCCTGCGCCGCGGCTACTCCTTCACCGACGGCGTCGACGAGAGCCTCGGCGAGCTCGAAGCCGGACTCTTCTTCATCGCCTTCCAGCGCAACCCCGAGAAGCAGTTCGTCGCGATCCAGCGCCGGCTCGGCTCCAACGACGCGCTCAACGAGTACATCAAGCACGTCGGCAGCGCCGTCTTCGCCGTCCCCCCCGGCGCCAAGCCGGGCGGCTACGTCGGCGAACCCCTGCTCGCCTGAGCCTCTGCCACGCGGGATACCCGACCGGGTCTGTCGGTCTTTGTTAGGGTGCCCTGTTTAGGGTGCCCTAAGGCGCCTGCCAGACTTCAGAAACGAGCAAGGAGCCAACCTCCAGATGAATCGAACCCTCGCCCGCGTCCTCGCCGCGCTCAGCGCCATCGCCGCCCTCGGCCTGGTGGCCAGCGCCTGCGGCAGCTCTTCGAGTAGCGGCGACAGCAGCAGCTCCAGCGACGCGACGACGCTCGCCTTCAAGATCACCGACGACGGCTGCTCGCCGCACGACGCGAAAGCGCCGGCCGGCCCGATCACCTTCGAAGCCGAAGGTGAAAGCAGCTCGGTCACCGAGCTCGAGGTCCTCGACGGGGAAACGATCCTCGGCGAGAAGGAGAACCTGGTCGAAGGCCTCGACGGCAGCTTTTCGCTGACCCTCGAGGAAGGCGAATACACGATCCGCTGCAACGGCGGCTCCGAAGAAGACGGGACGCTGAAAGTGACGGGCAAGCTGAAGTCCGGCGACAGCCCCGAAGTCGAAGAAGCGATCGCCAGCTACCGCGACTACCTCGAGGAAAACACCGCCGAGCTGACCGCGAAGACGAAGCCCTTCGTCGCCGCCGTCGTCGCCGGCGACGTCGCCCGGGCCAAGCAGCTCTACCCGGCGGCGCGGATCCCCTACGAGCGGATCGAGCCGGTGGCCGAGTCCTTCGGCGACCTCGACCCGCGCATCGACGCGCGCGAAAACGACGTGCCGCTGAGCGAATGGGGCGGTTTCCACAAGATCGAGAAAGCGCTCTGGGAAGAAGGCACCGCCAAGGGCATGGCGCCAGTCGCCGAACAGCTGCTCGCCGACGTCGAAGAACTGGAAGCAAAAGTCAAGCACGTCAACCTGCAGGCGGTGCAGATCGCCAACGGCGCCAACGAGCTGCTCGGCGAGGTCTCGGCCTCGAAGATCACCGGCGAGGAGGAGCGCTACTCGCACATCGACCTGGTCGACTTCAAGGCCAACGTCGAAGGCTCTCAGGTGGCCTTCGAATCGGTCGAGCCACTGCTCAGCAAGAGCGACCCAAAGCTGGCCAAGGAAATCGAAGCCGACTTCGAAACCGTCTACAAGACGCTCGAACCGTACGAAACGTCAGGCGAACCCGGCTTCGTCCTCTACACCGAACTGACCAAGGCCGACACGCGCAAGCTGGCACAGACGATCGACATCCTCGCCGAAAAGCTAAGCCAGGTCCCGGCGGCGATCGTCACCGGGGAACAGGGTTAAGCCCCCAACCGAGGCTTCAGACCGCGCAAAAGCGGGCGGACCGGCGCACCCACAGGGCAGG